>Ga0116229_10001333_pt1 | contig 38305 bp, 19 predicted proteins | sample S1TSphgellanicum_3_FD_87313 | JGI IMG/M metagenome (GOLD analysis project Ga0116229, IMG submission 87313) | Host-associated microbial communities from peat moss isolated from Minnesota, USA - S1T2_Fc - Sphagnum magellanicum MG | ecosystem: Host-associated > Plants > Peat moss > Unclassified...
GGAGGAGGCAGAGCATGCAGGCACATATGTTTGTGCACATGCATACACAGCAAATGCAGTGAAGCGAGTGCTGGAGTTGGGGGTTCGATCAATTGAACATGGCAATGTCTCTTTTTCTCTTCCCTTCCACTTTTGACTTGATTCCTTTGTTGTGTGTTTCCTGACCAGGAAGCAACCTTTGATTGTTTTGGAAGAGTACATATAATTGGCCTTATTTTCTATAGAAATATGAGCAACAGTAGAAGCTGCAACAGGGTCATTATTTTTGCTAATTGGTGATCAATGACTTGTTCTTAAGTGTTCTGACCACAGCATAATATCTAACTAAGAATTCCATATTTGCTGGGCAATTATGGGACAGTATTTGGATGAGGAGTGTGTTGATCTGCTGAAGAAGACAGATTAATTTTTGGTGCCAACATTGGTTACGTATGATTGCATTAAAAGTGATGGAGAATTGTCTGGAATGCCCTTAGACCAAATTGCGAAGGTGAGATTCCCATACCTATGTGAGTGGTGAGGGAGGTGTCCAGTTTTGTAAAGGAAAAGAGAAGACTTATCAACCCTGGAGTTCCACAAGCTTGGAATATAGTTGAAAGCTCTTGATCTTGTCAAGTATGTGTGTCTGTCTCAGAGCCCTTTCAGTTCTAGGAGAGAACACCTATCCAACAAGGAAAAATCAGTATGAATCCTTATGTGTCAAGTTGGATGGCAGTAACAGGTTCATCTTGCCAACTGACTCTGCAGGTCAGTGATCTACTGAGCAAGGGCATGGAGACCTTAGCATTGGCAGATAAGAAGGGGGTGAACATTTGTTTTGGAAGTGATTTGTTGGGACCCATGTGCAAGCACCAGTTGGATGAATTTGCATTAAGGGGTCAGGTGCAAACACCAGAAGCAATGTTGCGGTCTGCCACTAGCATGTGTGCACGGCTTTTCAGGATGGAAGGTGAGGTGGGTGTTGGCTGAAGGTGCTTATGCAGACATTCTGGTCCTAAGAAACAATCCACTCTCATCTTCTCTCACTTTGTGACCCATCAAACATCATCATGATAGCGAAGGAAGGTATTATTGTCAAGTCATTGGAAATGTCAGCATTACAAACCACTGGTCAGGAATGATTTGATATGTTAATCATGTCTACATTCCCATTTTGTAGTTCTGTTCTGATGCTTGACAGGTTACTAGGCGTTTCATTACATAGTCCTTGAGTTAAAATTTGCAGGACTTGCCAATTGATCTGATGTGATTGTTCCGCATACGCATGTATACCTTGCATAAACTTTCTGATGCCTTGAACCCAAATAACTGCAATTGTTTGATCCTTTTCCTGAGCATGCAATAAACACTGATGGATATTGTTCAACATTTGAGTAGTGCAAGGTCAGGTATCTTGAACAATGACAACTCTCAATTCCTGAATTTTTGCTTGTAAATTGAATTGGGGGCTTTGGGTTTTCACCATTGCTTTGTAACTGGAATTCAATCCTTTCTGTGTAGGATTATATCTATGTCTATCAGGGTTTGTGTTATGGATACAGTCAATTCTCCAAGTTTTGACCATTTCTTGAATCACTATATGAGTGGCACTTTCTCATGATGCATCATCCAGTGATTGTTTCATGCATCTTAAACAGCCCATGGATCTCCACTTCTATGCTGGCTGAGTGCATAATTATGATGATAATCACAATAAATGAAATACTGTCACTCCCCACACCCCTACCCCCGAAAAAAAATCCCCCTCTTTTTTTTATCAAAGAAACTTGAGGAGAATTTACCTAAGGAGAATTTTGGAGCTTTTCAAGATGAGCTTTATGGATAGATTGTAGAAAGCTTCGACTTATTGCTTGCACAACATGATAAAGGTTTACCTTACATCAACTACCTTACAGCAACTGTTATGTATCCCTGATTAGGGTTAAAGGTTCTAAACTACATGCCTCACATTAACATTAATATTGATATATTTGCAAAACTTCCATATATATATCCCTAAAGTTTTGTGACTTCATCCTCTTGAAGGATTCCAGGATAACCTTTTGATCCTCACATCCCCGAGTGTAGAAATCTAGATATGACTGGTATTTTGTGCATACGTCCTTTCAGCTGTTCTGATAACACAATTACTGCTCTTGTTTCAATAGGCTTCACCAAAGGTTGCAAGATCACCAAACTATTGTATGCATCATAAGAAGAGTCCTGGATTGCAATTGCACAATTGTACCTTATACTATGGGGATAGTGATTCATAATGGTGGTGGTGGGTTGATTGACAACAACACCTGCCTCCATTGGGGCCCATGACATCAATGTACCGAAACCCTACAACTTATAATGAATCTATCACTAGATGATTACCATGATGGAGACTGATTACCCACTCAACAATCAATACTTACACCTACTTCATCCACAATCCAGATGGATGAGTTGTAAGAGTTGTACATTGTATTGGAAGCCCAGAAACCTCTTTTTTGGCCTTGCCTACCAAGGCAAGGATATTGTGTTTAGATTCATTATAGAGTATAGTAGCTTAATGGATTTTGGCCCCTAGGTAATAGGCCTTATTTTATATGAGGATTTTTGAAAAATGATAGTTTGGCGTGTTTTGAAACTTGAGATTAATTATAGAGTTACAATATCTTGAAGGATTTTGGTTTCTTTTAGAGGATGTTTTGAAGATTTTTTTTTGTATGGTGAAATATTTGAGTTTCCATAATTCTTCTTTTGCCTTAAGATACTTTTTAATGTAAATGGCAAGGCAATAGCATTGTTCATTAAGTACCCACCCTAGTATTTGGTGCACTAGCCTACTACAATCACATCAACCATAATAAAGTTACTAGGGTATTGGGGTACCCAAGACTAATAAAGATGAGGCAAAGTACTTTTTCCACAATCCTTGAATTTAACTGGACAACAAAAAGTGCAAGAAGGAAGGCATGTAAGACTAGGTAACTAACTCTCTTACATGTGGCAATCTTCATTGGTGATGATTGTTATATGTACCATATATATTTTGAGGTGTGTGAAATTTCCCATCTAATAAAGTGGACACACTAGATCTCATACGGGTTATGTGAAAGGGGTTGTTGAAATACTCTTAGTATATAGGTGACCAACTAAGATAAATTTTGCTTGAAAAAAACCCATGGAGCCAAATGGCCCCCAAAATTATTCAAGTGCGGAGGCCTATTTTGCCATAGGAAAAAGCCCTATTCTGTTGTACTGCTTAGACCATCAAAGTCTCGGTTTTGTTGAAGCATAGTAGTAAGCATTCAAAATTTTCAATCTCATGTGTTTGCACGTGACACACAATGCAGTTTTTCTTAGCTTGTAGATAGTGGGTTGTAGTACATATTCAATTGCAACTAGAGAAAGAACAGATTGGCTAGAAAGAACCAGTGTTGGTTGGCCATTTCATTTTTGTTAATAATCTTCAGCTCCAATTTTGTTTTAAAAGAAAAAAGAAGGAATGAAGAACCTTTGGGTCTGGTCTTTTGAAAATTTTCAGAGTCCAGGAACTTCTAGCTCCCCAGGTTTCAAAAACCTTTGAAAAAAAACCAACTGTTTTCATGAAAAAATTAGCAAGGAAAACTGACAGTTTTACAGAAAGTTATTTGATCAGTTTTTAGTTTTTTGGGAACCATGGTTGTATATCAAAAACCAGTTCTATTTTATTTATAGAACTGTCAAGATATGTTACAAAACCTCCGGTATTAGGTGCCCATTCTAATAACCACCTAACACTGGAGAGAACTGGCTGTTGTAAAATCCACATCCAGCCCAACACTGGGGAGACTGTAGCCAGTGCTGGGTGGTCGTGGATTTTGGAACATTGTTGCATTCATGAAGGAAGAAGGCAACAACAGAATGGGCTTCAAATGGAAGGGGCATAGATTTGATCAACTATGAACCAAGGCCAAGTTCTTTTCCCAAGTGAAGGTCAATTTAAATGTTCATTTTACACCATTTAATTCTTTGCAACATTCTTGCATACAAATCATTGCTCTTCTTATATAAACCCCCTCCAGGCTCTTATTCTTTTGGACATGGAGGATCTGATTATCATGAGGCAGTGTAAAATTGCCCTTGTTGATTAGAAGTACATGACACACCTTAAATGACGGAGGATAGAGGTAAAAATATACGAGGATACTTATACTTTTCAACTTTCATGTCACCAAATTTTCTTCTAGCTCATTGCCACTTTGGCTACATCAAAAAATTCGAAAACAAAACAAAACACTAGAAGGAACCTCCAATGGATGGGGTGTTGTATTTATAACTAATAAAAGGACATCAGCTCTTTCCTAAAGTAGAAATTCTTTTTATAGATTTTCTACCTCCAATGATTATGACTTGGATACAAAATTGATTACATGTGTGGTTTAGTTAATCAACAAATTCCTGATCATCACTAAAAGGGTTTTTTTAGTTAATTGTGAGAACAATATACTAGTGTGCCATTTTCTGCCAGTTGAGAAACAAGTTTGAAGATTTAATTAAATTACATGGGGTGGAAATTCTAGAGAATTGGGCAGATGTTTTTATTTTGGGTTTAATTTTATTGCACACAATAAGGGTCTCTTTCCATTAGCCTGCTATGATAATAGTTACATGTAATGATCATTTGGTCATGCTTGACTAGTAGAGTTATGAGGTGACTATGCACACAACTAGTTGGAACAAACTTAATGGAGTGCTTGTATAGGGATAGGATTTGTGAAAGCCACAGGCTAATGGAAAGATGTATTAAACTTGCCATCATCACAAATTCGACCCCAACAACTTTCCTTTAAATTTGTGGCAAACCAAATCTTGGTCCCAACAGGGTTGTGAGGTGGTTATGAGCACATGTGGTTTGGACAAATTGCTATTTGGTTGATTCTTGTACAAATGTTGCAATTGTGAGAGTTGAGAGTCAAATTGTGAATCATCGTGAAATGCCTATTTTCTTTCATGGTAACATTCTTTTTTGAAAAATCTAAAAGGTTTCTTAGCATATGAAATGTTAATATCAAGTGCCTAAAATTCATTAGCTAAAAAAATTTAACCCAATTGCAACTCTCCAATGGAAAGCACTTATCCATGCAACAACACATTTCACTGACTTTAGGTTAGGGTGTTGTTAGCATACTATGTGTAATTGTCATCACAACCACCTAATGGAAACAGACCTTAAGTAACTAAGAGTCGCAGCACAAGACTGCATGGAATTAATTTGTGATGTGAGAATAACCAGTCCTTGAATATGAATATTGATCTTCTTTAAACCAAAATTAGGGATTTGATTATATCTATGAGTTTTTGTTTCAATTTTTATTATATTTCTGATCAGCCACGCTACACTAATTGATGTATAATTACCATCTAATTAATCTCCAGTTCGGGATGAACTTCAACTGAGTTAGTCTCTGGTTTCACCTTGGTAACCCATTCTGTAAGAAGTCAGTCCTATATATATGGGTTTAAACATAGGTGTAGACCTAAACCAACCCACTACCCACCTCCCTACTAACAATCTGCTAATCTATAGACAATAGACAACTGGTTCGACCTTAATTTGAACTTAAGGCCCTTGCAGCTTTTTCAAACATGAGCCGGATCGCAACGTATGAGTATTATATATGAGTGTTATAACTATGGATCTCAAAGTATGAATATGTTTGATTTGTCATCAGAAACTTTTCCAGAGAAGTAAGAATAGGAGAGCACTCATCTTAAGGTGGGCTGTGGGCTTCCTACTTAGATGCTTTCAGCAATTATACATAAGATGGAGATCTAGATTTGCTAAAATTAATGGAATTACAGCAATTAACGATAGATCTAGAATCTCCTAGATATATGACTGAGCTTCAACGCTTAAGTGAAATATTATTACTCATATGGAATATTAACGTCCTCAAAAATGCAACATAGGTTTACTAGCTGGCTACTAATTAGACATAATTAGTATTAAAACTACTTATAAATATTACCCAGTTTTTCATTACGAAGCTGGACACGCCGAAGCTTGGAGGGGTACTTCTGAAGCTGATGTGGGACCTGCTGTACGAATCCTGCAGCTACGTAGGACATTCAGGATGTCACGTCCCAACAAAAATTATTAAATTAAGCCAGATCGAATCGTAGATGGTAGACATGAGGAGGACAGCAGAGTGAATAACTTATTAAGTATATGTGGCGAATTGATCACGGAATTGGAGGCTTAGGTCAATAGGAAAGCTACCCGGTAACGTCCTACAGTACTACCTTCGTTTGCATATTCGCACCAAAACTTATTGCTCAACAGCTAGCTACTGTCGACTAAGGGTCTCTTTCCATCAGGCTGCTGTGATCACAGTTACACATAGTGTGCTGGGATCATAGCAACCTAAAGGAAAGTCACTGACATAAGGCCTTCATTCTTGCTGCAGGTACAAGAGTTGCAAGTGGGTTGAAAATATGTAATTAATCATGTTAGGAACTTTGGGAACACATGTTCTCGTGAAGAAAGGATAGATGTCACTGACTGAGTCACAGTTTAGAGTCACAGCTCTCATAGCTAGTGCAATGGATCAATGCTTGATCGATAGAGTTGTGAGGTGATTGTGAGCACAGGTAGTTGAAAAAAGTTAATGGAGTGCAGCTAGCTCACCATGCTTGTTTCGCTCTAATTAGATGCATTACCAAAAGCAAGGAGTCGTGAGGCGATATTAGTACCAGAAACCAACCAAGTGAAGAACTGGACGTCAGAGGGACCATGGTTGCCTGCAGCGAAGCTGCAGAGTTTGATGCATATGTGTTTCGCTTGTCGTACGTGTAGCTTAAAGCAGAGCACGCTGAGGGGAATGAAGCCTGGTCCGGAGCCTGAGGCAGCATCATATAGGGAAAAGAGTGTTGGCATCCCAGTTTATAACTAGGCATCATATGCACACTTCAAACCCTTCTTCGTTGCAGGCAAGGCCGGCAAAGACGATTCTGATGCATAACCCAGCCTCGGGCCACGCGGCATTCCTCACAGCAGAGCTTCGCAACATTGCGGAGGATAAAAACCAAACCAAAACAACACAAAAGACAGACAGTAAAGACCCATCGAAAATGCATCAATGGTAAACTCACTTCTGCTGCTGCAGCCTGCAGAATTCCTGAACAGAATTATTAATAGTAGGAACATGAGCACATCCCCAACCCAATTAGTCCAGCTGGAGAAGTTAAGCAGCAGCCATTGTAGCTAATACTCAGCTCGACAATAAAAGGAAAAAAAAAAACCACGCGTGAGGAGCATCAACCAATTTACCAATAAGTACTCGCAGTTCATGCAACTCTCAGTAATAGTAATATTACTACTACACATCCAATATCCTCACCACAACTACAATTTCGCTGAGAAGATAATACAACCGACCAACAACATGATGATCTTGCAACCACAATAAAAAAAACAACAACAACAACAACAAGCCAGCAGCAGCTTCAGCATCCATACAAAAACACATCGGCAAGAATCTAATCTACTTACAACTAGTCATTGCTGCAGGGATGCAAGACTCTACAAATATAATATATATATACATGATGTCAAGAAGTGCTAGCTGCTTGAGGTTTAAGCTGTACTTTTGAACAGCAAAGCTCTAGGCAGCAGCAAACGGTTCAGCTGCAAGAAGAAGAGATGAGAAGCTGGAGATCAACAACTTGAAGAGGGGAGACCTACAAGACATACCCAAGAGGAAAAGGCATGAGAATGGGACGGTAGTGTAAGATAACAGTAGGGGAATGGTATTCTTTATACCGGCTCCTCCTCGCCTCTTGAGTACAGCTGCAAACTAGACAATCTAGTGCTTTTTTTTGTGGTGCTTTTTTTTTCAGAAAGTGAAAACAAAAATGAAAAATGTGTGGATTTTAGGGGTTTTTTTTCAACTTTTTTGAAATAAAAGTAATTAAATTAGCCATGTCTAGACCTAGGCACTTCCCAGGTGGCCACTTGAAGCAGCACGTTTGTAAAAATGCTACAGCCCACTTAGGACAGTTGCCACTTAACGCTAATTAATGCTGAGGATACTCACCAGTCAACCTACTTGAGGAATTTGGGGGGAAAAAAAAAAAAAAAAGCACCTGCTACACACCCATTTATGAGGAAAAAAACAATTCAATTTTGTCAAGTAGGCGGATTGGCTATCATCAACAAGAGGAATGAACCAAATTTGGCTAGAGCTTGTCAGGCAGCAAAGTAAATGTTTTTTAGAATCTCACTTGGTTCTGGCAACCTCCATGAACTCATTATCTAGACTTTTTATGGGTCTTTCTTTAGTGATCTTTTTCTTGCAGGAGTTGCTTATTAGCTTTGGATTTTTTTTTCGTTTAGTGATCTTTTCTTGGGTTTTTCTTACTTTGCAAGTTTTGGAAATAAGTAGGTAGCTCACTAGTCTCTTTAACGTTTGGAATCATGACTTGGGGTGGGGCGAGGAGAGGGGACAACAACACACACATTAGTTATTAAATAGGTGCACAGTTCCCTAGAAACAAACAGGCAGTGCAACACAATTTTTCTTCTGGTGCTCTTTCCACATGCAAGATCCATAAAGATTATTTAGTGTGATCACAACCCTGCAGACATATATTCCGCATAAAATTAGCTAGTATCTCAGGACTTGGGTAGCAAACGTATGGTGCCCTATGAGCAGCCCAAACTAAGTAGCAATATGTTAACAATTCTTTTGAAAAATCGTCAGATTTCTCTATTGAGTTCTAGCATGTAGCCAAAAATGTGAAGTGTTCTTAAAATCTTTTATTTCATACCTGATTCATGATCAAATTTTGGCTAATTTTTCTTGTGGATGATTGCCAGTTTGGCTAAATCAACCATGTGATTTTGCAGGCTAGTTCAAATAATTGTAGCTGTTTAATATCACACTCATTTTGTTTTCAAACAACTAGAAACCAAACTGAAGTCTTATATGGAAAGATCCCACAATGTCGAACTAATGATCCAAAGCTGCAATATAATATATCCTGTTGAGTTAAGTGACTAAAATATTGGAGAACTAACTTCATGACATAATATCTATTTTACGTACTGTTTCAGGTTTTTCGTTTCATGTGGATATTAGTTTTGTCGGAACATCATTGTTGTTACGAGTTTAGGACCGATGGGAAAGAAAGACAGAGATATCCACACAACTGGACCTTTATTATTCGGCAAGTGGAACCTTCTTTTTTCGTGCAATAATTTATGGCCATCACTATTGCAATGTCTGATGCATGCCAGTCTCATGTTAACTTGCCACAGAAACCCCTGCTGTTCATGCATTGGTGAGTGAGCAAAAAGCATGGAGGGCTCCATGGGGACAGCCCTACAACCCTATTAACTCCTATAATTGATTTTCTGAAAATTGGGTGCATCACTTGCTAACCTCCTTCGTGTCAAGCATCAAACCCTAAACCCAAACCCACACCTCACTTCATTTTCTGCACACACACACACACACACAAAATAGTGACAAGAATTATTACCATATTTGAATAGCAGGTTTGTCAGGTCTCTATCAAATAATTATTTAATTTTGAAGATTTCATTACAACAAATAGAATCTTCCCAAATATTTCAAAAGATGCTTCGTTTTCCTTCACAAACATTTTTTTTCCTTGAAAAAATATTTTTGGAAAATTACTGCATGTCTATGAATAATATTTGTTTTGTCAAAACTCATATTCAACTCTGCAGAGTTCATACAATTTTATTTGCATGGTGGGACCCAGGTTTAAACCCTAAACCCACCAATATGCAGCACAGATCACCCAGCCTTGTGACTAGCAAATCACCATTGTTGATTTGATTCAACCCACTCACTGAGAACAAAGAATCACTGGGAAGTAAATTAGGATCATCTAAGCAGCCATATACATTGCTGCAAAGCCCATGATGTGGGCTCTTTTGGATCCAGAAAAATTAATCCTTGGGAGTGAATGAACTTCTTTGTTTTGAGCAAAGAGGGACAGCCTGATACATGAATTACAAACCAAAGAATCTTAAACAATATCCTTACAGAATCAATTCACAAATAAAATGAGTAATTGATTCTAAAGTTCTAAGTTCCAGAGTTTTCTTCAAGGGGGGTGAGTGGGCAGGGAGGCAAGTTTTCACCAATTTGGCAACAAGGAAAAGAATCCGGTGTGACTCACACAAAGGATTTTAATGAAAAGAATGTACCAAAGTTGCCAAAATATAGCAGGACTCTGGTTGAAGCTCAATTTGACCAATTCCTCTTGTGGATGATTGCCAATGTGGCTACATCACAAAATTGAAAAAAATGAATAAATAAATAAAATCCACCTGAGTTCTAACCTGTGCAAACCTCCTTCAAACTTCAGTTCTTTCCCTTGTGTTCTTCTTTTCCCAGTCAAGCAAATAAACAGTGAAGTACAAATCTGGCCAAAATTAGAGGCCCCCTTGGTTGTAAGTAAATTCATAATGTTGGAATTTAAGACACATTTGAAAGAGTTGCATTAATGAGTAACACTCTCTGCAGATGGATGTGAAACAAAGCTAGGATCCACCTTGGTAACAACAACTCATCATTCCACAGACAACCACAATTAAGTTAAACAAATAAGAGATCAATTGAACAACTTCATCTCTAGACAGACTATGACAGTTAGTTGGGGGGGAGTCTGGACTCCAGATACTTCAGTGTATCAAAGATAGAGCCAAGTTTAAACACCAATTGAAGGCTACAAATTGGGTCAAAAGTTGGAACAGAGATCATGCATGGGTAATTTCACAATCCAATTTTCCTTATTACTGGATGATGGCACATAGTATGTGAGGAATGACCAAAATGCATGAAAAAGAACAACAATGTATAACATATTGTAGTACCTTTACCATTCCAGCAGTAATTAAATTATTTACAATAAATTTCAATTTTTCTCAAAATCAGCTGCTCACAATTGCCAAAAGTTTTAGATATTTGTTTGACATTACTATTGACTGCCTACACTAAAGCTTGGTGGTGTGTTGTGGTTAAGTAGTGCAAAATTACTTGACATTTCTTTTCCCACCTCAAATGTAAGAATCTCAGGATACTTTTATTTGTATTACCCAAGCGAAAACAAAAACAAGAAATTTGGATCAAAGCTTCTTGAGAGGATTTCCTGACACCATAGCTCTAGATACAATTAGTGGCTTTTTCGAACTTTGATCAAATCATATCGTAACTCACTATTTGGTCTACCTGAACATCAACCCTTGTTTGTAATGAGGCTATTCTTCTAAGTACCTCTTCTAATGAAAAGGGGTCAGAGTGAACGAGCACCCACCAGTGCACCAGTTGAATGTTCTGTCCATAGGATGGGCTGCATTTTTTCATCTGGTTCCTGACCCTATGTTAACCCAACGTCGTACCACAGTCAACCTTTTTGGGCTGCTGACCTCTGACCCTTTTTTTTATTTTTTGGGTGTTTTCTTTTCAACCCTGACCATACTACCCTCCAACCTAATCACCCTAGTTCCTTAGCTACCCTACTGACCTACCTACATTATTGACCTAAATCTTGACTCTACTAACCAACCCCTTACCTACCTACCTTCTATTTTTTCATGGCTAAACCTATATCTTTTGGCACAACTTCTAACTCTTTTTAGCTGAACCTACATTTCTTGACTAAACTTTTTCTTTTTGGCATAACTTTTAACCTCCTTTTGGCTAAGCTTATGTTTCTTGGCTAAACTTTTTCCTTCTGGCACAACATTTAATTGTTGTTGATTAAACCTATATCTCTTGGTTGAACCTTTTTTTTTTGGCACAACTTCTAAATTTTTTTTGGTTAAACCTCCATCTCTTCATAGCTAAACATTTACATGTTGACAAAAGCTCTATATTTTTCTAGCTAAATATCTATCTCTTAGCAAAACCTTTATTTTTCAACAAAACCTATATTTTCTTTTAGCTAAACTTCTACCTTTTGGAAAAAGTTCTAACATTTTTTAATTAAACCTATATCTCTTAACAAAACTTCCATTTTTTCATGGCTAAACCATTACACATTGCAATGGCAAAAAATCTATTTATTCTTGATTAAACTTTTACCTCTTAGCAAAACCTTAATCTTTTCTTCTCTAAATTTTTGCCTTTCAACAAATTTTTTTTATTTTCTTGTTTAAACTTCTACCAGTTGAAAAACTTTGAACTCTTTGAGGTTAAACCTCTATTTCTTGGCAAAACCCTTATTTTTTTGGGGCTAAACTTTTACCTCTTAATAAAACCTTTATCTCTTCTTGGTTAAACCTCTACAAATTGGAATAACTTTTAATTCTTCATAATTAAACCTATACCTTTTGGCAAAACTTCCATCTCTTCATGGCTAAACCTATGTCTATTGGCAAAAGCTCTATCTTTCCTTGGTTAAATTTTTATCTTTTCAAAAAATATATATATTTTCTTGAATCAACTTAAAGACTACTTTTTCAACAAAATCTTTTAACAAAAATTTTGGCTACCCTATTGACCTAACCATCTTATTGACATAATTACATTATTTACCTAACTTGTTTTTTATTTGTGTACATACCTATTTACTTAACCACCAACCTACCTACATACTTATTTACTTACCTACCCACCCCCGCTCACCTACCTACCTATGATTTATACAATGTTAATGTATGCCAATATATGATATACAAAATATGAAATTATTGCACTAAATTAACTAACAACCATTTTAATCATATTTGACCCTTGATGTTAATAAATGGTAACCCTAAATGTGAGTATTGTAGATTTGATAAACTTTTTTAACCCACACATAAGTATTGCATATTTTGGTAGTTACTATTAAAAGTTAAAATAGTTGAAAATCCAATCACAAAATATAATACCCACATATGAAAACCATGTCATTTTAAATACAATACACCTCTATAATTATTACATTTTTAAAAAATCAAAATGCAAACATTTTTCTTCTTATTTTGGGTTTTTTTAATTATTTTTATATGTCTTTTTTTTTCTTCTAAATTATTTTTAAAAATTCTTTTACCTTTTCTTGTTTAAATTTTTTTTTTCTTTTATTTATCACAATTTATTTATTTCTTCTAATCTTTTTTTTTTTATCATCATCATTTTTTTCATTTTATGCCCAACATTTGGGTATTGCACAAACCATCCAAATAAACTATTCGACATTTTATGCCTCAAATGTGGGTAGTGCAAAATCATTATAACAAAATTAATGTTTATTTTGTGACCCTTATGCAAGTATTTCACATTGAACTTTGTTTTTAAAGTTCTTTTAATGCAATAATGCAACATTGCAATATGTTTCAAACTTGTATTTTTAGGGAAAATTTCAATAAAATATTAATTCAATGCTCACATGCAAAGCATGTAAACATTATACAAATGTGAGGTTACAATTGCAATAAGACAAAACTTGGATGCATTGATGCAAATATCACATTTAGCAAAACTTTTTCAAATATCCAAAAAATGGAAAACATGAACTCCTTGCCATTGTTTATGCCAAGGTAACCTAAGTAAGATATGCATGCTATGTTTTAACTTCAAGAAACACCTTTTAAAACCTATTTTCGTTAGTTACCATGTCATGTGTTCATCAATAAATTCTTGTTATAACCACTTTAATAACAATTGATAAGTGTAAAGTTGATAGTGATATAATTAGTGTTGAATGGCATTGGTTACAAATTGGTATTTTATTACATCAAACACATGATACACATTAATATGCAAATTTGAAAAATATAAACCAAACCCCAAAAAATTGCATGGGTATGAACATATAGAATCTACTTGATTTTTTTTTTAATTAGAAAAAATAATTGAAAATAAGAAATAAAAGAAATATAAAAATAAACTTCATCTTTTGGAATTTTGAAGACCAAAAAGAATGGGAAAATAGGGGGAAAACAAAAGAAATATTTAGGACAAACATAATAAAAGAAAAAAAATCTTCAAGTAATTACAAAACAGAAAAAATGAAAAACTAGGGCAAAAAACCCTAAAAATCTTCTTATTATTAAAGAAACCAAAAAAAGGAAAAAAACACGATGAAAAGGAAACAAAAACTAGAATTTTTCTTCTTGAATTAACAATAACAAGAAAAAAAAATCTTCAAAAAAAACAGAAACAAAACAAAAAAAAAACTTCTTATTCTAGAATTTTAAAAGTAGAAAAAACTAGAAAAACAAGAATGAAACAAAAACAATCTTTGTCTTCTTTTCTTTTTTTCTTTTCATCTTCTTTAGTTTTTAATTTTCATTTCCTTTTCTTTTATTATTTAATCTTACTTTTTGTTTTTTGCTTCTACTTTCAAACCAAAACAAAAAAAAAACAAGAAAAAGGATAAACGCATACCTTGTGTGATGTGTATAACTAATGATGATGCAACAAGAAATGGTAGCAAGCACAACAATGTGATGAAAAAAAAAGAAAATGCTTGAAGAAGGAGAAGGGAACAAAAAAAGAAGGAAATGATAAAGAAGTTCTAACAATATAAGAAAACAAAGAAACAAAAAGATGGAAAAAACAAAACAAACTAAAGTAGCAATGAAAATAAAAGAAAAAAATGATAAGAAGAAAAATCTATAGCACAAAATAATAATAATAATAACAATAGCAGTAAAAAGAAAAGAAAAAAAATGATGAGAAAAAAGTTAGAACAACTATGGAAGAGAAGAGAAAAAGTTGATGGTGGAAGAGAAGAAGAAAGAAAGAACAAAAGAGGAGGGAAAAGAAGGGGAGAATTTTTTGAAATCTCAGCAAAGGATGGGCTAGTGAAAAGAAAAAAAAAACCCCCACCTCAATGTTTGATTTGGTTTAGGTTAAATGGTTTGGGTTCATCCCAAAACGGCCAAAACAGTCTCATCCACAACTGGTGCATTGGTGGGTGCTGGTTCACTCAAGCCATGAAAAGGCACTTAGTTGTACCTACTTTATGGCAGGTGTCCTAGTTCCTTCTGCTTCAGTCAAATTCTTATGTGATTGCACTAAATGTGTAATTTGCAATGGTTTGAGAAAAATGCTTAAAGTGCTATCACAAAAGTACTTCAAGGCCACAACAGTTCACCTTTCTCTTTGCTTTCTTATCAACATACAGAATATGGTTGTTGCTTTCTGGAGAAATTTTAAGTTCCAGAGCTCCTTGTTGTTAGGGTTTAGGATGCAAGTCATCTGCTGTGTTAGGTTGGGAGTTTTTTTGTTTTGATGTCTCTTCTTTCAGGGTGTCCCATGTTCATCCATTCCTCATGGTCCAATGGTGGCTGTTTGTTCACTCTGAACTCGGGGTTTTTTTTTTCTTCAATTTTATGGACAAACATCCACAAAGATCTTATCCAAATTTGACTACAGATCAGAGAGTTAAGTAAATAATGTTATGAAACCTGGCTATGTCCCAACAACAAGCTAAGAACTAATGTCTAAAATATGGTGATTTGAGAAAAAAAACTCCCCCAAAAATCTGGCAACTATTTAAGAATGAAAATGGAATCTTGCAACAAGAAATGTGCTCTATGTTGTAATGTATAGGTACGAAATTTTGCACTAAAAAATATGGTAGCTCCGGCTCTTCACACTCAGGTTATCATTGTGCACTAGATGTTAAAATATGTGCATGTTAAACTGCTACTGTAGTAGTAGCTTGGTAGTTGTCAAAACAAAAGACACACGATTTCCTGAGGTTTAATTTTTCTGGACTCAAAATGTTTTATGTACATGCAAAACTGCAGAGGATCCTTAAAGGTCAACTTTTGTTCTTTGATGGGAGTATTGTATATACATGCTGCTCACTAGAGTGGGGCCTTCAGGAATTCATAAAGGTGGTGAGAGATACAGTATGCCAAAAATCACTGAATGAATTTAGTATGGATAAACAAGAGTGAAACTGAAAAATGTAATAGCAGGGCTCTGCATTTCACGCTGTATTATGTCCAAGGAAATTTCAAAGACTCATGGAAACCCACAAAAGATGCAGAAAAATGCAATCACACTGCCAGAAATCACTCAATTTGCTCCTATTAAAAATACATGTGCAGCACACGTTCCAGGACACCAACAATGCCCCGTGGTTGTCTAGAATGGAACATGTAGAGACTAGAAACCTGTGAAGCTGTAAAAGAGCCAGCTGATCTGAACAACAGCCCAACCCCAGCTGTCTATGGTGCCAGAGAATTTCTGATGCACAAACTGAGGACTTGTATGGATCTATCTAGTAGGACTAGATTTTCTCATACAGTCCTACATGATACTGATGACTCCAATGGAGACACGGGAATTTGATCTCGGCCGTCCATGGGCAATCGAAACTTAGGTAAAGAAAAGTCTTATAAGTAGGCTGCTGCTGTATAATGCAGTGTACAGCTGCTACCTAGTTATAAGGAACATGGCTTGAACAAGATTGTATATAATAGTTTAGTATAAGTTAGTGCAAGAGAAGCTGCTGTCTATCCTCAAATTTCAGAGATGCTGCCGAATTATCCAAGCTGCCACCACAGACTTGCCGGCTGGAAAATTTCAGTTGGAATTTGTGAACAAAAGAAGCAGTCAGAAATAGTGTATCCTACATAGAGTCTACTTACAAGAGTTAAGTAGGCCTTTCCTGTTGTATATAGCTTGACATGACTATCCAGCATATTAGTAATTTACAAACCAGAGGGAACCAACAACCATGTCAAAACAATCCGCATTTTGCAGCAGTGCAAACTGAGGATGCCTTATACTGGGTAATGGGCTGTCAAGTGTGAGTGGGCATTTTGAGAATGCCCGCCTCTGCAGGGATTTTGCATTTTGAAATGCACATGTTACTTTTACATTTTACCCTTGGAAGGTACCAGATTGAAACCCGCCAGGTATTACAATGAATTTCTTTGAAAAAGTAAACATCAGTTGCATTTTATGCTGTCCAACCTTACACTCCACCATTGTCCATTGGGAGCCCATTGAGACTCAGTTGTAGATGAACCCCAACTGAGTTGACCTTGGTGATTTCTCCTTTAAAAGATAGGTCCAGTAGGTAGGAAGGTAACTAGGTCTGGTAGGTCTGTAGTAGGTAAGTAGGTGCACAGAAATGCTTAATTTGTTGGTAAGGGCTGGTGGGTTGTTAGTAGGTAGGAAGTGAAAAGCAGCGTTTGAGTGGGTATTTGGTTTGGAGGGTTAGAATCACCAATTCCGGTTGGTAAAAAAACCAAACCAGAATCAGGTCTGATTTTTGCACAAAAAAAAATTGAGAACCTGACAGTTTTTTGGAGGAACTGAAATGTTTTCTTTAAAGAACCTGACCTGGAACCTGATTCTTGGTTCCATTTAGCTGTGGAACCCGAACTGAAATCAAGATGTTCAAAAAAAAATCTGAAAAAAAAAGATGAGAACCGTGGGCTAATTGAAGTTTAACAGAGGTTCTTCCTAAAAGTAAAGAACTGCTCAACACATGTGAAAAGCAGAAACTGTTGAGCTCCTAACCGTCGTCAGGTTAGTTAACTAGGGAACTGGAACCCATTGGTGGAGAGTGTTTCCTGTCCACCCATCATCCACCCATCCATCCCTAATGGTGCCCTGCTTTTGACTGTTGGTTCACAGATCGGGCACCTAACTGGTGAAGTGCATTAGTGCTTTGCAACATTGTTGTTGTAACGGTATTTGGAGTCTACTCTGACATTGGTATCCAGAATGAAAACAGTGTTGTATTTGTAGTCGTTGTCTTCTGTGGTTTCTGGATATCTGGTTTTGGTTCTACTGTAGATAGGCTATTGATCAAACACTTAAGCATTTAGAGGGCTTATACTCACTAAATCTGCTCTAAACACTTAGCCCTTTATCTTAGTATATGTCAAAACCAGGCCATTTTCAGTAGTGTAGTTGGACAAGTTCATTACCAGGTGCAATATTCCAACAGGTTCTTCAAAAAACATAATCCTTGCAGAAGCAACCATTAGATTTTTTGAAAAACTCTTTGTCACTTTTTTTTCCTGCAATACTGCGCGTGTACCCACCAGATACCCATTCAGTATCACGGGACTTTCTCAAAGTAACCAGCAGATTTTTTCCAGATTCATGCTTACCCTTGGCTCTGCCTCAGCAGAGCCTTGTTCTGCTAAAGACCTGTCTGTCAGGTTTTACCCTATAAACCATATTTTAGCCAGCCTTTATGTATATCTATACAAGGTTCAATGCTGCTGCTGCTATGTATAGTCTTTCCTTTCCTTACACTGAAAAGTCCTAGGAATATAATGCTTGTCCACTGGGATGCAGAATTAACTGTATGAACAACAAGGCAACTAACCGGCCTGCAGGTAGCTATGTGGCTAGCTGAAGCTGGGAATTTGTATGTATGGGGGAGACCATGGGCTATGCACATGTGTAAAGAAGAAGTAGAGCCAAAGTTGCTTGGTCCACCATCTGTATCCAGATTCTTTACCAATTCAATTGTGTGCAGATCCATCAACTGGGGAGGAGCTAGAGAGAAGGAATGGTAGATCTAGGGTTTAGGTCTTAAGGGTTTAGGGCATACATGTCAGTGGTAATCTGATGCAGGCCAAAGAGTGGGCTGAACTTCATGAGCATTGAGAGCTGTAAAAAAATACCCAACATATAATAAAGTTTACCCATTCCTCATGATCAATCCTGTAGGACTCAGAAGCTGATGATCCCCTCCATTTCTCACTTCTTGGGAATATGACCACTATGACCTAGTAAGTATCTATCAGACCTAAATTCACTATATATATACTCGAAATGCTAACAACTACTAGAAGAATCACACAGCAGGATTTTCTTCATGATTATAACTTGACCTAGCATTTCTGCACACAGAAAAATTATAATAATAATAATTAAAGTAAGAGATTCAATTAGTTTGAGAGAGAGAGAGAGAGTCCTTGCTGCAGCTAACCCAAAAAATTACTGTTATATATGTGTGTATATATATATATAATCACAGACCCTGCTTTCTACTTACACAAAGATGATGAGAGGACACACACATACAAATTGGCAGAGTTACAAGACTGAAGCTTCAGCTACTTAACCAGCCTAATGCTATATGTTTTAGGCTGTGATGATGATCAGCAGTGATGGGAAGGTGTAAGTAAGTGGGAAGGCTTCAAGGACAAGCAAACTCTTCCAGAGGGGGAGTGGTAAGGCGCTTATCCCCATATATACAACACTCTGGAAGACTCTGGAGTCAGGACTCTGGAGTTTGTGTGTGTGGGTCCTTCATGGCTACAGTCGACTACTTATTGTGCATGCAGTAAATAAATAGACTAAATACTTACCTGCGAACTAGCAGTTCGTTTTTTCTGTTTTTTGCAATGTTAGGTGAATATCACTTTCTTTTTTTTTTGTTAAACATCTGTTCAGATCAGGGGTTTTCGTTTAATTAAAAGAGTAAATCAAAGAATCTTCTGGGTTTATAAAATCTCAAAAAAAACTACCATCATTTGACAACTGGTTTTAGATCTGGTAACATAAGAGTCGGTTATATGAAATGGGTGCTTTGGTTAGAGTTGTTATTGTGTGATTTGAAATTTTAATGAATCATTAACGACTTGCAAAACCTAACCTTGACCTTAAACTTAAAGTTTAACTTAAACCCCAACCTGAGAACCTTGAGTTTTCAAGTAGTGCTGCATCATTCGCTGTTTTTTTTAACTAGTTAGATATTCACTTGGATATTCATTGCTACAAAATGTGGGTGTAATTCATTAGTCTCTATTCACTAAAATAGGAAAGTCATTGTATCCTCATTAGGTCATGTTCATTAAAAATAGAGAATTCAATCAAAATCTACTAAAATTACTTGATATACATGAACACTTTTTGTTGTAGTGATTTGTCACAATCGACTTTAACAAATACCTGAAAAAAACTGCCTAAATATTTGATAGGGTTAGTGAGTAAAGTGATATCTGCCCAACACTGGTTTTAATTTTGCAACCTCTTAAGTACAGAATTATGTTCTTTGTTTGACATTACCTATGCTCTTAATCTTTGATTCCAATTTCCATCCCATGTGATAACATTTCTCGTAGTGACATCAACTCTTAAATAACATAAACACACAGCACTAGTAGGAACCATTTAGATGATACCAAATAATTCAAAATTTAAAATATATTAAATATTCGGTGCCGAAGCCACCCAGGTACTACAGTAACTAAATTTAAACGACTGTATTTTATTTTTTCTTGAAGATTTTATTTTTGCACGTTTGCAACTCTAATAAGAAAAGTGTGAAAACCTTCCAACAATCCTAGTTACCCCAATTGGAATTATTTTTACCATATTAAAAGAAAAATTCAAAATGACAATGCAAAAGTTGCAAGAAATGAACTGATATTTGAAATGAAGTTACATATTTTATGCCACATTGACAAAATAAAAATAAAATTTCAAAAATTCAGTACATTTTAGTTTTTCAAAAAATTTATTTTCGATGATGATTCTACAATAGCCTGCTATGATATTGTCATGTAAATAGTGAAATTATTCATATCAAAGCTTGCATGATATATTATTATTATTTTCCCATGATCTGCAATAGTCTACTATGACATATGAGTAGAGAATTTTACTCATATGATCTTAGCCGACAATAGTTATGAAGGTTTTTCAACACCTCAACTTCATATTTTTCAAAAAAGAAAACAATTTCAAAATTTGAAGGATTATTTAATGACCAAATTGACCCTAGGGTAAGGGGTAATAAACAATTATGAAAGGGTCAGAATAGCTGGTCCCTTTACTTAGACATTTTGGAAGATTGGGCCAAACTAGATATGTTTGGATGTCAGCCCAAGTGTGAGATAATTTTGATGAGGCATTGAGGAAGTATCATGAGTACCCTAGATATGTGAACAAAGGCTCTTGCTGCTCACTCAAGGAGGTTGAATTTTAGAAAAGCTCGGGACCAACAGATTATTGGGTTGTGGGCTTCACATAAACAGAGTCCAGAATCCAGACTCTAGAGTTGTTTGTTGTACTTTTGCTACCTTGTTAAGATAACTGGCCGGCCGTCATTTGTCATAGTCACAATCATTGCTGAAGGAAGTAATAACAAATGTTGTGGAAGTAATAAGTTTAACACTCGCTTCTATGACAGTTTCACTTGTGGTGTAACTTGTTGTTGGTGCAATAGATGGATGGCACACAATTCAAAGCAATTGGGTTCATCAAAAGAAAATTCAAAACTTACACGATTAAAATGTAGAGCTATGCTATCTGCTTTTTTTCAATCCCAAATTTTTTAATGAACTTCACATGATGTAAGTATTCAGTAGAGAATCATTTGAACAAATTGTTGGATCTGTATGTGTTTGGTGTGCTCCACAGTGTTTTTCTTTATCCACTTTTTTGATATTGAGATTTTGGCAAATTTTAACCAAAAAGAATTAGCCAAAATAGTCGAATTCACACTGGAAAAGAGAAATTTTCCAAAATAATTTCCAATTTCTTTGTGGAAAAATGGCAAATTTTCACCCAAACAAAAAAGCACTGATTCTTCTTTTAAACTGAACTTTTCCTGCTAGTCTTGATTTTGATGCTTAAAAATGTTTCAGCAGTTCTCTGGGTGTGTGGGTTTGAGTTTGGTTCTTCAAATTTCTAAACTCTAGAATTTTGATTTTGACACTTTTGTTTCCAGATTCAAGAACCTACTGGTCAGTTCTATATATTTATATATAATACATTCCTCAAGATTAGAGATTATATAAGTATGAAGATTTACAACAAACTAAAATTAGGGATTGTATAGATACAAAGTTTTACAACTAATTAAAATTATTTATTTATGTATAAAAATTCAATCTCCTTGTGAAGTTTTTTTAAAAAATCAAGTTGCGTATTTAAATAATCTAAACTTGTGGTTAAGAATGGTTTTTCCTAGTTTTGATTCTAGATAAAGGCTAGTTCCATAGTCTAATTCTTGTGCCAATTCTACCAACAACGGTTTGATTGACATTCAAGTCACTTCAAGAACTTCACAACAACTTAATCTAAAATCCCCAGCCTTATCAGTACAACAAACCAAGGAACTTGTCAACACCAGCATGCATGTTGCCATTTTTGGAGACATAAGGGGTGTAATGATTTTTTTAATTTTACTTTTGCCATTGGACCACATTACTATCCCTCCGAATGAATTCTTCACTCACGAGCACACGCTGAAAGATGGATGGTAGGTGAATAAGAAACAAAATTTTGTTTGTATTCGTGTCCCATTGCTAACCACATCTATCTACCTACCTAGCATCCACCACCGGGTGCTTTACTTTCTTATTACCTACATACATGGTAACCACTTACTTTACCTACCTATGATACTTACACACTTACACAAGTAAGTAACCTAGATAGTGTGAGGTGAAAGTAAGAGGGTTAATAGGATAGGTTACCAATCTTGATAACCCAGATGAACCACAACCCAGTCACAAGGGGTGTCCAATGGATGGTGCACTTGTGCATGCCAGTTCACATAATCCATTGCTAACGGACATGAAGCCCCATGTGCAAACAACCGCCCTAGTGAACCATCATGACTAGTGCACCAATGGATGAAACCCGCATTTCAGCACCCAAAATGCACCCATGTGAATGTGTGCCAATTGAGTTGATGTTGGATTCCCCATTGGTCAAGGTGCCTATTCTTTAGAACCTCTCTTCTTCCCTCTTACATTCCACCTTGCCCAGCCACCCACTAAGCCTGGAGTAATATGTACATAAATACATATACATGTATATATAAGGGACGCATAAGTACTTATACATCTATTTATTTATTTAGTTATTTATGGTAGCCATTTGCCATTTGGTAGCCTTTTGAAAACAAAACATAGGCGACAAAAAACATCAATGTGCTCAGATCCCCAACAACTGGAGCATGCTTGTTGGTCTTTGCTTTTGCCTGGTTCATGGGTTGTTGTAGTCCTGACATAATAACACAGACAGACTTACAGAGGGGTACATTTGGAGGCAAGCTTCCTTTCTATCTTCTTCTGCTTTGGAAACTGTCATCAAATAGACAGCAGATCAAACAAGCTCCTGCTAGGCTACTGACATACATATATATATATATATAACATACAACCCATACAACCTTACTTGGTCTTTACATAACATACAATCTCGTCTCCTGTTCAACAGGATTGATTATTACTGTAGGATTCTTCTTCTTCTTCTTCTATTCATATCCTAATGTTCATAGGTTGTATAACAAAGCTCGTGCAGCATTTCCTACTTGTCACTGAAATAATGCCCGGGACTACAATTGCCTGTCTGTTTTCTGGGTTCTTTCAACTTCTCGCCCTTTACGTTAATAGTCTGACACTGGCTAGTGTGGCCTGGGCCGCTGACTTAAGTGTGCACAGGACTCTGTAATTCTCCCAAGTGTGAATAAAACCCTAATTTACTTGAAAATCAATATTTCTCACAACTTAGGTCCATAAATTATTAATTCTTACTCATTGAAAGCTTTCAAACAATTAAAAAGCCGGGACCAATTTTTCTCCAAAAAATGATTTTGATGATCTTGAGTTGTCTATGAAATTTAATAACTCTCACATTGTTAGTCTAACATTAGGAAATCACCTCAGTGCATCCTTAGGCTCTCTGACAGTACCAAGAGCACACAAGAGGCATCATGGTTTGGAAGATCTCAACATGACAAACAAAACAAACAAATTATCTTCCTTAATCGATAGATAGATGCATTGTCCCAGATAGCTTGTCTCCTGCACACAATAACATCAACAAACCAAGATTTTATTTTGTCTCCATACTTTAAAGTTATCCTTAAAATCATTCCCAGTTTAGCCCCAGTTTGACCCCTTCTTTTCTATTTCATGCCTTGTCTTTTGATCTCCCTAAAGTTAGCCACACCAGGGAGGAAATCCCACAAGTGGGATTTCAACCCTAATCTCCATCAAACCAAGAGTTCCACTAAGGAGTTTCCATGACTTTATGGTTAACTTGATTAAACTGGAGCACTTTTGCTAGTGTTTGCTGCACAGTCACATACTCTCTCTCACTTATTTGAAGATTTGCTCCATTGTGAGGGCGGACAACAGATCCATTTTCTTATTGCATATGCACACATAAATGCAATTCTAGACTCTATCTTAAACTCTAAATTCTCTGTTGCTTACTCCAAGACTTTTGCCCCAAAAACATTCTTATACCCGTTTCATATTACCACACTAGTTGGAAAAAGAGATCCTTCAAACAATATAGAGGAAAAACCAAGTCAGCATGTAGTAATTACTAATTACACGTGAAATAGCACGGGTGGCTGACTCAGCATCATGTGGTAGCAAGCAAGCAAGAAGGTCGGTTGCTAACAAGAACAAGGTTGGTGGCAGAATCAGCTAATTTGGCCGATTCCACCACTAACCCTTTGTTCTTGGTTTTTGGTTAGCAACCCACCTGCTTTTCAGCCACTACCAATCTGCTGTTAATGCAAGTGAATGTTCAGGCCATTTGAATGTTCTCTATTCCATCAGCTTCTCCCTTTTGGAAGTGTATGTTTCACTAATTTCCCGCCCATTTGAAACTTTTGCACCCAGAGAGCTGTTGAAGTTGTGATCAAAGGTTAGATAGATGCTGATGGGGCCCTTCCCTGTTAGTTCAGGTTTCTCTTTCTGTTGCATTTCTAAACACCAACTTTTTACTTTGAGATTCGACCATGTTGCAATGCAACTTATTAGAAGGCTACCAATCTGCTGCTATTGGCTTGACGGTGGGGGCTGACAGCTGACTGTGGCTAGTAGCTACCAGTTCTTGTCTGGTGTCTGGTCTGCCCCTTTCCCCTCTCCCAGGAAGCAAGTACATTTGTTTCTCCACTAGTAAGCAACAAATCCAATCTACCCTATGTAGTATCTACCTACCAGTCATCAATGTACCCTTCTAGTATGTACCTACTAATCATCAATGTACCTACCTATCTAATAACTACCTACTAGTCTTTCCATAAGAATTTTGGCTAAGTGGCCTTGGTGGTAAGTTGTGTATTCTTGTGCCATAGCTAACCACATGATTGTACTAACCAGTGTTGTGTGTGTAAATGGTTTGGGACTTATACTCCATGAAAATGTAAATCCCATAATCAAATTTATTTACACTACATATGTCTAAGTGTAAATGTAGAATATGAAACAAATTTGTGTAAATTTATTTTATGCCATGTAAAACCGTGTAAGTGTAAAACTAAATACATTTATATGAATTTACACGACCATGAAAAATAGTGAGCGTGTAAAACAAATACATTTATCTCATTTTACACGATCGTATTAAATAGTGTAAATGTAAAACAACATTAAAAATGTGATTTTTACTTGAGGAAGGGGGATTTCATAATTTTTGATGATAGGTCAACCAAATGACCTATTGCCAAAAAAAAACATCAAAACATGCACACACAACTAATTAATATGAATTGCCAAAAACATATGATCAATAAGGGCAAATAATAAAGTTATATTTAAAGTTAGGAAAACACAACACTAGAACCCTGAGCTTGATCATAAGTAGGTGAGATTTTTTTCAAACACTTATACAAAATACATTAGCATTCAAGGCCGAAGGGGAAAACTTAGAAACCATCAATTTTTGAGGTAAACTGAGTTCACCTTATCTTTCCTTTTTCCTTAGCACCTCCACATTTGCTACATATAATTTTACTACTCCTACCTATACAACTAATATAATTACTTTTGAGTCTTACCATTAAATGTTGAGTTCTAACACTTCATTCCCAAATTTAATAAAATTTCTTTATTTTATGGATACCATTAAAAAAGGTGACACACTAAATACCCTTTAATGAGCTCTATCCAGCATTGGTTTCACTTGTCTTTTTGCACACCTTTTTTGGCCTTGCACAATTATGCAAGAAACCATGCAACCTGGTTTTAAATGTTCTTCAATTGTTTTTAAAAAAAAGGATTTTTCAACATTTTTTCTATTGTCAATGTTTTAGGCAAACATTTTGCATCACGCTTAGCGATTGAACCCTGAACCTCCCCTATAAAAAAACACAACATTAACCACTAGCATACCATCAAGCATTCAATAAAGGGGTTTATCTTTTGAATTTATTGTAGACACAAAATCAAAAAGGGAAAATTAATTAAAACCTTGTAATAGAACAATGCAATTTTCTTCAAGGCTACACTATCAAGTTCGAAACCAATGCTGAACAAAACTCATTAGGGGGTATTTAGCATTTCACTTAAAAAAAGGTTTGGGGTGAAAAGAGGCCCAAAAATAAAATGATTATACATAAAACTTTAGTATATGCACTTACATGCCCCCATAACATTTACATAGGTTCATATAAATGTATCTAACAAATATTTGCAGTACCCTCGTGTAAGTGTATATATATATACACGCCAATTGTGTAAAAGTAAGTGTAAAAAGTTCAGACATAGAAGTGTAAGTGGAATTGGTAAAATTGAAATTTAATTCTTGTAGAATTTTTCCACATTATTATAACAAAATATTTGCACTACAATATGCATTCATTCATGATTCATGTTTTGATTCTAAACACACATGACTCTGTAGTTCCTTAAAACACCATGTTCATAGTTATTTTATATAATTAAAATCTATATTTCAAAATACAAGATAATAAAATCCAGAGACAAGATTACAACTCTTTCCAATATATTTTTAATACTCCAAAAAATCACACAACAATATGGATATGGAAATCACTACAAAAGTTTGTATTTCTCTATTTTATTGAAAATTCAACCAAAATTACAACAACATTCCATGTTCTGTTGAAATGAAATCAAAATAGCAAAATAAAATTTATTGTATATCAAAAACAAAATTTGTGGTTTTCTACTACAAAATACCTACGGCTATCCTTACTCTTCCAAAATTGTGTGTCTAATAATGAAAAAAAAATTCCTAAAACTTCTCCCTTTGGGCAATCCCAAGTCACATGATGATTCAAAACCAACAAAAATTCAAAATTCAAACCTAGAATGTTCCATGATTAGACCCTATTTTAAATGCCTTGTTCATCCAAAACCATGTAATCATCCTACCCCCTTAACATTACCCCCTTTGTACTTTGGATTCAATCCCCAAAATCCTTGTGAAATGACAGAAAATGAAATGAAAGCATTATGCTACCTTCTAAGCATTTGTCTCCTCCACAATAGTCTTTGTAGTTTTGACTTGTTAGGCAACCAGCGATTCTATACCCAATTCTGGTTCTGCAACTTTAACCTCCTCCACTAACTTAATCTACGGTTCTACTTCCAAGAGATATATATTGGATACCTTTTCTTCTATTGTTGGAATAGTCCCCACCTACTTTGTGCTTGAATTATATGTGGTTCTTTCTCTTCCTAACCCCCTCCTTTGAAGTCTTGTGGTTTCTTTGTTTATGTTTCCCCCCCCCTAAACTATTCCACTTTTAAGGTCATGTCATTCTTCAATCTGCACTTCCTCCTCTTGAGCTACTCTACTGGGCCTTACTTCAATCTCCTCATCCTAGCCTAATGCATCTACACTTGTTGGAGTACCATAGATAAAATCTTGTTTGGCTCATTGTTAGTGAACAACATTTGGTCTTCTTTCCTATAGTAGTCTTCGACAAGCAAAATACACACAACTTGAATCCTTAAGACAATAATAAGTTCCATTTGGTGAGTTGACTTGATGTCATGCCATGATGTTCATGCCCCCAAATGAAAACAAATTGTTCAATCAATAATTCCTATAATAACAAAGTTAGAACTTCCATGACATCCTCCACCAACATATAAAACCAAATTGCAATATAATTTTTTTTAAAGGTTAAAATTGTTGAACTTTAGCTTTTACTTCCACATGTTGCTTCCCTTATAAAATAACACATTGTGGGAAGTAACACATAACATCATTTACGTTGAAAATGACCAATTCTTTCAAGGCAGAAAGTTGTGAACAAAAATGTCAACATACAGGTGTAATTGATGCAAATGGACCAGATGGAACAACCTGCCAAACTAACACTAATTAGCATATGAAACACATAAATAATTGTTAAAGGTGTTTCTTGTGCCCTTAAATTACACAAAATTATTTCTTAGTTGGAAAATCAGATTTGCATATAAACATCAACAAGTATGTTTTAACTTGAATCCAATAATAAGAAAATCAAATCAAAAAGATGAAAATGTTCATATTTTCAAATGTACAAGTTATAATTTTTTTTTGAAATAGATCCAAAAATCAAATTAGAAATTTTATTCCCAATCTTTTTCAAATCTTCATACTTATACTAAAACATAATGATGTTTTAATTTAAACAGCCATTAACTGGTATAGTCAAGTAATTGAAAAACTAACTAAAATGTCTATTGGCCACAAATTGATCAACAATTCTATTTTATCAATAGATTAGTTAACACAACATACCTATTATCAGTCATTTTACCCAACTAAACTAAGCAATGAAGCCTAGCTCACCTAGCCAAAAGTCAATTTAGCTAGATTAATTACCTAGTATGTTAGGCAACCTAAATACCTAACCTAAACCAAGTGGCCTAAATATTATAGGTTACAAGAATGAGAATTTGAACCCCTCGCTTTCACTTTGGGGTTCAAGTCCTCATCCATTGCACTACCACATTTTTTATATTAATTATATTTAATACAAAGTTATAAAGCTCAAAATTTTTAGCCTTGAATTATAACCTTGACACCTTAAATTGACCTTGGTCAACTTCCCTACAACCTACCAACCTAAACTAGATCTAGACCTCCCTAGGTTGACCTAAGATGAACTAGTTTGTCAACCTATATTACTTATTAACCTAACCTAGGTTAACCTAGACATTCTTAGGCTAAAAAAAAAATGAACCTAAGATAATTTTGTCACATTTAATTGCATCATAGTTGCATTTAGTCACACAAACTTAAAATCATTATAAACTTGATAAAATGTCTTGTAATAAAGCTACTTAAGTTGATTTAGCAAAAACCTAAAGCTAAAAACCTAGGCAAGCCTACCTAGGTTAACCAATTGATAGAGTAACATATTCTAGGTATATTTAAACATACTAAATATAGTAAATTTCTTATGCCTAATTAAGTAACTTACAAGGTAGCTTGTATTACAAAGTAGGTTTATATTAAGTAGCTTACATAGATAGGTTAACATAATAGGTATGTTAACCTAAACTAATGTGTTAAGTAATTAAAAAGTCAAGGAGTTATGTGTCACCTTTTTCAAAACAACTATTAATATTATAATCATAATTACAAGTTAACAATAGACTGTTTAGTATAGATATACATGCACATGAATTCATGATTTCAAAAACCTCATGGCACACAAAAAATAATGGCATGCCATGACAAATATTAGTGCCATAAATTCAAAACACAAAAAATCATGGATTGTTATGAAAATTTGTGACACCTTGTTGCCAAATGGCATGCCATGTCATCATCGCATGGAAGACCAAATCCTTATTAATCACAAAGAACAACAATATTTTCAACTAGTTAATAAATGTGATTAATTCATAAAATCAATGACATGAATCATGATGTTGACAAATAAGACCACATCATCTTGTTGACATATAACATGCCATGTCATCATGGGAGATTGAGTTGCTATTAGTCACAAAGGTGGATGGTTCTTGCAACTAACTAACTAATGAACAAAAATTGAAAAATAATATGACAATTTACCCAAAAAACCAAGTTGTCATATTGTCTAAAATTACAAAACCATGACGCCATGTGGCATGTTGATGTTTTTTTCCATTATTTCTTGATTGTTATGCCTAAGTGATTATAAATGTAATTGGAAAAACAATAGTCAATTTGTGTCCAGTTCAAAGGATAGGATTTGTTGTGGTGAGGGTAAAGTTTTTGGACTTGCATCTTGGTGCAAAGAGCTACATTGAAGGATTGGACACCATCTCTAACATAGTGACCAACCAATAAATGTTTCATTATATCCAAAGTAGTGTATGAGTCATTATGTTGACTAATAGTCAAGTATTTTAATGTACTTGGAATGCCACATCATCATGTTGTGAAATTAAAAGTCATAAATATGGTTACAAAAGTCAAGGTATTTTTAGTTCAATATTTTTTAATTATTCATAACATATTATTATAATTTCAAAAATAATACTATATCTATCCAAAAAAACCCACTAGTTGTCATATTAACTATAGTCGCAAAACCATGACATCACATAACATCTTAATGACCTTTGCAACTACATGATGATTTTTGTGACTAAATAGTTATAATTATAGTGAAAAAAAGGTAGTTCCTTTTACCAATCATAAAACCCATAATGTGTTGTTCTATTAAAAATTTAAATTTATATTTAATTACAATGCATGCAATCCCATTAAGTTGCAAAGTTGACACACCCCCAAACTCTTTAAAAGACTCAAATGTGAATTTGAAAGTGAAAATAGTAGAAGAAAAAGGAGTTGAGGTATGCTCCCTAGTTTGCAACACTTCGAAGGTAGGAAGACCGTGTTAGAGCTTCAAGATGGGGACTAAGATGAACTCACAAGTGAAAGTTCAAAATGAGAACAATTTGCACAACCAAGAAAGAGGGTGGTTGGTGTAAATTGAATGGAAGTGGTGTGGCGGACTTGGTAGGGATAATTTTAAACACAAGTTTTACATAGCCCAAAACTTTTGGGAGGAGGCACTACTCCCCTCTCTATAGTATACTTTGTGCCTCTCCATGGGATTACATCCAAATGTCATTTTTCCCCAAGATTCCCAAATGGGAGTCCCAAAATTAGGACTCTTGTTATCTCAAAACTTTGGTCACTCATATCTTTCTCAAATAAAATCTATTTTGAAGATTAAAAAGTAATATCTTATAAGCTTCAAAAAGATCTTTCCAACATTGTATAGCACGTCCCAATCAAACTTCATTTGACCCCTAATTTCTAGGGATTTTTGGTTAGGAGTCAAATTGAGAAATAAGCCCCTTCTTTTGAAAAATAACTCATGCAAATCAGGTCTAAATGAACAATGTAAGTGCATTATAAGCACCTATACTTCAAAACCTTTTTTATGGTGTTTTGGGCGGCCAATTTGGCACTTGTTTGCCTTTTCAACCAAGGCTTTGAACATTCACAACTCTCGCACAAGTGCAACTCCCAAAGTGGAAGTGCATTTGGGAATCATTGGGCTTCATCCCTTGCATTTTCCCCCATTTGTGAAAGTGTGTTTCACACCTAAACACACTCTTGGCCTTATCGGCCCTTGCACTTCGAACTTAGTCACAAACCCAATGTTAGGGTTGCAACAAAAGCAATTCCACATGAAGTTATCACAAAGACTATGCATATGGCATGGCAATGTCCATGTGCCAATTGGCATTTACCACATTGGATGTGTGCACATGGGGAAGGACAATGCAATCCATATCATTGCATTTAGGTGTTTGATCACTTACATATCATAACCATAAAACAACTAAAACAAAAAGTTAATGCATATTAACCAAAATTGTATAGTTGACCAAAATACATTCAAAATATTCCGCACCCTTAGAATTTCCCTAGAACTTATGTGCAACCAGTCATTTTCCAATGTTGCAACCTATTGTAATGTAGTTGGTATGGACATGTAATTGTAAATTAGTGCGGTCTCCATGGATGCAATTTTCTCATAGTGGCATGACTTTTAAACATATCCACATAGTACTTAAGTTAATCTTAACACATATCATTCATTGTGATTCATGACCAATAATGTTTATTGTTATTGTCACATTGATCAATTTTATTGTAATATAATGTTCTTCCCATAGCATAATTTCATCTTCCTCATTGGGTATGTAATCAACCTTTTATAAACTACTCATAGTGACTAATGTGTAGAAGTGGTTAAGGCTTGTTTTCATTTTCATGGCCTTAAATTTAGAAAGTTAGATCCATGTAACTTTAAATTACCATGACATTATATTTTCCTTCGTCAATGTTTTGTTTAATGTTTTGTTTACCACCTTTCCAGGGTTGTTTTATCTAGTTTGTTATAATTAAACATTGTGCCATTTTTCTTTCTTTTGAAAACAATCTTAAAAGGTTTGAAAAATGTCAAATTTAAAGTGCATGGGAAGTATCCAAAGATAATGTGACCATGTTTATCCCAAATTTGTGTGTTTGTTTAATTTTCATTGGGGTGACATGATATTCATGCCCATTTAAAACTAACAAATGCCTATTGGTTAGGGAAACTCCACTTGGTACTAACCTTTTGAAAAAAAAAATCAATCATCCACCTTGTTAATTGCATAACCATCCATGTTTTTGGTTTGTAAAGTTGTATGTAATCATAAAAGTTCTTGAATTCGGGTGAAACCACATTACAAAAAGGATTGCTTTGGGCAAAAAAATGTGTTTTTTGGGTACATTTTATGTTATTTTGGGGGTAGTTTTTATTAATGTTGATTTAGCATTTTGATAAACATATAAAATGAATTTTGATACAAAAGTCTCCAGTATATTTTTTGTTATCTTTCAAATGAAAGTAATTTATCAACAAAATGTTTTTTTTCAACACACTTATGATCACTTGAATGAAAAATTTGTCCAGATGTTTTGTGAAAGCACATGAATTAAATTTTTCAATTGTAATTGAAATGGTACAATCAACTTATATGCAATATATAATTAAATATTTCATCAAAATTTACAATTATTTGAATCATTTAAAAAATATATTTGCACTTTGCAATATATTGTTACAAGTTTTATCACTACAAGGAATTTCATATTAACAACTAATTTTTTTCAACTTTTTTTCAATCATAAATGTCACATGTGACTATATTTTGCGATCATTTTTACAACAAAGCAATGTAGTCGCATTATTTATATACATTTTTTAAAAATATTTATTATTTAAAAATAAAAAATAAAAAATAAAATTATATATATATATATATATATAATATAATATTATTGATGATTTTATTAATTTCAACTTATAAGTTATTAACACATGTCATTATTTAAGTTAAGTTTAAAATCTAGTTTAAGTTATTAGGTAAGCCCCTTAATGTACCTAATAGGCCAGTTCAGAAACATTCAATCAATTTACATCTGTTGACCACACAACCCATGTCATTCATAAGAATTGATCTTTGAACCCCAAGGATGGAGATCAACTCCTTTACCACCAAGCCACCCCATTTTTGTGATATTATAATAATGTGCATTTTACTTAACTTATTTGATTTAAAACATCACACAAAACATGATTTTTTATATTTGATATCTCATTGATATTTTGTCCAAATGACACGATTTAAAGTTTAATCTTAATTTTTTTTCAATAATGTACACAATTATAGTTTTTTCTTTTAAAAATTTAAATTAATGAAAAGAAAAATATTTGAATTGTGTTATTAAATACAATTTCAATGACCATTCCTTGGAAAAAAAAAATTCAAACACATGATTTATAAATGTAATTTTTTTGGATAATATAATAACAATTGAATATGTGATATTATAGTTTGGTAACACGTAATGTTTATAAATGGATGTAAATTAATGTAGCATAAATATAATAAAAGATTTTATATTAGCCATACTATTTTTGATATAATAGATTAATCTAAAAATTAAATTTTAATTTTAAAAATATTAATTAATGACATATAAAAAATTGATTGTATGGAATTATAAATTTTATTACTTTTACACTTATAACCTATTAAGCTTTACTTTAAAATATGATTAAAAATTTGTGTAAAAAACTTATATATTGTTCACATTTCAAATTTATATTTGATTTTTAAAGTTATATTATACAAATATATTATAATATATCATAATTGTACCCAAAAAATTTATTTTAGATATACAATATATAAATTAATCACATATAATGTTTATAAATGGATCATAAAATAACCCTACTACCTAGTTAGCCTATTCAATAAATAAATTATATTACGTACTTAATTAAGTAATTAATTTATACAAAAAAATTATCACATATTAATTACCCCTATTATATATTATTTAACCCACATACATACTTCCCACTACATATCTTATTTAATTACTACCTATGATCTAGTTTAATTTATAAATACATTAATTACATAGCCTACCTAATTAATTAATTAAATGTAACACTATTTCATTCAACACAATAAAATATTTCTTAATAATAAACCTCTTTATATACTAGTACCCAATACCTACTACCTATTACCTAGCCTACTTAATTAATTAACTAATTAAAAAAGATTATATTATATCAACATGATAAAATTTAATGTTAAAAATTCCAAATAATGGTCCATATCTACCATTGCCATGGGTCCTTTTATATTTCACAAGCCTACCAAACCCTATAACACATTTAATAGTTAGGTCATTCAAGAAAGCTAAGGGAAAAAATTAGACCATTACATCCAACAATTTCATTGGTCAATTAATTTTTATTACATTTAGTTACATGTACATTTGTAATTAGGATTTATAGTTGCAATTGAAGTTGAATAAGATGCCACATGGTGTCTAGTGGTTTACAAACCACATCCTAAATTGCAAAAAAACTACATTTTCATCTATTTTGAAATGCCATTAAAAATAGATGATATAAGTCCACTTTTCATCTTCACTTTCATCCAAACGACATTAGTTGCAAGTTATAGTTGCATATGCAACTACAAACCACTTTCCAGGTGTTTTTATGATTACAAGTCATTTTTATTATGATGCCATGGAAGATAGTTGCATCAATAGTCGAAAAAATGATTGATTTGAACACAAGTTGAAAATGTGTGGGTTAGAATGAACAAATTTCTTGTAGTTTATTTTCTCACAAATATATATTTAAAACATTTAATATTGATTAAAAAAATGTAGATTATTTTGACAACTACATTATTTAACATGGAACTACCTTATTTTGAATATAATATGTAAAAACCTCTTTTAATATTAGCTTGGGGGAAGTTGTTTCAAAAAATAGTATTGATGACGACATTTTTTGACCATTGTAGTGTGCTTTCACCTAGTCATCCCACATTAAATTTTGGTTTATTGTCTTTATGTAGGCTATTGGTGTGTAAATCAAAGTATGAACTTTAAAGCTTGTGGGAACCTATTTTTTTGGGCTTCCTTTAGTAACATCTAGGAACTATAGAACTTTTAATCCAATGATAAATCATACAATTTTTTTGAAATTCCTATTGTAAAGCTCATCTATTACAACCTTTCCATTTGCCCTTTTTTTCACCTTCAAATCTTGCCCTTGTGATTCTTATTTTATTATTGCCAATTTGATCCATGTTGATTATATTATATTTTCATTACTTTGAGGTCTGATATGCAATGTTTTAGCTTTATTTTAACTATTTTGAGGTATGATCTAAAATATTTTAATCCTATTTTGATATTTGGTCTTTGTTGTTCATACTTAGCCCATTTGCTTTTAGATTTGAGGTGTGACCTTAATCTTTGCATCTCAACATTTAAACACTAGGATATAAGATTTCTAGGAAGGATTGGAGTTTCTCTCTCATACTATTTTAAAACTGTGCCATGCTAAGAAAACAAAGAAATAGAATTTTCAAGAAATGAATATCATATGTTTCCATATTTGCACCAAAACCTTCTAAATTTGGCAATTTTATTTTGGTGAGAATACAATGTGCCTGAAACTGGTGAGAATTTAGAAGCTTCCCTCTATTAATGTTATAATTTGAAGATCCAAGGGATTTTTGCAATGACTAATTAAGGATGATATTTTGAGCAAAACTATGTAGTGAGGGCTGTCACATTTGTGATCAGTTGTGTGTTGTTTAATATGACATGTAGACCCATCACTAAACTATGTTTCTCCACACCAAACTTAGGCTTTAATAAATTCACTAACTCATCTCCATAACCAAACACTAAAAATCACTCCCCAAGTCAAAATTTGAAAGTTTTCAAAACACAATTAATTGTTCACACATGACCGTTCAATCATAGACAAGGTTTACAATGTTCATGAGGTTTTGCACACTCTATAATTGCACTATATGGTGTTCTTGCTTTAAAATATTTGCAGTTTATTAGGGATTTTGTAAATTTTGAGAAAGAAAGCAAATTCCAGGCAAAATTTTGAGAAATAGGCACAATTCAAATAAAAAGCAAATGATTACACACTTTTGCCTTTGATTCAATATTCACCTGACTTGATAATAGCCAGGTACGGTATTATATGTGAGGGGGTGGGTTTAGGGTGCCGACCTTTTAAAGGTAGGCGAGGAAGGGAATGTAAGTGGTTATTATGTATGTTCATTCAAGCCCACCGATTCAAAGGTCGGTGAGAACCCGACTCTTGAAAAATACCTGATGGTATTATGGACGGTGGGTGCTTTTGAAATAGCCTGAAAAGCATGCCAAATTTCCTCTGGCCCACAAGAAGATTTTGGCTTCCAAACCATCTAAATGGGTGGGCTAGATATCGTTCATTATAGTATTACTCTCTACAAAATCTTGAGCCTGGATTCAGAAGCATGGCTTCTTGCATTCTGTGGGGACCATGGCAACAACAAAAAGATTGCATGTGGGGGTGGAATTGGGGGTCTGGTGGGGGTCAATTATAAAATTTTCATGTTGTACTAGAGTTATCCATAAAGTCACCCTCTGTTTCACCCCCCTATCCCCTCTTTCAGAGGTATCCACAAAGTAAGGAAATTTTATTAAATCTGGGTATGAGGTTTGAGAGTAATTATAGTAGTTGTACAGGTAGGAGCAGTGAAAATATATGTAGCTGCAGTGGAGGCGCTGAGGAAAAAGGAAAGACAGGATGAAACTCAGTTTACTACCAAAATTGGGGGAAAAACTAGTTTGGGTCCCAGTTATTTCCTTTTGTAGATTTTCATTCCCGATTACACGTTTGATGCCCTATTATGCCGAAACTGGCTGTTCTCGCCCCCTTATCGCCTGACTTTACAGATAACTCTACTATGACATCCTCATATGAAGAATGAAATTAATCCCTAGCTCTAATTGTGATGGTTTGAGGGTTTAGGGTTTCATCACCTCAACTTCATATTTTCACAAAAAAAACATTTCCACTATTTAAAATATTTATTTAACTACGAAACTAACCCTAAAGTGAAGCTAAGCAGTTATTTGGCCTTGGTTCACAGGGTATAATAATGCCCTCTTGCCAGATGTAAAAGAGCATTATTATGCCTTACCCGCACTACTGCATTGTACTCATCATAGGGAGGAGTGTGATATCTCGAGGAAAACCACAAAGAGACATTCCGAGGCCCAGTACCAAATCAATCAGCAGACACATCTTGATTTATTGGAGAGAAAATTGTCAAAGATTTAGGGCTGAGGAGAACCAGCACCTACACTCGTGCCTTCACCTTCTGGAGTGAGAGGCCTCTTGGATCAAGAGGCCTCTTAAGGTTAATTCACACTTATCGCATGGTTCTCACAATGATAGGCCCTAACTTGGAAATAGTCACCGCGGTAGCAAAACAGCCACTAACCCTAATATCAAAACTAACTATTCTATGACCGTTAATCCTAATGTATCTTTTGTTCACGCACAGGGTTTAGGATGTTTCTCTTGAATTTGAATAACCATGGGTGTCAAGTATTTGGAAAGAAAAAGTCGAATTCAAAGAACCATTGGTTTTGGGTATTTGGAAAACCTCAAAGAAATCAACAGGTTTCATGAAAGAACAGGCAAAGAATCGATGGATTTCTTTGCCACCTCAAGCTCCAAAGATCCTGAAAACCCACCAAGGGACAAATTGGAGCTAGTTCACTCACAGTTATCAGGTTTGGGTTTAGATTAGGGTTAGAGTTTAAGGTTAAGGTTAGGTTTTGTAGGCAACAATATCACATATTATAGAAAAGCCCATAGGGTGCTTATAGCAATGTACCAACCTTACTTTACAGCTGAACTGGGGTTTAAGTTAGGGTTAGAAGTTGGGTATCAGAGGCAAAAATAAAACCCTAAACCTGGTAAGAAATGGTCAGAATTTCAATTTCCACAGAATTTCCAGCCTACTGAGATTGGTGGGAGACTGGACAAGCTGTGAGTAGATTGATTGATTGATTGATTGATTGATTGATTTCCAAAGAGTGGATTTTAAAGGAGAAATCTGAAGAGGTCTCACCACCAGGAGGAAATCCTTCAGAGGATTTTGCATATTTGCCCCAAAGTCCAGTTGACAAATCTCTGTTAAGAAAGCATGAAGTGCAGAAGCAAATTTCTAGCAAGTTCTAGATTGGTGATCCTGTAGATCCTTCTTCCATGAAGTTGTACATCATTA
>Ga0116229_10001334_pt1 | contig 38305 bp, 29 predicted proteins | sample S1TSphgellanicum_3_FD_87313 | JGI IMG/M metagenome (GOLD analysis project Ga0116229, IMG submission 87313) | Host-associated microbial communities from peat moss isolated from Minnesota, USA - S1T2_Fc - Sphagnum magellanicum MG | ecosystem: Host-associated > Plants > Peat moss > Unclassified...
AAAAATTTTTTTTTTTTTTTTTTTTTTTTTTTTTTTCCTTTTAAGCATGAGACTCTCAGAGAGACAGACGTTCCCAATTGAAAGGTTTTTTAAAGCTCAAAACTTTTTTTTTTGAATATTCAAATATTTCAAAGGCAATAATAATATGTTTGCCAATTCTTTTCTCTCCTGAAATTAATTTGTTGAAAAGTTATGAAAATGAATTCTCTTTGGAAACTTCCAGCTTTTGCAATTATTTGTTAAAATTCATTTTCTTCTCCTGAATTAATATGGTGAAAACTCATAAAATAAAATCTCTATGAAAATTTTTGCGATATATATATAAAATACACATAATTATATATTCACAACTTGTTTTGTCTCCTGAAAACCATTTGGTGTAGTTATGCCAAAGACTAAATTTTATATTGAAATATCAATTTTTCTATGTATATATATTTTTTCACCAAGTGCTTTCTGATTTGGCAAATTTTTGCCACTTGTTGACCAAAATAAAATCTAGTGCAACTGATACAATGGATTTTTGTGGAAAAATGTCGCCAAATTCGCCAGATTTCAAGAATTTTTTTTAATGAAATTGCCATATGTAGACAATATGTTGAAGTAGGTTGCCAAAATATAGTAGGATACTTAAATTTTTCTACTTTCCTCTCTGACCTGTAGCCAAATTTGGCTCATTCCCCTTGTGGATGATCCAGAATGTGGCTACACCACAAAATTGGGGAAAACAAAAACCTCTATATAATAATAATATAACTTGTGCAAAGTTTAACTTAATTTATAATAGTGTGGTTTGTGCCACTGGCCGAAGTGTGAACATGCTTATGTAACTCATTGAAGTACAAACAAGACCCTAACATAGAGCCCAATTGTTAGTTTTTAAAAATAAAAATAAAAAATAATTTCCAATGACAAAAAAAAACCATTCAAATTTAATCTCTCCAAATTTAATATCTCCCCCACTAAGAGGTTTTTAAAAAAAAAAACAAGAAAATCAACTCCAAAGAATCCCACTCATAAAGGGCTTTGAAGAGGTAGTTTAAGTATGGCAGGGATGATCATAAAACAAAACAACTAAAATTGTCCTTAATATAACAAAACAAAACAAAGTTGTCCTTAAAATTAAAAATAAAAAAATTATTATATATATATATATATTAAAAAAAGAAAAAAACAGATAGATTCCAATAGAAGAAGGAGGGAGCATGAATTGTTGGATCTGGTATCAGGTGTGAACACAGCTGAATTCGAACTGACTAGGTGTTAGGGTCTAATAAGACCTGGGGTTTAAGATTCTGTTTTCCCGGTCGAGGGTTTTGGGTCGGGAATAGTACTCTGCGTGCGTGCAATCACTGCGCGACGCACCCACAACACCAGCAGCAAAGCGGCAACCTCGGCTGTTGTTGTTGGCGGTTTTTTTTTTGTTTTTTCTTGGTCTCTTTTTTTTGTCTTCTTCTTTGTGGGTAGATAGACTGCCTGCTCATCTGCCCCTGCTCTGGGCTTTTGTTGTTCGGGATAGAGTAGTGTAATGTTGTTGGATTCAGTCAAACAGAGAGAGAGCAAACAAGAACTTAGTACTTGGAGCCTCGAGTTTTGAGCTTTCGTAGCTTCACAAGCTGAGCTCCTCCTGTATTCAATTTTGTATGTAAGCTGCACTCGTACTAGTTTTGTGCCAGTTTTGTTTTGTTTTCGTCCTTAGATTTCGCATTAGGCGTTTTGTAGCTTTGGGTTTTGGAATCGTGTTTGGCATTTTCGAAAGCTTCTGGAGAATCATGATTTGGGGGAGAGAGAGAGAGAGAGAGAGAGAGAGAGAGAGAGAGAGAGTTGATCAATGAGTGAGTTGAGGTGCCAGCTTTAGGCACGGTAGAAGCTGTCATGCGGCGAATGAGTTCGTTGCAGACCTATTTTCTGCTTGAGGTTCTCGTTGTTCCTTAGAATGATTTTGGAGTGAGCTGCATATTGGGTTCTAGAAAGGATTGTAGCTTGCCGCAGGTGGTACTGATTTCGAGATCCATCTAAGTTGCATTCTTCATGTCTGTTTTTAGCTGTACCAGTGGCGTTGCAAGCAATTGAGCTTTAGTCTTGTATCGGAGTCTCTCGGTTTCCATTGCACAATTTGGCCGTGTTGGGAAGGATCAAAGCTTCCGCGCCATGGTGGTCTCATTCAGACCTTCGTCGTCGAATCGCTACTCGAGCGATGTGCCACTGGTGACGAAGAGCCAGGTCTTGCAGCGCTTCAAGTTCAAGGACTTAGAGGCAGCAACTGGGGGCTTCGACAAGGAGAATCTCATCGGCCGCGCAAACCATGGCCAAATCTATCGCGGCGTGCTCAAGGACGGTCGTGTAGTGGCCGTGAAGCGCCCGATAATGGGTCGTCTGTGGAAAGGAGACGACGCATTCGAGAACGAGATACAGATTCTCACTAAGCTTTTCAGCCGCCGCTTGGTGAATCTTCTCGGCTACAGCTGCGATGGCAAGGTACGACTCCTCGTTGTCGAGTACATGGAGAATGGCACCCTTCACGAGAAGCTGCACGGTGGAGGCGGAGGTGAAGCTGCGAAGCTCAGTTGGGCGTTACGCGTCAACCTTGCGTTGCAGACAGCAAAAGCCATCCGCGCTCTGCACGCCTCGAGTCCACCCATCATTCACCGCAATGTGAAAGCCTCTAACATCTACATTGATCGACACTGGTGTGCGCGTCTCGGCGACTTTGGTCTCGCGCGCTGTGTGCAGTCCTTAAGCGTCAGTAGCGGAGCTTCTGACGAATGCCCGAGGAAAAGCTCCGCTAGCTTGTTGTCGTCTATTCCTGAGATGGTCGATGGTAGTTCCCATCTCTGCCAGACCCCGAGTCGACCATGGTCAGGAGTGGAGGACTGGATCGGTGGCGAGAATTTGGAGCTGGGTACAGATCAGGCGATGGCGGATATCAGCCCGAAAAATGATGTCTTCAGCTTCGGCATGCTGCTGTTGGAGCTCATTACTGGCTCAACCCCAGTTTCCATGGGTACCTAATTCCCGAAAATCTCCTCTGGTTTCTCGAGTCTTTTCTGACTTTTCTCGATATGCTTCGTTGCACAAGCAGAATCCTTGCAGAAGTGTGAAATAGTTGTCGCGCTCTAGATCAAGAACAAGTGAACCAGTTTGTTGATTTGATGTTTGTCGACTCACAACAGTTCTCTGGCGCTTCTTACAGGCGATGACTTCGCACCTCTCAGTCTGCTGGACTGGACGCTACCTCTGATCAAGCAAGGAAGCGCGCTGACGATTTGCGATCCTCAAATCGCAGCTCCTGAGAGCACGGCAGCTTTGAAGCACATGGCTCAAGTGGCCGCTCGTTGCGTACGTCCGCTGCCTTCGCGGCGACCCTCAATGGACGAGGTTGTGCAGAGCTTGACGAAGGTAAGCAAACTCATTCCATTGCCTTTCTGGAGTGGCAGCTCCAGGAAACAGCAACAGACGGGCAGTGAGACGACACTTACGCTACGCCGGATCACGCATCTGCTGAAGCTACCCTTCAACATATGGACGAGAATCTTCAAGCTCAAGAAGAAGAAAGCCTTCATTGCGGGACTGGGGAGATTCATAGGCCGCAAGCTGAAGCAGATGATGCGCTCTAGATCAAGAACAAGGCCTGTGAGCTCCAGTTCCAGTCACAACACAAGACCCTTGGGGTTTGGATGCAGCAGGGCTTCATTGAAAGCCCCTGCAGGAGGTGCTAGAGTCTCCGATGATGAAGGGATGATGATTCCACCTGATCAAGCTGGTGCTTATGATCTGCATGATCACCAGATTGCTACTGCCAGGCTTGTAGTTCAACAAGGAACTGGTCAAGTGCGGCAACGAGCTTATCATCCAGCAGCAGGAGCTCCCCTTCCTCCTCCTCCTTCTCTTGCTTCTTTGAGCTGCAGCAACAACAACCACAAGCCCATCAAATTCCAGTCCAATTTCACCAGGCAGTATTTTACACGGATGCATTCTGCAAGCAATTTTGAGGACAGAACTTAGCAACCAGCTTTTCATTACAAAGTTTTTGTAGACGATTCTACTCGCTCATGATAAACCCTTGACCCCCATACCTGATGCATCAGAAACCCTGCAAAAAGTGTGAAAGGAATCCCAGGTTTTGGAGTTCTTGGGTTACATTTACTTGTTATGCCTAATTTGTTGTACATTCTGTCAAATCCTCCATTATCAGTTTCTTCGTTCTGCAACTTAATGTAACACATTTGATGTCACATGCAGATAAGGATGTGGATCACCATCATTCTTGTTGCAGGTTCTTTTGGTTTTGCTGAAAATGTCAATAACCTTTATTTTGGAGCCATCATTCAATTCTATTCAGGTCGATTCAATTGTGAAGAGAAGTTCTCTATCTTATAAAGAGACGTGTTGATTGCTGCATCTTTCTTGTGTGCATGTCTCTGCAAGTATTAGATTCTCAAATGTCTTTCTTGATCGATTGATTGTTAGCCCCTCCATAGATGTTTTTTGAGAGAACCATGCCAGGACTATGGTAAGATAAATTTAAGATGTCCCGGAGAAACTAATAGGACATTGAAAACATTCACATCTTTTGTTTAACTAATTTGGCACTTTTCATGTTTCTTTGTCCATCAATTGCTTGCTCTTCATCAGACACACTTCGCTCGGCAAGTGTTCAGTATTGGCTGAAGATGGTGCCACTGTTATTGCAATACTTTCATGAGGAATCACTTAAGCAAACGACCAGCAGATAATGGGATCATTCCTGGGTCACCTGCCAATCCCAAACTGTTGAGAACAAATGGCTTGGAATCATGTCCTCATCAAAACAGACCAATGTTCCTTGCAAGAATCATTCATTGTTAGGCTGTGAGCACCCATACCAACTAGCTTCAAACCTTGTCTCATTAGCAACCCACTGGTTAGCACCTTAGGACTCATTGGCCTAATGATAATTCCATAACCCTTGCATGAAAGTTTAATAGTCACTCTGCGCTCAGATGAAAAGATTGCATCATTATTCGCACAAAGCATGATTATGTCTCATAATTGGCTGAAGTGTGTCGATTACCATGGATAGTTCTAGTGCTCACATGCCTTGACTATTTATATCAACCTACACACTCTTGCTTGTTACCTATTCCATAAACCAGCATTCTAGAACATCAGAACCCACCAAGAAAGTTGGCTGATGGTTTTGCCTACACTCCACACCCAGTGGGAAACAGGGTCGATAAGCTGGTGGGCGAGCACTTTAGCACTCATAAAACATGTTGATCATGGTTCAATTCGTCTTGCTATTCCAAGATAAAATGTGGGCACACTCATGGTAAACAATTGTAAAAATAACCATAGTCATTGAGATCATTGAATTTGGTTACCAAGCAAAAGAGATATATACCTCCTCAAAGTCATTTGTGTCTTTCAACTAGAAATAATCTTAAATATACATAAGCCCCCTTGATTGCCACACAAATTACAGCCTGTAAATGAATCAATTTTTACTTGACATTTGGACAAAATCTGACCTTTTATTACATTTGATGAATTTGAAAACCATGCCATTCTTTATTCAAACCTGTGCATCATACACCAACGGTCATGGTTCGTTTAGAAAAATCAATGGTGATGGTGGCAGTACAATTTGGACAAGCCTAAAATCCTAAACATCATGTGGTCTCACCTTGATTAAGCTTATGGGTTTTGGAATCTGTTGTCACCCTCCCATTCAACATCAATTCCTACCATATGTGTCGGTGTTGTCATGTATTCTCATTGGTTGCAGCTGAGGCCACTTTTCTTTGGTCATCGTTGTTCACGAGTGTGTCTTGTTCATTGTGTTGCATGGGCTTCATCTCCCTCTTTTGTTCGAAATCAAGATGTGCTTGATTGGTTCTTAAATGAGCTCCATCAACTTTTCACTTGTAAGCACTCTCTAACATTATGCTTGTTGTTTGTTCCCTGTGTATGCAGTGAATGTGCATTGCAAGTGGCGAGCAATTTCGTTGCTATAGTTTGTTGTCGATTTCTTGTTGGTCTCTTGTGTTTTTTTCTGCTTTGCAAGTGGTGCTCTCTCTTTCACAAGCCCATTTTCCCTGCTTGTCAAACCTCGAGCTCATTTCTCATACCACTTCTCTCTTTCATACCTAGCCACTATTTGATGTTTGATCCTCACATACCCCCTTTCTCTCATACTCAACCCTTCTTTGATGTTCAAACCTCACAAACCTTCTTTTTCTCATACCCAACCCCCCTTCACATTATTAACGACGATTGACTTGTGGATAGGTGACCATAGACAACTAAGTGCTTGAATTACAAATTGAAATGTAAATATTTTACAAAGTCTTATACATGCATGAGGGTGAGCACAAAGGGGAGATAAGAAGAGGAATATGGCATAAGAATAAGACTAGTTTAGAAGAGATAATAGAGAATATGATAAGGTTTTAGAACAAAGGAAAGGACCTTTCTTGCACTTACCATTGGCCCAAGAACCATGTCGATGTGAAGTTATTATAATAAAGGTGTAAGCACAATGTAAAAGCTTTTATTTTGGCTGCCTTTGCATCTTGTTTGAAAGGTTGTGGGTAGAGATAACAAGAAGTGGTAATATTAGGTTAGTTTGTTAGAAAAATCCATAAATAAGCACCAAAGTGGGTTAAGTTTCTTGTAAAAAACTTTTCTCGAGTGTCTTTTTAAGAAGCCTTTGTGAAGCGTTACTTGTCTACAATATTACAAAACCAGGGAAATAAGTGAAATGCATAAGATTTTGGTATCAAAACGACATCTTTAATAGGGAAAATCTAGTGTATATATATATATATATACCCTATGTTTTTTTGTCCTATAATTTTTTTGAATTTTCATAAGAAGGTTCATTATGTCAAGTGACCAAGGTAATGGGGTGCAATCATACTAACATGTACTAACATGTACCATTAGCATTTGTAACCATTGCTTAATTTTTTGAATTTTGGATTGTTAAAAAATAATAATAATAAATAAAATTACTTTGTATAAAATGTCATTGTGAATACGTTATGTACATATCATAAGAATTTGAATTTAATGAGTAAAAAATATGCAATTAAAATTTTTAAGGACTTAACCACTATTTTAAAATAATTTTGACATTAAAAGCACAATTTGAAAATATTATGTTATGACATATTTTGGGATTTTAATAATATACACCGTAACATAATAGTATAAAATGAAAATGAAAATTAATGTTGTTTTGAAAAACATATTAAAAAGATTATAAGAATATTCATTAAAAAATAACAAAAAAACAGTGGTCTAAAAGGGCAAGTGTGGCTCCTTATAGTGTGGTTGGACCTAGTGAGGTCCCTTTGTATGTGGGTAATGAAAGCTAATTACCACTAAATGATTGGATGCTTTTATGTTTGGTACTGATGATGCAACCCAAGATCGCTTAGGCTATAATCTTGCAGGAAGAATTACATATGGGTTTGGCAGACAAGGTTGGGTTAATTGCCTTGAGTGTCACCCCAATGAGCATGACCAAGTGCTGGCAACACAAAATAGACAATCACTATTCCTTGTCACAAAAATAACACGTAGCCATAAATAAGTTCTAATGTATTGAAAGTGTAAATGTTTTTTATTTAATGATCAACATGAGGATAATCTTTAATTTTATCACGATGATGTTGATTAATCAAATTTTTAATATGTATTCAAATATAATTTTTAAAAATTAAATGTATTTTTTTCTTTTTTTTTAAAGTTGTCCAAACTTGTACAAGTAGGGGAAAGTAAATGCATTATTGAATATTTTCCATTTTCAACATGATATACCTTTAAAATGTACTTGTAAGTTTTCAACATTTTAATATTTTAGTATAAGACATCAAACTTCTAATGGAAAAGTATGTTTAAACTCAATTTGACCAGTCATTTTCAAACATACTTGTTATTTACTTTTATTGTGCCAAAGTTTATCAAATTTTGTGATCACTTCATAGTGAATATGTTGAAAAATGTTACATGTGTTAGATATCCAAAGTTGAACAAGCTAAGATCCCAAGGTTATTACAACCTATAGGAATCTTCAACGGTATGTCCATAAGTATGGACATCATTGTGGGATTACCCAGGAACCAACTTAGACATGATAACGTTTTTGTGGTTGTTTATAAACTCACAAAACAAGTTCATTTCTTGGTTGCCAAATCCATTATGTTGGCCATATATGTGGCTAGATTACTTTTATGAAAAAAAAATTGATTACATGGATGGCCCAAAGAAATTGTATGTGATTGAGATAAAAAATTTGTGAGCCAATTTTGGACTACCCTACTTAGAATGTTTGGCATTAAACTCAAAATGAGTTATGCCTATCATCAAAAATTGAATGCGCAAACTAAAAGGACTAATCGTACCTTAAAAAAAATGTTAAGAATGTATGTTGGCCATTAGCAAGGAACCATGGGAACAATATTTATATTTGGTGAAATTTGCATATAAAATTGGAGTTGGCATTCCTCCATTAAAATAAGCCCATTCCATGTTTTATATGGGCATAAAAGTTGAACTCCCTTTTTCGTTTGAACACCTATTTCCAGGATAGAAGGTGTAAATGAAATGATCGCTAATATGTACAATATTTTGAAATTGGTCAAAAATATATATGCAAAGTGCCCAAGAACAAGCCAAGTTCTATGCTAACAAAAGTTGATGCCCTAGGGAATTTGAAGTTAGTGACAAAAAAATTTTGAGAGTCAAGCCCATGAAAAGTTGCTTGAGATTGGGAAAATGCCCAAAATTGTCCCTTGAATATTGTGGCCGATTTGCCATACTCAAAAGAATAAGCAAAGTGGCCTATGAATTGGATCTCCCAAAAGAATGAAAGATTCATGATGTCTTCCATGTCAACCTACTTAAGAAATATGTGTCTAACCCTAGCCATTTATTGCCTAAGTTAGTAAAACATTGAATGAATGAGACATTATAGCTAAACCAAAAAAATATTTTAAACACAAGACTCCAACGATTCCAAAAGAAAACTTGGAAAATGTTTTTGATAAAATGAAAACACTATCCCATGGATGATGCTACATGGGAAAACAAATCTAATTTTAAGACTAACTTCCCTAATTTTTATCATTGAAGACAATGAACTATTTTAGGAGGGGGAGCATGCTAACAACCACCAACTTGTGGATGGGCGACCATGAATAATTGGGTGTCACAAGTAGAATTTGGCACATGAATACAAATGTAAATAGTTTAGGAAGTTTCATACATGCATGGGGGAAAGCACAAGGGGGAGATAAAAAGAGGAATAGGGGAAAAAAGAAAGACTAGTCTAAAAACAAGAAAATGAAAAGATGAAAAGGATGTAGAATAGAGGAGAGGACCCTTCTTATGTTTGTGGATGAGTGGAGAACCATGTTGATGTAAAGTTATTATAATAGAGGTGTAAACTCAGTGGAAGCACCTTTGTTTTGTTGCCTTTGCATCTTGTTTTAAAGGATGTGGGTAGAGAGAACGACAAAAGGTAATACTAGGTTAGTTTGTTAGAAAAATACATAAACAACCACTAAAGTGGGTTGGGTTTTTTTGTAAAAATCCTTTCTATGAAGGAAACTAATCCATTAAAATGGTTTTTTCGGAAGCATTTGTGGAGCATTGCTTGTCTGTGGTATTGTAGGATTGGAGGAGACATGTGAAGTATGTAATACCTACCTTCTTCCTTACTAATTTATCCTTTCATACATTTTTTTCATACCTTGCCCCCTTTTGTACCCTTTCCCTTGATGTTCAGTCCTCTCAAACTTTCTCTCTTTCACAAACATTCCTTTCAAAAAATATTTCATAGATTATCTCACTTAGATTTTTTCACATGTCCTTTCTTTCCAAGCCTTATCCCCACCCCTCAACCTTTTGCTGATGGTTATTTTATTCAAGGTTCTTGCAACCTTGCGCTAATATGTTCTTTGGCTTTCATTTTGGCCCTTGTCTTAACCTTGGTTTCCTTGTGAATTAATGATGTAATTTTGAGGTTGACACCTTTATAACCCAAATGGTGAGCTTTTAACCTTGCCTAAAAATTATAGTGGAATGTATCCCTTACATCCTTAATTGTAATTATAGACCAAGAAAAAACTAAATTTGTTCTTGCATGTTTGTTAGCAAGCCTTTGAATTGTTCTTTCAACCATAATCATAAAATCAACCACTTATGTAGACCTCTTTTCCTCCCTTTCTTTTCATTTGTGTTCTCAAATTTTGTTTACTACTTCTTTGTCCATGGGTTTATTTCCAAGGTATGCAAGTACTATTTTGAAGTTACAATATGTGATTGGTTATTATCAACTAATGGTTCTACTCCCTTTGTTTTCCTTGCAAGAAGTTGTGGCATGGACATCAAGTTTGCAAGACATGAAGGCTTTGGAATTTCATTTACAAAAAATTGCACTTCATCCTTCAATTCACAAGTAGGCCCATCTAGATTTTCCATAATTCATTGGTGTCTTGTGTTGACTTTATTTCTTCAACAGTAGGAAGGTTCTTTAGCATCTTCATGAAGTATTTTAATTTTGGTTGAATAGGCTCATTAACATAATCTAGTGTTTTTGCAACTTCCATTGTGGCTAACATGTTCATTAATTATTCCTCCCATTGTTAGTTACCTCTAGTTATTTCATCTAAATTGTAATTTTTTTCATCTACAATGTTGATAGCTTTTGTTATGTATACTTCACTAGGTTTTATTTTGTCATCCATAGCCCTAGGATTCAATGGCTAAATTTTTGTAACCCTAAACCTAAATCTATTGTGTTGTCTGGTCAAAGGTTGTTTCAAAGCTTTGTCTACCTAGCTAGCAAGTGTAATCTTATTTGGTTCATTACAATTGTTTTTAACTATATATATATTTTTTAAAATTATGAAGGTTGTCTTAAATGGTTTGAAACAATTTACATTTAGGGGCTATAGGGCATGGGAAATGTGTGAAAGCAAGGTGATCATATTTAACCCAAACTCTTGTGCCTACTCTATTGCTTCCAAGGTTACATGTGAACCATGTTCATCTAAGATTAAGAGATGGTAGTTGAATTTAAAAATGTCATTTGGAATTAACTATTTGAAAAATGATAGAAATTTTTGAAAAACAAAGTTGTGATCCTTTTTTTAGATCACCATGCATGTTCTTCATTTGTAGTTTTTTGTATAATCATATTTGATATTTTCACCCTTGAAATGTAGAAACTTGGAATAAACCAGTGTTGCCTAAATATATCAAAAAATTTGAATATGGACCCAGATAGTACTCGGAAATGCTTGTAGTCATATTTGGAATTTGGTTTTTTCAAATGCTTGTCCTTATACATATATGGCATAAAACATTCATGCAATAATTGGTTTCATGTGTACTTGGGCGGGAATTGCGCGTACCAGCATGCACATCCAGACACTCATGGATGGATATGACCGGATATGCATATTACGAACATGCATATGCATATCTAATGCATAACAATGCATTCCAGCATATAATTGATTAGGGATTAGGGATTAGGGATTAGGGTTAGGGTTGGATGGAGATGGAGATCACGGGGTTTAAGGTTTAATGTTTTACACTTTGTGAAATGCAAAAAAATTGTTGGCAAAGCTCTAAGTGTAATGTGCAAAGTGCACATCCTCTGCCAACTTTGTGTTCCTTGTGATTTGTGATTTTTTGCAACAAAGTTTGAGTGTGAAGTGTCTTCTTGTCTTTTCTCTTCCTTGTTTCAAGTGTAGCTCTTCGGCAATGCATCGTGTGTGCAATGTATCTCGTGAGGTGAAAGTGTGAATGTTCTCTATCAAATGAAAGTGTGACCAAGTTTGAGGTATGAACGTTTTTTTTGAAATGTGAGGTTAGAGGTCTTTCTATGAGGTTGGAGGTGTGAGGTCAAAGGTTGAAGGTCTGAAGTCTCTGTGTCAAGTTAAAGGTTTGAGGTTAGTGATTTGAAGTGTGAAGCTCTTTGTCTAAGGTTGGAGGTCTAAGGTTGGAGGTATTTCTATGCAAGGTTAGAGGTCAAAGGTTTGATGAAGTTGGAGGTTTGAGCTTTAAACGTTTTTTTGTGAAGTCTAAGGTTTAAGGTTAGAGTGCTCTCTTTGAGGTTTAACATCTAAATGTTATTTGTGAGGTTTGAAGTTTAAATGTTCATTACTTTTTGTGAATTCTAAGGTTTGAGTGTTCATCTCTCTTTGTGAAATCTAAGGTATGAACATTCAATGTTCTTTATGAGGTCTCAGTGCTCAACATTCTATCTAAGGTTTGAAGTCTTAGGTCTAAGGTTTAAAGTCTAAGGTTTGTGAAGGTTTGTGAGGCACTGTGAGTGTGAGTGTGTGAGGTTGGAGGTTTGAAGTGTGAATTGTTTAAGTTGTCTGAGTGTGGCCTTTGAGGTCTTCTTGCTCTTTTTAAAGTTTTTTGTGTTCATGATGTTGTTATTATCAATGGTTGTTATTGATGGTTGCTGCATTTGTTGTAGCACTTTTCCAATTGGAACGCTTATAACTTCGATAGAAATTCCAAAAATTCAATTTATAACAACACTTTTACATCAACCATTAACAAGGTAAGTCTTTAAGCTCCTATCCTAGACTTCATGTGTCTTGGATTTTTCTACTCTACATTTTTTACTTTACTTTGCAGGTGTCCATGAACCTCTTCCAATTGAACTGTGAGCTTCCATGCCTTGCTTTTATTTTTTTGCAGTTTGCTGGTTTTTTAGGGTTAGGTTGTAGTTTTTGTTTTATAGCCTTGAACGATGGCTGAAGATGATGATGTGCAGTTGGTTGAGTCCATTGGTGGTATTGATGGAATGCCACCAACATCAAATGTTTAGAACATGCATATGCATGGTTTTGTTGCTATTAATTCTACTATTGTTGCTTTAAATTTTGTTGATATTGTTGTTACTTCAAATTATGTTATTGTTGCTTCAAATTTTGTTGAGGTTGAAATGCAACAACTTGCAACTATACAAGTGTAAGTTATAGCTTGGAAACCACACAATTAAACCTCAATTTGTTGAGTTTCTTTTGCTGCAAGTGACAACTTACTTATGGACCTTGAAAAGCCACAAATGTTGCAGTGCATTATTTATAGAACAGAGCAAGTTAGTGCTCTTGATTTGTGCCACCATTCTACTTTATGAAAAGGCCTTATGAAATATGGTAAGATTAATGGGATCACTCACATGGGGACCCATGTTGAATCTACACATCCAAAGTTGGTTGCTCGCAAAAAGTTGGCCATTATTGAAGAACTTGCTACTATTGTTGCAAGTTATAGTCGATAGCCTAGAAGGAAGTGGTTTGGGGCATCTAGGTGTGCAATCACATCATATTTTAGTGCTACAAATCCTTACAAGAATTCTGATGAGGCACGACAATTTCTTGAAGATTTAGTCTTATATACTTACAAGGGCTACATGCCCCTTTCCACTTGTGACAATATTTGGTTGAAGAGGTTGGTCTTCCACCTTTTCCCATGTGTTGTTTTTCCTTCTTGTGTTACTTTTGTAGAAGAAATGTCGCTTGTAATGGTCACAAAAACCATGCAATTACATGTGCTACCAGGGCTTGCTAGGGCAACGACACTATCAGCTAGTTTTGATCTCTAGATGTCCAAAGGCAACATGGACACATTTGCCTCGGTAATCAATTACTTGAATGAATCTTGGATGCCCCAACATGTTACCATTGGTTTATTTGAGGTTCATGAGACTGTGTAGGGCTTTCCATGGCTAGTCAACTATATTCATTACTTGAAAAGTATGATCTAATGCATCGTATGATTGCCTTTGTGAAAGATGAAAGCATCAACTTGATCTCTAGATGGCGACAACATTATGTCCATTGTCAATTATGTCTTTTGAAACTTCAATAGGTTTATGAAGGTATGTGTTTTAATCGCATTATGTCTAAAAGCTGTTAGTATGTTACTAATGATGAAAAGGTCATTGTAGGTTTGAAATAGGTCAATGTGGAGGCTACCCATGGTAGCTTACAAAAGACAATCACATGGACAAAGAAATCGAGAAAAAGAAGGCATGAATTGGAAAAGGCATGTGTTGAGAGGGGGTTGCAACCTCAGAAATTGAAAACCTTAATGAAGAATATATTTGCTGGTAAGGTAATCATGTTTTAAAAGGTATTGGAATTTAAAGAGGCCATTTTTTTGTGTTATGGGCGGTAGAAGACAATGGGTTTGTAGCAAAGGGTTTGTAAAGCTAAAGTATGGGCAATTATAGAAGCACTCACATTTGTTTTGAACCAAGTTGTCACTGCCTATGTGATGGATCGATCATGAAGGTATTGGCTATTATTTGATGCTCTTAATACATGTATCGATTTGACATTGACTTTGGAAATTGAAGTTGGATAGGCTACTAATGTTTTTGATGCTTTGGATGCATTTAATGCTAAACTTATCATCTTTTAGAACAACATGCGGACAAAATTTGTTAAGGTCATCAAACCTTTTTTGCAATTTATGCAAGCTTATGATTCACAACAAGTGCACAATATGTTCGCCCTTATGCTTGATCCTAGGTAAAAATCTTTAAAGGTTGTGGAAAATTATGTGGGTTGTGGGGTGTATATTCCTCTTGCTACAGAATATGATATTAATGCAATGATCCTTCTTTTAATGATTATGTTTGAGGTATTAAACCTTATTATCCAAGCATGTGCAATAAAATTTGTTATATTTATTGTTAGATTTGGTGACTTTATTGAAAAAGATAATAATATATTTGGTGTGGGTGCATCTATGGAAGAATCATCACACGCATTTGTTGTTGGGGAACTTTGTCTTTGTTTAAGGGGTTATTAGTACCTTTTACTACATGCGTTGATCCCTTAACTTGATGGCAAATTCATGAAACCCAATTCCCAACTGTTAGTTTCCTTGCCAAATAAATATTGGGAATTCTAGGCTCACAAATTGAAACTAAACATGTGTTCAATCTTGCTAGGGGCATAAGCATGTTAAAGTAGGCCAATTGGTGATCTTTGCTTTAAAAGTAAAAATAGGTGAAAAGTAGAGTTTACATTTTTGAATTTTAAGGCTTTTAACAAAGCTAGATTTTTTTTAATGTACTTGTTATACCAAATAAACCATATATTGTCATATTTCATGTATTTTATTACTTTCATCATTTTATTTATTTATCACAAGTTAATGTTTGATACTTTTTCAAAATCAAACTATTCAAATGTTATGATGTTGATGTTTGAGTTATCATGCATATTGATACTTTTTTTTTGAAACTTGAATATTTCAATTATGATATGTGAAGCTTTTAAAAAATATTTTTCCAAATTAACATAATTATGCGTCTAAAACATGATTTTTTATATGAACCCTAAACACTAATATTTGCATATAATATGTCATAACAATCCTTTAACAAACTAAAAGTAGGACATGAATTTTTTGGTCAAATGATAATTAATTACTATACTTTTACATTACTTTGTGCAATATGGGATAATAACATAAATTTGGAAAGTAGAGCAAAAGTAGGTTGAAAAAAAAGGAAACACAAAATCTTAAGCTTCATGAAACATATCCATACCATCCTACATACGCTCATGTAATTTTTTTGTATGTTTTAAATATTAGGTTCTACTTTCTATTCTTCAAAGTTGATAATTTTGTGTTTTCTACTTTCAACATATACTTTTTGGCCTACTTTTGTATGTTTGCACCCCTAGTGTGTTGATAGCTTTGAGATGTTGTAGGTTGCAAGTGGATAATTTAGACTGAATCATCACCATGGTGAAGAATTGGCTTGACGATCCCCATTTGAGTTGTTCATGACATAAGGATTTAACAAAAAAATTTAAAGTTGAATCTTCATTAATTGAAGATAATTATGATTTGATTGAAAAATCAAATTATTTTGAGCAATTGGAGCTAGATTTGGCAAGGTGAGCTAAAAAATTATTGTTGTTTCTAAGATTGTAAAACTTGAATGATAGTTTGCACTTTGCACTTCATTTTGAACTAACAGTTTTGTCTTTTTATTCATGGAGAGGTTACTTGTGGAGCTCATCCACAATAGGGATGGCTTTTGTTGTGTTGTGTGTGTTTGTGGGTTAAATGGGGTGTATGTGGGGTGTGGTTGGGGTAGGAAACTTGTGTTGCGTTGGGCAGGGTTCATTAAAGAATTGGGGTTCGACTCCCCCACAAGTTAGTGGTTTTTTAGATGTTTTATAATGCTCTAATGGTGATTGGAAAATTAATTCCAAAAGTCGGGGATGTATTCCTAACCTTTGTACATATCCTATGATTAATGTGAGTTTGAAAACCGAAAAATGCATATCTGCCAAATGAAATTTTTTTTAAAAATAAAATTATATATATATATATATATATATATATATATCCATCTACTCAATTGTATTCATAATGTTTTTATTGTGCATATCCTTATGTTATAAAATTTTGAAGAATTTTACATATAGATAACTTGAGTAATGCCTCAAATCTTCATATATGGGCAACATTGGAATAAACCCTCCATTTGCATTTATAACATAGGTTGTAATCAACCATTCTTTAGATTTGGGTATGGTGTTATAAACATGTTGTTTGCAAAGAGGATTTTATAAGTTGAATTTTCAAGTAGTCATTCCAAGTTATCCAAGTGTAGCAATCCATCTCATTTATGAAGTTGGTGTAATTTCAAACACAAAATAGTCAAGATTTTAGAATTGTTGCATGATCATTTTGGACATTTGAATGATGTAACAATTAAATAAATGGCTACTTCCAACTTGGTTACGAAAATCAAAATCACTAATCTTGATTTTGAACCAAATGTTTGTTATGGTTGTGCTTTTGGAAAACATCATTGTGTTGCATTCCTTGTTCATTCTAGAAATAAAGAGCTTTGCAACTAGGCATATTTTTCCATAGTGATGCATGTGGAAAGTTCCATGTAGATTCTTTTGGTGGTTTTTGTTATTACATCCTTTATTTCAAGGATGATCATTCTGGTTACATACTTATTTTTCTATGATTAATTAGTTAGATGCTTCAAGGCTATTCTTAATTTTATGCATGCATGACATTTTTAGAATTTCCAACCACACTTGTAAAACGTATTGATTTTTGGACAACTACAATTTTTCAAACAAACAACATTAGATTCAAGCCATGGAGGAGTATAACTCTTTGGTTGAGAATCATACATGGGATCTATAGATCTTCTTAAGGGGCAAAGACTATGAAATTCAAGTGGGCCTACAATATCAAACTTGATTCTAATGGTAACATGTCAAATTTTATAAGGCAAGATTGGTACCCAAGGGCTTCACATAGAAAGCTAGGATTGACTTTTCTAAGACTTTTTTTTTAGTTGCACATTATGATTCAATATGGATTGTTTTGGCCATTGTAGTTATTCAAAATATGGACATTACACAATTTCCAAGACTATTTTTCCCAATGGTGATCTTTTAGAAGAAATCTTCATGGACCAACTAGGGGGATTTGAGGACATGTTCAATTGATTTAAATCTTGTCAATTGAAAAAACAATTTATGGATTGTGTGACAAACATCTAGGGTATGGAATAACAAATTTGATAGTTTTCTCATTGAGTATGATCTTCATCCAAGTGTAGTTGACCTTTGTATCTACTACAATGCCAAGGACCATAATCTCATCATCATTGTTGTTGCGGCTTATAATATTCATAGTTGCAGAATTGAAGACATTATTCAATACATGGGTGAAGTTTTTCCAATCACAACAAGTGGTCCTGACACACATGTGGGCTTACACATTATGAAAAATCAAATCAACAAAATGATATTTTTGGACTAGGACCATTACATCCAAAAGATTCTACATGATTATTGACTTTAGATTGCAAACCCAATGGCAATTCATGCATAGCCTAATTGTCATTTTGTTTTTTTTTTTTTTTTGACAAATGATGATTTGCCACAAGAAACATTTCCATGCAAATAATTGATTGAAAGGCTTGATATTGTTGTTTTTGCCATTTGACTTGACTTGTTTTATGTTGTCAACAACAATGTCAAGTTTTCAAAGAAACCAACAAAAACCCATTGCATGACACTGAAATAATCAAATATTTGCTTATAATTTCATACCTAGTTATTTGCTTGGTCCTAATCTTAACTAAACAAACTTATTTCTTTTTGTGATGTAGATTGTGCAATAAACTAGATGACAAAAGATCAAAATATAGATATGTTCTCTTTTTGAATGGAAGACTAGTTTAATAGGGTACTCGAAAGCAAGCTTGCATAGTTACTAGCATTATTGAATCAGGGTGCATAGTTATGTTTGTTGCAACCAAGGAATTCATTGGGCAAGAAAACTTCTTGATAACATTGGTTTCCTTCAAATTGAACCCATGTTGTTGTATTCAGACAACCAAGCTATTATCCTCCTATCTTGTAATCTTGAATTTTTGAAATGAACTAAGCATATTGACTTGCATACCATATTGTCAAAGAGAATCAATAAAAAGGGGAATTTATTATATTCTAGACCCCAACATCATCTGAAGTTGTAGATATTTTCATTAAAGTTTTACCACCTAAAAAGTTTATAAGATTTCACGACACACTAAAAATCACTTAATAATAGTGAAAGTGAAAATATAATAATAATTCACATTCATTGAGTGAGAGTGTTAGCAAACTCTATTGGGAACATTGTTCTAATGAATAGTTCCAATGAATAATGAATTACTACTATTAAAATATTTTGAATCTACTTGCATTATGACATATAGTTAGATAGATAGTCCTCAAGCGTTTTTAGATGTGATGCTACTATTATTATGTATTAGTTTGATGCAAGCTATGAAGAAAAAGAAAAAAATTATGAATACAAGAGATTGTGGATACAAGTGTTATGTTGATTTTGTTACAATGTTAAAGTGCATGTGTTTCTTCACCACCTACTATAAATCTACACAACACAACTTTGATGATGATAAGTATATGTTAGAAAAACCATAAAAATAATCAAACATTATGTGTGAATGGGTTATAGTTTAGCTATTGAATGTTAATGATAAATTAGTACCTAGGTATTAGGTTAGTCTGTTAGTAATATTAAGGACTACAAATTTAATTTTCCTAGCACTCAAACCATTAATAATGTCTCAATCTAATGGTGACATTGAAACAACGTTGTAAAGAAAAAAAGGAAAGCTATTAGGCACCACTTGTTGAGCTTTTCAACTATAGAGTTTTGAAATTTCTCAATTTGGAAAAAGCACATGTATTTGATTTTGTTATGCATGTTTTACACTAGGAGTTAGGGTCAATGTTCAACCCAAATCAAGCATTCCTATTGGTGCAAAACTTGAAATTAGCCCCACGGGATTTACATTAGGAATCAAGGTTGAAATAGAAAAAATATTTTCAATATGCCCCAAGTTACTAATAAATGCTGAATGTTATGGCCTTGTATGGCCCCAAGGTTTAAAAAAGGATACCATCGAATTTGGGAAACCAATTTGTAACCCTTGGGGCCAATGTTCTAGCATTTATTAATATCTTGACATTAATGTTCTAGCATTTATTAGTGAATTGGGGCCAAACAACAAGCCAAAAATGCTCAAAGTTGGCCCCAAGATCTTTTAGCCCTAATTTTTTGTGTAAAGGAAGCCTTAAATAATGGTTGGTTCCATTTTGCAAATATTTTTCAAAATTAGAAAACAAGCATTTTTTAAAAACTCAAAATCAAAATACCCATGGTTTTCTTAAAAGAACCTACAATTTTATGGGCAAATTTTAAAATCATGGCTAAAAAATTGTTTATTTTATTGGCTCTACCCATAGGGAACAAACTATGTATTTATGTAAGATTTGGATTTGGGGATAAAATTTTGGCTCACTCATTGACCAATGTGGAGACGACAAGCGTTCATAAAATGAAAATTTTCACATGGATGTAATTTTCCATGTTCGGGTGGATGTAACCCTAAGTACATTAGGAATACAAATCGCCATGAAGAGTCGGCAACAGTAGTAGCAACATCTTTTTCTTCTTTCCAAGTTGGAAGTGAAAACAAGGGGCAAGGACTCAACCCCAATAGTAGTGGAACATCACCAAATTTTTTTTGTCAAATGATAATAAGGAGCGTGCCTCTCAAAGTCGAAGAAAAGGAGGAAATCCACACAGATGATGATGATGATGTTCTTCTCCCCGCCATAGTTCAGGTACCACACAAAACACGAAAAAAGGACAATTTTCTTCCCTTATTGTGTTCTTTTTTTTAGGTTTCAACATCTTGATCTAGAAGCACACAATTTGTCATTTCGGGTTTCCAAGAGGTGGGCTTGGTATATCTTTCTAACTTTCGTTTATGTAAGAAAACACAGCAGAACCTACTTAATAGCTCACGAAACACATGAAGCTAAATCTAATATAAGAATGTACTTGATAAGTAGTAGGGATCATAGATTTAGGACACAATGTACAATTTTATTTGTGAGCAAGACTTGAATGGGTGATTGTGCCGTGGGGCCAACCCATCTTTGCCCTTAATACTCCATGTGGGTTTTCGATTACATTGAGGTGGTGCTCTTCACATTCCTTTAGATTGTAGCATCAAACTTTTAAGCCTTTGTTGTTTGCAATATCTTAAATCCACTCCTTGAAGACTTGTTGGGCTTCAAGCCGCAATTGCTTCGATGAAGCAAGGGGCTTTCCTTGGGAGAATTTTTTTCGCTAGTTCATCCCTAACTTGATTGACCCTACAAGAGGAAGAAAAACTATGACCGATGTTTAGTTAGGGACATGATGCTGCCTACCAACATGGGCAAAAGCTCAAGCAAAGGGGCCAAGGGAAGCGACATCAAACCATATGTTGAAAAGTTTACAAGACATTAGCACCAATTAGTCTCCTCTCCCAACCTTCCTATCTTTCTTTAATTTCCCCAAGGCACTTGAAATTGGAAAGTGACCCACCATTTGGTGGTGGTGGTGTTGGAAATGTGAAGGTAGGGACATTAGGTCGGTTCAAAAGCTGGTCCATTGGGTGGGACCTTTACATGAAATTGTGGACAACAATTGGTTGTTGGAAGGGACTCCCAATAGGATGCCCTATAATTGTCATGGCAGAACAATGCAAAATGGCCGAGGCTCATGGCATGAGCTTGAACTTTAGAGAGCAACGTTGATAAAGGATGACATTCAAACCTTGCCTTTGACTAGCAGCAGTAGTAACATTATTATTATTATTATTATTTGTTCGATGAACTGTGCGACTAAGGTAGCCACTAGTTGCTTGATAGAGAGACAGTCCTAAGTACAACACCATGTCTTAGGGACCAAGATTTGCATCCACAAAAATCCACCATCCTTGAAGGTCTTAGATTTGAAGTTCAGACTTGTCTGATTTTAGTAAGGTTAAAAGCTCAAGTAATCTTGTTGGTGGCAACTTTATAGTGGTGATATCAACATTTGTTACTTCTTTTGAAGCAGCCGAAGAGGTTTGCCTAGGTCGATAGTCATACACTTTTTTAACATGTTGACTGTCTGCAAAGTAATTACATGTTTGATTCCAATCTTGAATATCCTAAGTATGGATTGACTTGGGACCTACAATTAATCTTTGATGGAGGAACATCCGCACTAAGTCAAGTACTTACAAGGCATTACCAACAAAAAGGTATCTACATTAAGAGGAGGAAGCCATTGGAAATAATGCAAAAGCTCAAAGGGACTGACAAAGAAAACAACTACAACCACAATCATCAATAAACCCTAAAATGCTAAGGGGTAATAGTAGTAACTTAGTGCACTATTAGTGGGCAGATATTTGTCTTCTTTTATGTGGATTCATATGTCATAGTATGACATTGTCCTTGTTGTCAAACTATAGATTATGAATCATAGTTACCAAATAGGTGGACCCCAAATGAATTTTGGAAGTTTTTTTCTTAAAAAAAATGATTGACTTTCTTTTAGCATCTAGATAACAAGGTCTAAACAACAACAACAAGGTTGGCCTACTAGCAAGAGCAAAAGCTTGAAGTTCATTGATTGGGTACCCACAAACAAGGGATAACAAGTCTTAGGAATCTTGTGTCCCTTTTTGTTAGGATTTTCAATGATTCTGGTGCTTGAGAACTGGGACCATCCTTTGATGTTGGGAGGCATTGGGAAATTCTTTATTGAATAAGGGGGTGTACCTTGGTTGGATGCAACATTTTGGAGCTTGAAATGGCAGTACTTTGGAGCTGGATTTCATTATTCAATAGATTTTGCTGCAAGAAATGGGATTTGAATAAGGACTTATAACTTAGGCTTTTTGCATTCATGGTTAGTTTCTATTCTCAGCAAGGATGCTTGCCACCAAAAGTTTTAGTAGACCGGTATAAATTGAATGTGCTAGATTGTTTTCTTTTAATTAGACTTTTGGCCAAATCAAGGCTATGAATCTATTTTGCATAAGCAAAGTTGATGAAACAAGCTATGTAAGTCTTGTGGAAATGAGATTGCTGAATTTGATAAATAGAGAAAAATGGTGAAAAGGAAGAATCTTCATGAACCTTTTAGCTGAACACAAGGGGATGTACATGTTTTTGGGGGTGATGTGAATGTGGGGCTTTTGTAGGGGTCCATGCTGATGATTCCATTTTGGTGCAGTTCATATTGGATTTGCAAACCAACATTGTTAACAATAGCATTCTATTCCAACAATACTAAGATTATCATTAAGAATTGGCAAGATGAAGATGGAGGTGAACTTCCTAATCACAAGGAGGAGGATGTTTTTGCATAGGATGATAGCTCCAAAGATGAAAGAGATGAAGTTGAAACCACCTTAATGAGTTACCTTGGAATAAAAGTTGAATTGTAATCTTCTTGAAGGTCTTTTTTGCATAGTTCATTGCAGATTTTGCAAACAATTATCTCTTTTCCCCACTATTTTTTGTTAAAGAGATTTCCACGCACCAGCAAACACACTTTGTTCAATGATCAGTGAGATCCAATGGTACTCATGAGAATCAAATAACTTGTAGTTAATGGCCAAGAATTTAGGCTTATCCAAAATCAACAGGTGGAATTGAGCAATCACATTGTCCCCACTATTATGCTTATATAGTTTCAACCCTTGTAACAAAGGTAATATCTGGAAGTGGATATTGCTTTTCAGCAAGTGATGTGTTTGTTATTTATTTTCTTTTGAAATTTGGCATTTTTATATGCTTCATGCATTTGAAGGGTTGTTGGTGTTGGTTCCAAATTTCCTCCATTGTGAAGTACAAGAAGAACATGGGTAGGGCTATCACAAGAAGATGCAAACTGAATAATAGTCTCACAAAATTTCATTGTGCTTTTTAAACATGTAAGGATCCTATTCATATGTGCTTCAACTAGAGTAGAGTATTGGACAAATGCCTAATAAAACAAGGACATGGGATAGGCCAAATAGCCTAGTGAACCCAACAAAAAAGTATACAAGAAATTGAACTTTCTTACTTCATTAGGGCTTTGATCTAATGTTAGTTGAAAAGGTCCTTGAGAAATTTGGTTAGTGCCTTCACTTCATTGGTGCTATTGTTTGTTCTCTACTTTTGTGAAGATTCATTGAATGTCCTATGTATTGTTTACCTTGATTTGCTTTGTCTCTGTGTGAAGGCAAAATTAAAAAACTATAATTTCACAATTATATTTTCCAAACATTGACAAAATTTTGTTTATGGCATTTTTGACGTCAAATAGGAGAAAAGGATGACATCAATCAACTATTGGATTATGCTTTGGCTCTTGCAAATTGCAATGTTGCATTAATTTCAATGTGGAACTCCATGCCTTCAATATCATATTATGTTCCTTTCTAGGTATGGATTCATGTGTGTGTGAGAGTTATAGCATACATGACTAGTATGAAAGACATTTCCATATCTTTGGAACCTAGTGTGTTACTTTGTGATAGAAGAAGACTTTCCAAATATTGACTTCTTTTCATGTTTTGCTTAGTGCTAGGAACTTGTTGAAACCCCAATAGTTAATATTGTGGACATGCTTGTAAATGAGTTCAAGTGCACATTCTCAGTTTGACCAATTGAAAGAGCTTTGGAACTTTGTGGTGAGGAATCATCAGGTTTAACTACAAACATTAGACAAAAAGAAACTCATATATGATCAGTGTAACTTTGATTATGTCTTTGGATGCCTTGCATAGACCACACACATGGCAGTTTTCAATTTTCAATATTTAGACATTTTAGTTTTTAGTTTTTAGTTTTTAGACATTTCAATATTCAAAATTTTAGACTCCTTCCAAACATTTCACAACAAGATTTCAAATTTCAAATTTCAGTTTTCAACTTTCAGTATTCATACATCCAAATTCAAACATTTCGGTTTTCAAAATTTTCAAATTTTAGATGCTTCACATAGAGATTTCAAATTTCAAATTTTAGTTTTCAACTTTAAATATTCACACATCTCAATTAAGACATTTTAGTTCTCAAAATTTCATATTCCAAACATTTCACATACAAATTTCAAATTTTAGTTTCAACTTTCAATATTCACACATCATAATTCAAACATTTCAATTTTTAAATTTGAGATTCCAAACATTCCATATGCTGTAGTACTTTGGTAGGTTTGGCACATGCCTCCCAAACAATTAATTAATTTTGAATATTCAATTTTGGAAAATAAAATACTCCTAAAGATTCTTTATTTTCCTTCCTAAGGAGTTGGTCTTTGGAATAAAATATTGATCATGGTTATATAACATTGGGCACAACCATTACATGATGAATTGCTTGTTTATTTGAGAATCATGATTATGAATGCTAATAACAATAGTGATAACCATTGGGGTCTGTTCATATTTTTGACAATTGCCCAACACCGATTGACAAATTGCAAAAATTTGTCATGCATGTTATTGGCAATTATTTTGATTTGTTAACTTATGATGTTGCTTTAGTGACACATGAGGAGGAAGAACGCAACCCGTAGGGTGGTGTCCTCTAGTATGTATAAGATCATAAGCAGCTAATGTAATACTTTGACCAATTCGACATTAATTATTATTTTCAAGAATGTTAAAATTTTCAAAATTTATTTCTTCCAAATCAAAAAATATTGTGAAGGATAATAATGAATATTCCATTTGTTGAAATGAAAATTTCAAAATTAATTAATTATTCGATGGACATGTGTTGAAATGGCCAAGGTACTATGGTATTTTGCAAAATTTTCAAGTGTTTTAAATGGTAGAATTGGCATTGGTAGCTGATTCAATCATTTTTTACCTATGGCATTAGTCAATTTTGTCATTTCCTTTTTACCTCTATTGCTATTTTGTACCCACATATGATCATTTTTGCCCAAATGAAGAACTTGTCCCTAGGGACATTCTTGGTACATAAGTGGCTTTGGGGTTATATTTATGGGGGATTTAAGCATTCATAGGCCTTTCAACATTAGCCTTAATGATTTCAACGCTGCCCCTTGAACAAAAGTTGTTTGAACCTTTGGTTCCACCTGCATTCCATAAGACTTCTCAAACAAGTTTAAGAAAGGCCTTGATGTTTTATTATACTTATTTTAGAGGCTCAAAATTGTTTTCAAATAGCAGGAGGACCAAAAAATTCCCCAGCACCATACCAAAAGAAAAAAAAACGATTCAACCCATAAACCTATAATGAAAAGACCTTTGTTGTGTAATTATTTGAGTTTCATAAAACCCATAACTCTAAAAAAATGAAAATCAATGTGTTTATTTAATTAATTTTTACTATGGTACCCTCCTTCATGGGCATCATGAAAAAAAAGAAAAAATAACGTTGACATTTTGAAAATGGAAATGCCCATCTCTTGAAAAGCAAAATCTTTGCCTTCGTAGATATGAGCATTTTGCTTTTTGAAATGGCCATTCCCTATTAACATTTGAGTATGTCACATAAGGCTTTGTTGACTTACAGTACCAAAAATGGTAGAGGTTTTCACTATCCATAGAACAAAACTTCATGAGGTATGAAACCTTCAAATTTGCTACAAACTACAAATGTTAATAGAGATAGGGTAGAATAATCGCTGAGTAGACATTGAAGTGTTCAGGGTAGGTTGGATCCAAGGGGGGGACTTCATTTTTTTTAGTGTCCAAACAAAATTTGAACCCCTCTTATTGGTGCATTTGACACACTAAAAATCATAAAAAATAGATTAGAATTGAGAAAATTACCAGCCCCCAAAGTAAAGGGGGTTAAGAATTCAAAAAAACAAACCACTAAACGTTACAAAATTGGTTCTGGAATTATAAAAAAAATCCAATAAAAGATTGATGGCCAAAACCATCATAGGGGAGACAAAAAAGGAAGGCCAAAGAAAAGCCGAAAAACGCACAACTTGCAAGAACCAAAAAAAGGGAGAGAGTTAGTCCTTCTCGTGGTAGGAAGTTATTTCACCCCACGCCCCTCATGTCACCTACATGCAAATCATGACATCTAATAGTAATGGGAGGTCTAGAACAAACATCGTTTGCCAACATAATCTTCCTTTCTATAATAGAGGCTAAAACACGCCGAAGAACAATACCAACACACTACTTGAAAAATTGAATGTAAAAAGATAAGGATAAATGACCTCCCTATTGTCTATTATGGAAGAGACATGAACATTCCTTGATGAAATTATCCATATCACGCCCAAGTGTGTTGTGCACCTACATGGCCATCAGAAGAAAGTGATGCCCCTCATGAAGCCCTCTATGCTTGTAGATCTTAGCAATACGTTAAGTTTCGGAGCTGCACTTGGTGGTCGACTGATGACACTTGAAGCCACCGTCTTCTATGTCGGGTTAGTAACCACCACATTAACAACCAAAGCTTGGTCCTTTCAAGTGATGTAGAGATCGGCTTATAATGAAACTCTTGACGTAAGGGCATACCACTATTCTTTCCATACAATGTGTCCACTTTTTCAAATGAGGGCATACATGATGTTTCAGATGGCATCACGTGTGGTTATCCGTTGACCTTTAAACATGTAACGAATTAAATGTGTGCCAAATGTGTCCAACCCATGTTCGCATTCACACGTGAGAAGATTAAATGTTGAAGGCTGAATCAAACCGAGACAAAAACGTAATGCTGAAGTGCAAGTAGGGTGTGTAACAAATGGATAGATGGTTTAATAACCACCCATAGTCTTGCCCCTTTGTTTAAACAAGAATGAATGTGGGTTTTGGATGCTGAGGAAATGGAGTCATCTTCCAAGATAGACCTAAGGGATGTGTCATGGTGGATGTCAATTAAATATGCCTATAGACTTGGGGCAGTAGTAATTGTCAAATTCTCAAAAGAAGGGTGCATCTCCTTAATTGTAGGAAGAAAGCCATCTTGCACTACATGTAAGCATGACTAAAACAAGTGTGGGCCCCCCTCAACTTGAGAAACATATTCTTCCAAAACGGTTCTATTGAAAATACGAAACCTAAAGCACAAATATGGAGCCACGAAAGCCCAACTCCCTAGAAAAGCAAATGGGGCACAATCTTCCATAGAAAGAAGGCCTATACCATTAAAGGATATTGGTAGGCAAGTTTGATGTCTCGTTAAGGGGCCTTGAAAAGACTCCCATGATCTTGGACCCATAATGTCCCCACAAACTTGCATAACTCTCTTGTCGAAACCCACCAAAAAGGACAAGAAGGAAGAAGAATGTACTGTTTGTTTGAGATAAGAAGGTTAATGAGCTACACACGAGGATAAAATGCCCAAAACAATCTGGGCATTTCTCAAGAGAGGAAGATCATCGATATGTGCAATGTCTTGAGATGAAGCTTCATCCAAAAAATGTGTTGTAAAGTCTTGAGAACCCATTAACACACCCAATATGTATAAACCATTTGTGACCAAAATGTAGCCTTGAAGAATTTCTATGCCTTGAGAGATCCCTGATGGACTTTAAGCTTGCACTTTGACCCTAAACCCAACTAGGGTTAATTGGGTTGAAAGGTGGTCAAAGGCGTAGGTAATTTCATTCATAGGCCCCATGATGTGGGTATCGTCTACTAGGGATGGGAAGATGTAGTTGGGGGCTTATGTAATGGTCTCTAAGAAAGTTCGATAATGGGCGAAAACAAATAAAGGACCTCCTAGGGGGTCACCTTGTTTCGTGCTTGAAGATGATTCAATAATGGTGACCCCCTCCACATTCTGCCCATGCTGGTAGTAAAGAGAAGGATGAACATCATAAAAAAACCTAGTAAAAGGGACAATGTTTGCCAAAGTTCCCTCAACATCACACAACTTTCTAAAAATAACAACTTGAGAAACACTATTAAAAATGTGTTTGATGTTGACCTACATCATGACCCAATTAAGGTGTAGGTCGAAGAAGGTTTGAATGCCAAAAGGGATGGCCTCATAGCCTCCAAGGGTCGATATTTTAAATTGATGGGGGGATAGGTGCCTGAAGTTGTAGGACAATGGAGCGACTAATAAGTTGAAAAAACATTTCGCCTATGATAATATGACGAAGACCACCAATGTCCTTTGCCATTGCTAATAATCTGCTAGCCCTTAGCACTAGGGCCACCAATTTTGGGATATCTCCATGAATAATAACAACAATAGCCTGGAATAATTTCGAAAACCTTAAAGATGGGTCTTATAGTATGAAGCATTGTGATGGATGCTCACATACCATCCCAAAAAGCCCACCCGAAGACAAACGGGGAACAATGGCGAAGGTTTGGGTAAACAAAATCCTATCCAGGACAAAGTTTATTTGGGTTGATAATGAAAAGTGGGTGGAAGGACAAGGTCTAAAGGAGGTGGGTGTAGCTCGTTCAAGGAAGCAATGGTGTTTTCCAAAGGAATAACTAACATCATGGGTTGGAGAGCTTTAGTAGCGCGACTGTATTCATCAGCTCTCCCTAAAGTTAGACATCAACAAAAACGAGTGGTTGAAGAGTTTTCCCATGAGTGGTGAAAACGGGGTGCACATGAAGCATGTGAAGATTTTTTCTAAAGAGAAGATTAATCACCCGCCATAAACCTCTTGAAGCAAGCACTTGAACGACCTCTTCAAGTATGGCACAAACACTAATGGGGCAAAAGGAGGAAAATGAACCATGCTAATTCATTCGTTGGGTTTCAAGCAATTCGGTCAAGGGGTAAGTGAAAAGCCTACCTAACCTCATCTTGTATGGTTTGAAGGATCTTATGAAACAAATGAGGGAATGTGAGACAAGACTCAAACAACCCCAAAATGGAGCTAGACTAAGCTCGAGACTAACCTTAAGAAACAAGAGGAATAGAACCAAGGAGAAGCACAAGAGGAGAGGGCACATGCAAAGATAAAATAACCTGGTTAGCTTAGGAAATGAGGCTAGAAAGAAAGTGAGCATTTTTAACATGCTTTGGAAGGCTGCCTAAAATGTAGAGGCCAAAATAATGAAGACAAGGGTATCTTGAATCAACGGGGGATGTAAAGAGGTAGCCATTAAAAAATTAAAGAAAATGAAAAGAAAAAGGAACCCAATAAAATAAAATAAAATAATAAGAGGAAGAAAAGAAAAAACAAAACAAAAAAAAAACCAAACCCAAAAAAAATATAAATAAATAAATAAATAAATAAAAAAAGAGGATGAAGACTTTCTTGAAAAAAGGACTTTCCTTCTATTGCAGGAGTTCGTTAGTGATGGTAGGTTCAGTTGTTGTAAGAACGCAATAGCAAAAACTATCGTTTGTCTTTGGCGCAAAATTGTTGGTGTTACCGTTTGATTTTTCCTCAACGATGGTGGATGCTACTACTTTGCATCACAAAGGATCTATTGGTTAGCCTCCTATTGTTGCTCCTCCTCTAGATCTAGTACCAACTGTTGCTGACCTATCTCCAACTTTGAGTATCAAATGGTGCAAGTTGTTGTTGTTGTTTGCTATGTTGTGTTTGACCCCTTATTTGTTGCTGCTATGCTTGCTGGACATGGAGAGGCGGATGCTAAAGTCCATCCTCAAAAACACCCAAAACATTCTTTGTATGTTGCTTTGTTGTTATTAGAGTTCAAAGATGATTCGTAAAACTTCAAGTGGCGCTCTTATAACGTTTTAAATCATTTTAACTGAACAATAAATGAGAAAGTTATAAGCTTTGAAAGTAGGCAGGGTCCAAAGAGAGAAAAAAACAAAATGTGTTTTGTGAGGATAGCTTATTTTTCTTCTTGCTATTTTTTCATTACTCCTTTTCATTTGCAATTCAAATATGATTTCTAGAGCTTGAGGTAACACTCTTATAACATTTTAAATCACTCAAAATGATGCATAGTGGACAAAGATCTAAAGAAGTGTTTGGTGATGAGCAATTCAATCGGTGATTGCAAATCACAAAAGTTCAAAGTTGATGCATTCTACTTGCTGCCGAGAAGATAATGTCCCAACAAGTAACCTTTAACAATCAAGGAATTACAGATCGTGTATTGCACACTGCAAGCCTTGATCACAATCAGTCCCTACAATGCATGGTCATCCCAGCTCTTCCCCATCTGGCAGGTAAATGGATATATAACTGGGTATATAACCAGGTTATATGTATGCACTTCTATATAATCACGTATATCTTTGTTGGAGGTCTGTAATTGTTTTTGATAGCCATACCTCCAAAGAATCTCATGAGTTCCCAAACAAATCCATAGGTCAAATCTTGAGTGGAGGGCATTGTTAGAAACAAGCTACAATTGGAGTTGGTGATAGGTTTTATAGTGTTTAAGTAAGCTAACATTTAAATAACATCATATAAAAAAAATTGACCTACATTAATTAGCATTGACCTAAACACTAGTTAACAAATTTTGATACTCATTCACATTTAGGATAATCATGAAAAAACATTTTGTTAACTTAACATTGACTTGAAATCTCCTTTTATGGGCTGTTATTTAACATTATGTTTTTAATTTCAAGATTTATGATTTTTTTGAAAAATTTGATGTTAAGTTAACATTCACATAACATCAACTTAAGAACCCACTTAACCATGTGGGTCAATATGGATTCAACTCAAGATTTGATGTTAGCAAACATTCTTCTCTGAATGCAAAAAATAAAAATAATTTTTTTTGCTTCTCTTAGGCCCACTTTAGATAGTGTCCAGGGTCCAAATTCCTAGAAACCAATTTACACTCATTTGAAACAAATTGATTACTTGAGTTGGACCATGGCCTCGACCCTAGCTTGCATCTTGGTTCTCCAAATCACGAGCTTTCCTTTTGAGCTCCTTTTTTTTCTTTTGATCTGAACCAATTGATTTTCCCTCCATAATGGTCATCTAAAGGTCTGTGGGTCCAATGTATGGCTCTCAGCCAATAGGATTTCTCTATTTCAGGGGACCGTGGACCTTGAACCCTAAGTGAAAGTGGCCCTTAAGATCAAGTTAGCAGAAGGTGAAATTGGAAAATAAGGGGTTAGGCCAGCCAGCCCCCAACGGCCTTATCACGTGCAAATCTCCGCTGTTCTCCGGCAAGGGCCGTTCCTGATACCCTGCGGGCATAAAGGCAAGAGGACCAAAAAGTTACTACGTATGAAGGTTACCACGATGCCATGAAGCATGAGCGACAGGAGTTTACGAAGCCCTAGAAGACACGGTCCGTGCAAAGCCTATCTACGTGCAGTAAGCGAAATAAGCTTTTAACTTAACGGGTATCTTCTTTCTCTGTGCGCCTTTTTCTTTGTGCTCTTGGGCGTTACTGTTGTAAGAGGGGTTTTTGTGGCGTTTGTGCTTCTTTGCGCTTTGGTTTGGGATTCTTTCTCTTCTCTGCGGATTTTTTGGTTCTTGGTTTCGGAAATTCTTTTTGGTTTGTTTTCCTCGCGCAGTAGCCATGGTGGAACTTGCTGTGGAGAAGACGGTCTCCGGGCGAGAATACAAGGTCAAGGACATGTCGCAGGCGGATTTCGGGCGTTTGGAATTGGAACTGGCGGAAGTGGAGATGCCCGGGCTCATGTCGTGTCGCAAGGAGTTTGGGGCGTCGCAGCCGTTCAAAGGCGCGCGTATCACTGGCTCTTTGCATATGACTATTCAGACCGCTGTGTTGATCGAGACTTTGACGGCGCTGGGAGCGGAGGTGAGATGGTGCTCTTGCAACATCTTCTCCACACAGGATCACGCCGCTGCTGCCATTGCACGGGATAGCGCTTCCGTGTTCGCCTGGAAAGGCGAGACACTCCAGGAGTATTGGTGGTGTACAGAGCGTGCCTTGGACTGGGGCCCCGATGGCGGACCCGATCTTATCGTTGATGATGGCGGCGATGCTACTCTCTTGATTCACGAGGGCGTCAAGGCCGAGATTGCCTATGCTAAGGACGGCACCTTGCCCGATCCCAGCTCTACCAGCAACCCTGAGTTCCAGCTTGTGCTGACTCTCTTGAGGTGAGGTCTGAAAGCAGAACCGTGACCAGCGTATGTTGATGACATTCCTGAGACTTCTTCCGTCGTGCCCTCCACTGACGCCGCTTCCTTGAGCATTTTCCCTCATATGTGTAGTAGACGCTGCTACATTTTCAGCGGCATCTGGAGACTCTAGATATGACCTGCATCTTCCATGACTTCAGGAGGTGGGAACTGTATGATGTGGTTCTTATCAAGTAGGAACTTCAGTTTACAGCATTGTATGCCAAACTGCTGTTGATCATGATGACGTTTCTCACCTTTGTGTGCCCGTGAACATCTCTGTCCTGTAGGGATGGGATGAAGGAGAATCCCAAGAAGTACCACAAAATGCTGGAGAGATTGGTTGGAGTTTCTGAGGAGACTACCACTGGTGTGAAGCGGTTGTATCAAATGCAGGATAGTGGATCCCTTCTCTTCCCTGCCATCAATGTCAATGACTCTGTGACCAAGAGCAAGGTTAGGTTTTGTTTCATGTCTAAGCTTTTTTTAGGTCTATAGATATGGCAAATGTGTGTTGTGTTCACTGTGTCTGTTATTTGCCTGTCATTCTGACACTGCCTTGCTAACTGGAGCATTGTCTCTCTGTTGTTTGTTTCTTGGTCATTGTTGATATTGGGAGTTGTCATGGTCTTGTGCCTTCTTGATGTTTGAACTGTGATTGCTGTCCAAATTTTGGTAGATCTGACAATCAACTGCTCTTTTGTCCGGGTTGTTGCATATCATTGTTACTTTGTGTTTCAATACCCATAATGTTCCTTTGTGATTTGTAAATGTGATTCTGGTCTCAAGTCTGGGATTTCAACATTTCTACTCAAGATCTACCCAGGAACCATTTCTTCCCTTTTCATGGTGTAAAACCCAAATGATTGTGGTGCCTACACATCACTGTTCTGAATTGTTGTTCTTGGACATGACGGCTCCCTTTGCATCACATTGCATGCTGATTTGTTTAGATTCTGTGATCTTCAATTGTTTCTGCGGGGTAGTGAGTGTTTAGATTCTTTTCCTATAAAGGTTCCATGCTATGTTGATCTATTTGCACTGAACACCCATTGAGTAGTGTGGCCCATTCCTGTAGCTGCATTTTCAAACTTTTCTTTTGGGTACAAGACAAGAGTTATGATTCACGAGTTTCTGTAGGTGCAAGTGTGTCTGTTATTGTCCCTGTATGTGCTGACATGCACATTGAGAAAAATATGGCAGGTTATCTTTGAAATTTTCTTGCTGTCTAACACCACTTTTTTTGTTAGTCTCGGTTCACTGGTGATGTAGCTACCATCACTATTTTTGTTAGCTACATGATCATCACCAGGGAACAAAGTTCATAATGTAGCTGCTCAAAATGTCTGGTGTTGATGCAGTTTGACAACCTGTATGGGTGCCGCCATTCCCTACCTGATGGTCTCATGAGGGCAACAGATGTGATGATTGCTGGAAAGGTGGCTGTTATCTTTGGCTATGGTGATGTTGGAAAGGGATGTGCGAGTGCCATGAAGGCAGCTGGTGCCCGTGTCATTGTCACTGAGATTGATCCTATCTGTGCACTTCAAGCTTTGATGGAGGGCTATCAAGTCTTGAGGCTTGAGGACATTGTTGCTGATGCTGATATCTTCTGCACCACTACTGGAAATAAGGACATCATCATGGTCAGTGACATGAAGAAAATGAAAAACAATGCCATTGTCTGCAATATTGGTCACTTTGACAATGAGATTGACATGGCAGGCCTTGAGACATACCCTGGTGTGAAGCGCATCACCATCAAACCCCAGACAGATCGTTGGATCTTTCCAGAGACTGGCAGAGGTGTTATCATCCTAGCTGAAGGACGACTCATGAACTTGGGCTGTGCCACTGGTCACCCTAGCTTTGTGATGTCTTGCTCCTTTACCAATCAGGTGAGCTTGTGATCACAAACTAAATTATATGTGCACATATCTAGTTCTATTGATCATAGATAGTTGTCAGTTTGCTTACTACTGAAAACTGCGAGGTCTCTGGCACTAAGGGCATTGTTGTTACTTTTGTCAGGTGATTGCTCAACTGGAGCTGTGGAATGAGCGCAAGTCAGGAAAGTATGAGAACAAGGTGTATGTTTTGCCCAAGCACTTAGATGAGAAGGTGGCTCTTCTCCACCTCGAAAAGCTGGGTGCCAGACTTACCAAACTTTCAAGTGAACAGGCTGCTTACATCAATGTGCCAGTGGAGGGACCCTACAAACCATCCCATTACCGCTATTGAGAAGCTTATCTCTGTTGAAGGCTTCATTCTATTTTGTGTTGGGGTTTTGCCAAAATATGGATGAGTTTCTGTCTGACAGCATCCTGCAGGGTCTGATCCACAGCTGGTCCTTTGGGTTTTTGTGTCTAGGCTTGCAAAGACATTTGTAAGTGGGACCCAAATGGTGCAACTGAACCCCATCAAAGGTGAGGCATTGCTTGAAGGATGACATTATTCTTCTTGTAATTGGAAGATTTATTCTGATATTTCTCTTGAAAACTTGTTCAAGCAGGCTTTTAGCAGACTCACATCTCATGGTGTTTTTCAAGTAGTTTGCATCTTATTGTTGGAATTGCTGTCACATGACAAAAAAATTGTGGATCTGAGTTAAAACAGTTGTGTTGTTGGGGGGGGTGGGGACGAGTTAAACAGAATTTCAAATTAGTCTTTTACACAGCACGTTAACAACATATAAAGCAGAGTAACTCTGAAGAATTGCAACAAATCTTCATGAAATTTTACTACAATGTGTAATATTACAGAGATTCAGGGAACCACTCCAACTAAAATGGTCCAAGTCTGAGATGTTGTATGAGATGGTAATTACACAAGCCCCCTATCTTGAGTGTGAAAACAATGAGTGTATATCTTGACAGTTATCGAACAAAAGACCCTGATTTCTTCTCCTTCTTTGCAAAGTTGTCAGATATCTCCAGCATTGATCCACTTGTATTTGCTAACTCCATATCCTCTTCACTCTCTGCAATGCAGGAGATTATCAGAACACACTGCCACAGAAATGAGAGACTAGTAGACTTTGAAACCACATTCAAGGGCTCTGCAATTTTGATGCTGAAGTACAGTGCATTTACTATGGTTGAATGGAGCATCTTTAGGCAATCACCTCCTATATAGCACCACTGGGAGATTGCAGAGTATAGAAGCTTTACCTTGAGCTAGCTTCCGCTTCCTAGACCAGATAGCAGCCTTAAATCCACGTCTTTCACCCCTGGCAGCATCTATAAACTCTTCAGTCATGATTTCATCAAGCTCCCTATCTGACATTTCGAGCAGTGTGGCCACTGTATACTTACTGGAGGCCAATTTTTTGGCAAAATCTCGAGCTGTCTCTTCTTCCAGAAAGTTGTGAAGCAAAGCCTCAATGTTGTCCTCTAAGGAACCTGCCATTAGGTCCTGATCCAAACCGTCTTGAAGACTAACCACTCTTGTCAACTTCTTCTTAAGATACACACTTGGTGAAAGAGCTGCTGCACATATCCCCCGGCAAAAATGAATCCAACCTTCTCAGAAACTCTCTTCTCCAGCCCTACTCATCAAATCCTAACACCTCCAAATAAATTCAGGTTTGCTGATATGATAGTATTCATGTCCGCAACCAGCCATCCAGTTGACATGATGGATGAAGACGCATGGGATTCTGATGAGAAATTCATCAGTGGGAACAGGCCGAACAAAGATCCCCAGAAACCAGAATAAAAGAGATACAAATCCAGCACATGAATCAGGTTGTCCTTGGATATTAGCAAACAAAGTACAAAAGAACAGCAATTATGAGCCAGGACTGGACAAGAAACCAAAGTGAGGACAGCCACAGCAGGGAGAAAGATAGAGACATTTTCCACACCTCCAAAGTAGGGAGTATGCACAACACTTAGGGGTCGAGCTGGGGGAGGGGAGCAGAGGAAGCGAGCCTGCTTTCTAGCAGATCCAATCCGTGACTGCTTAGGACTGCCCCCTATCAGATCATCTAACACATCAAACCAGGGCCATTTACAGGGAATGTTACCAGCCAGTTTGTCTTTCTCCTGCAATGGTTCACAATAGAGAAGAATCCATCAATATATTCCATATATGGAGCACAGCATATTACCAGCACACACAGATCATGAATTGTGTTAGATTTCCCATCAGCCTACTGAAGCCAATGATTTGCTATCACTTACAGTACCGGAGAATACAATGACAGCTGCCTTCAAGATGTAACTGTTTGTCACAAATACTAAGGCTTCAAAGATTATATTTCATACAAGGTCCCTCAAGTAATAGCCACTTCTAGGACCTTACAACATTCAACTGAGATTGACAAGCCCACCACTCATTGCAGCCAGCAGGGAGACAACCCCGCATATGGTGACAATGTTGCTAAGATTTTATTGAGTTTTACTGGGAATTGGCAGCAACTGACATTACCATTCCATCACTTCTTCCAACAAAAAAATAATTCTCCCTATTCTATTGTTGTCTCATTACCTGACGGTAGCGCTTCTTCAGGCTGTCCACCTTCATGCGACATTGCTCCTGTGTTTTGGGGCTCTTCTCGTTCACACATTGTGCATTGACTATCTTGGAAACTTCTGCCCAGTCTTTGCTACGGAAGTTGCTGCGGTCCAAGGCATGAAACTTCTCCCTGTTTGGAATTAGGGTTACAGTCAGTGACAACAATATTCATGTCTTGTAACACTCATATGCCTCCTGAAAAATTCAGAGCCTCAAAAACCTAAGCAGCATGAAAGAAGACCATTGATCTCTCTGCGAAGCCAACTCAATAGTTTGCGTTCGTCCAATTCTTTTAACCAGTTCAATCAAGAAGCAGACACACCCTGAGTTTAAGAGAAACCAAAACACACACACCACAGCCACATTTCTCAGCTCCAATACCACAAAAAGAATACAGACAAATGTTGTGAAATCATGGCCAGCTAGAAAGAAACATTCCTCTTTTCGCAACAGACTCGGATCCAGCCAGGTTATTACAAGCACCCTATTTCTTGCTCGCTTTGAGGAGTCGATGATCAGGACACCGAAACTGCACAGTCATGGAGAACATATGAAAATTGCTAAAAAACACATTCGATTGGAGTGACGGTTACCTTCCTTTACCTGAAAGCAGAAATCAAGACCGAAGTTGCGGCCTCGCTCCACTCCGTAGCCGGCTCCCTCCCCGGCCCCTTGTGTGGGCTCTCGATCTTGCCCAACACGTGCTCCTCCTCGAACTCGGAGTCTTGGTGATCGGGCTGCTGCTGCTGCAGCAGCTCGTGGCTGCCCGACGTGCCTATAATATCATGATGCTGCTGCAGATGGTGGTGGTGGTGGTGCTGGTTGTGAGCGTCCCCCACCAGTTCCCCGCCATCGCCGCCTCCCCCGCTGCTGTCGTCCTCCATCGCCGCGTCCGCTCCTCCTTCGTCTTCTCCACCCAGGCTCCCACCCGAACGTCCGTCCGTTCTGGTCTTCCCTTCCGTCCGCTAGGCCCTCTTCGTCAGCGTGGCAGTCTGGACGACCGGGGACGAACTCCCACCCCCTGGTTGAACTGCGCTTCGAGAACAGAGTTGGGAACCGTACATGCAAATGATGGGAACTCCTGCCCAGGAATAAGACCGCCTCCCAAAACAATAAATTACATACAAGTATTATTGTAATAATAATAATAATATTATTATTATTATTATTGTGCATAGTACTAATATACATAAATTTACTTTATTGCATCATTATTGGAAAATTTCGCCAAATTCTTATTATTAAAAAATTGGGAAAAAAAAAAAAAAAAAAAAATAAAAAGGTACTAAAGTTATCTATAATAAGTAAAAATTTTTTTTATCCCATTCAAGGTTTTTTTTTTTTTTTTTTTCCCAATTTTTTG
>Ga0116229_10001337_pt1 | contig 38250 bp, 35 predicted proteins | sample S1TSphgellanicum_3_FD_87313 | JGI IMG/M metagenome (GOLD analysis project Ga0116229, IMG submission 87313) | Host-associated microbial communities from peat moss isolated from Minnesota, USA - S1T2_Fc - Sphagnum magellanicum MG | ecosystem: Host-associated > Plants > Peat moss > Unclassified...
CAGGACAAGATTCCGCCCAGGAACGAGGCGGCAACAATGATCTTGAGAAGGCGAAGATAGCCCAGGGTATCCTTGCGGCCAAAGGTACGGGAAAGTTCAGGTGAAGAGGAGCTGGAGAGCAATTGAATGCCTTGCAGGATGGTACGACTGACGGTGCGAACGACGGTCAGGTTGACCACGGAAGAGGCGCCCAGGCTGCGGTTGACGACGAGGGGGTAGCCCTGCAGGAAGAGGGCACTGGCGGCTTGGCCTATCAACAAAGGAGCTCCGTCGATCATCAATCTCTTGGATTGAGCCCAGGAAGCTTCTCGCACGCCGAACTGAATGCGTGAGCATTTGCGGCGGACGTCCAACCAAGTTAAAAACAAGCAGAGGCCCGCGCCTGAGGCCATTCCCGCCGCGAGGAGGACCACATGCCCGTAACTCTTGAGAACAACAACAGTAACGGTCAAATCAAACACTCGCCACAAATTAAGCGCCAGGATGCCCCGGGCTTCCAATTCACAGGCGCGATAGGCCGCGCGCAGCAAATTGATAAAGAAGCCGAAGATCATATAGCAAATCATCAGGACAAGGACATCCGACGCTTCTCTATTGGTGGTATGCGTGAGATGAAGCAATTGGCTGATATCGACGAATTGAACCAAAACGAGACATCCGCCTAAGATAAAAGTGCAGAGAATGGTCTGGGCAATAAGAACATTCTGAAATAAGACGTTGGCCAGATGCCAGTTATCGGCGGCTGCGGCCATCGTCATACGGGTGGCGGCTATCGCGGCCAGCCCCCCCTCAAAGCACCAGAGGAGGCTCGGAATGGACGTGAGGACAAGCCATTCTCCATATGCCGGCTTGCTCCAGTAATGGAGAAAGAGCGGAATAGTGACAATTTGCGCACAGAGATTAATGACCTGAAGAAGGGTTCCAGCCGCCATGTTATGCGAAAAGCGCTTCAGGCTCTGGCTAAGTCGTGACATATTCTGTTGTGGCCACTATGACGACAAAACGAAAAAGAATGAAGCGATTTTTCCGTCGCGAAAAGGGCACAAAAACGCGCGGCTTGGAATAATTCCAATTATCTGACGCCATGCCACACAACCTTGCGCTTGAATTCTGTACGAAAAACAGAGCGGGCTAATTACGCTTCAGGAACTACTTGTTATTCTCAATAAAGAATTCAAAATTCCCCAGATAACAACCATCTGCCTCGGGAGTCGTTAGAGTGAATGCTACGAACGCCATGAAATCTTTGCCTCCGCCCTGTTTGTTTTATTGGAAAAAAGGAAGGAATGTTCTCGCAGCACTCCTCTTGGCCCTCGCCTATGGCTTGTGCGACCGGCCGGCCATGAGCCAATCGTATAACTCATCCACACAACCGCGTGAAGCGGTAACCGTGCTGTCTCCGGCAAACTGCTCCGACATATCCGGCAATACGCAACTTTCGATTTCAGCGCCCGGCATGACGAGCGTCGAGGTGCGATGCTGGAAACAGGGCCCGGGCATGGGTTCCGATTCTTTGGTGGGGACGATTACACCCGACCAGGATGGGAACGGCTCATTGATGTTTCCCGCGAACGATTATCCGCACGGGCCGATAACGGTGAGGTTTAACGGCGAAAACGGCCAGACTCGCAACAATTTTTATCTTCAGCTTTATAATAAAGGCGGAGTTTCCTGGAATGAAGGCATTCCGGCGAATCCACCTCCGGCAGCGGCCGGCATGTCACTCGTATTTGCAGATGATTTCGACAAGCCTTTATCCATATCCGGGAAAGATACCAGGGCGCTTTACTATGATCACAAACCAGGCGGAGGAGACTTCGGCCTCTTTCATTTCACCAGTTTCGAATCTCCGAATAATCCCTTTAAGCAGATCGACACCTATTTGCGAATCCGGGCGGATGCCAGGACCCGCACGGATGGTTTGATTTCCTCTCTCAAGAAGGATGGAACGGGTTTCGAGGTCAGCGCTCCTTGCTATTTCGAATGTCGACTTCTTGCCCCCTCGGCTCCGGGCACGTGGCCCGCCTTTTGGCTCATGACCAATTATGTGAGAGCGAACCCCGAATCGGGATTCAGGGGGCCGGCGGATGAGCTGGATGTGATTGAAGCATACGGAGGCGAGGGCCCGCATAATCCGAACTCGAAAGGCGGATATAGAGTAACGTCGCATTTTTGGAATCAGGGCATCATCGGCAAAGTGCAAAAAGGGGTGGGGAAGGCAGTCCCCCTGCGCACGATCGGCAGCGGGTCAGCATGGTTTGAAACCTTCCATACCTATGGATGCAAGATTACGGCGACCGATACGATTTACTATTGCGATGATCTCGAGGTGGCGCGGCATCCGACCGGATACATTTCCAGGAGCGAGCCCTTCTTCTTTATGGTCAATCTCGCCATTGGCGGAAATGGCTGGCCGGTGGATTTATCCCGCTGCGGCGGTTTGGCCGATATGTATATCGATTACATTCGGGTGTACGGGGCTTCAAACCTCAGCCCCGGCCCATGATTTTGTTTCGAGTCGTGCGGGGCGGACATGATGACAGCACTCTGTCTCTGTTTTTAAATTCTGTCCGGTTAGGCATCCTGTGATTTCACTTTTCCCCTGACTTCATGCTCAATCATTGAGGCATGAGAAGAAAAAGACCCACCCCTGCGAGAGAGGGATTGGCCGCGTTAAGCCAATGAATTACATTGGTTAAAGGCATTTAGTGTGCTATAGATATTAAGCCCACAGAAAGAATCTCCCGATGCAAAACTCAACCTTGGCCCCTGTTTCGGATAGCCCGCAAAAATTGAGCGCAGCAGACCGTCAGGCTCGAATCAAAGCGGGACTTCCCCCTCTGACGGATGAGGAACTGGCCCATATGAAGAATTTGGGCTATCTCGTCATCGACGAAGTCACGTCGCAAGAAGAAGTGGCGGAAATTCGCAAAGTCCTGGAGTCCTTGTTTGATTCGAAAGCCGGGTATAAGGAGGGAGCTCTTTTCAATTTTGCCGGGGCGGAAGATGATCCGAATGCCCCGAACATCCCGCAAATTGTCGGCGTTCACAATTTTGCGGGAAACCTCCGAAAGACCGAGTTCTACAAGATGGCTTCAGCGATGGCGCGCCAGATTTTGGGGCCGGAAGCGCGGTTCCACATCGATCATACATTGTGCAAGCCTCCGGTGGATGGCCCCGCCACTCCCTGGCACCAGGACGAGGCCTTCAAGGACCCCAAATTCGATTACAGCGAAATCAGCTTCTGGATGCCGCTCCAACCCGTGAATGAAGTGAATGGATGCATGCAGTTTGTTCCCGGCAGTCATCAAAAGGGAATCCTCAAGCATCGAACGCCAAATGACGATCCGCGGATCCATGCCCTGGAATGTTCCGAATTCAAACAGGACGAGGTCGTGCCCTGTCCGTTGCCGGCCGGAGGATGTACTCTCCACTACGAGCGCACGCTGCATGGCGCAGGCCCCAATCGATCGCAGGCCCCCCGTTATGCCTACGTTCTCATCTTTCAGATTCCTCCTGAACCGGCAAAGGCCGGGAGGTCCTTCCCATGGCGGGAGGGCAAACATACGGCGCGAATGGAGCGGGCAAACCGATGGATGGAGAGCGGCGGAACTTACGTGAAGCTATGGCGCGCCCTGAAAAACAAAGAGCTTCGCGACTACAAGCGGACTTTCGGGAAAGTGAAGAAAAAGCTGCTTGGCCTCTTCGGTCGCTAGGCCATGCCCTCATCCCGATTGGCGAACAGGCTGCAAGGGTTTCATTGCGCTCAAGCAGTTTGTCGAATGCCGCCGTCCAGCCTGCCATGAACACTCCCCATTCCGATGGAGCAAACGCCCGCGACGAAATGGTCCGGGTGCTGACCCGCATCGCCGAACCCGTTCTCAACGCGTTAAGCGAAGGCGAGCTCAAGGCAGGGATGCCGGTGGAGGTTGGCGAGACCGACCGGGATCGCTCCATTTATACTCACCTGGAAGCGTTGGGACGCTTGACGGCGGGAATCGCACCGTGGCTGGAACTTGGGGCCGATGCAACCGGGGAAGGAAAGCTTCGCGAGCGCTTTATCGATCTCGCCAACCGGGCAATTGCGAATGCGGTTGATCCGGCCTCACCGGACTATCTCAATTTCAAGCAGGGCATTCAGCCGCTGATGGACACTTCCTTCCTGTGTCTTGGCCTGTTGCGCGCCCCGAATCAGCTTTGGGGCAAACTCAACGCAAAGACACGGGCTGACCTCATCACGGCCCTGAAACTGACTCGCGCGGCAAAACCGCACCAGAACAACTGGCTGCTCTCTATCGCCGTGGTCGAGGCGGCGCTGTGGAAATTCACCGGTGAATGCCGGATGGCGCCCATCAATCGCGCGGTGAACAGCTTTCTAGGCTGGTACAACGGCGACGGCACCTACGGCGACGGCCCTTTTTTCCATTGGGACTACTACAACAGTTTCGCGATTCAGCCGATGCTGTTCGAAGTCGTCCGTATCTGCGCGGAGAAGAAGCATCCCCTTGGCCGGCATTACCCCTTGGTGCTGGAGCGCGCCCGACGTTACGCCGCCATTCAGGAGCGCCTGATTTCGCCCGAGGCGACTTTCCCGATCATGGGCCGGTCGGGCTGCTATCGGTTCGGCGCATTTCAGACGCTTTCCCTCATGGCCCTGGAGCACCAGCTCCCGGCGGAATTGGCTCCGGCCTCCGTTCGTGCGGCGCTCACGGCCGTCATCCGCCGGATGATGGAGGCGCCGGACACCTTCGATGCCAACGGCTGGCTTCGAGTGGGCATCGTCGGGTCCCAACCCAAGCAGGCGGAACCTTATATCTCCACCGGCAGCCTTTATCTCTGTTGCGCCGGCTTGCTCCATCTCGGCTTGCGCCCGGACGATCCGTTTTGGTTTGAACCGGATCAACCCTGGACGCAAAAGCGAATTTGGTCGGGACAAGACGTTCCCCGCGACAGGGCCATGGATGACGGTGAGCCAAAGGGCATGAAAACGCTGGCGAAGAAGGCCGTCCGCAGGCTTCTCTTCCGAAAATGATACCCGGCTAAGGCTTAATTCACCGAAAAGCCGGCAAGGATTTGCCGCATGCGGCGCGCACATTCTTCTCCACTATACTCGCCCAGAAATCCGGCCGCCGCCGCCCGTCGACCCGCGGATGAATTCAGCGCGCCCACCATGGCCATGGCAAACAATTCGGGAGTGGCGGCGACTCTGACCAGGTCGCCCGGTAATTCGTCCATTCCGATGACGCCGTCGGGCGTGGAAACAATGGGGCGTCCCGCGCGGATCATGTCCAACATTTTGACGTAGAATCCGCTCCCACCAAACACCACGTTGATCAGCACGGATCCCTGCGCGAGAGTCTCGTGCGCGTCCTCCACCTGCCCGAGAAAGAGGCAGCCGCTTCGGCGGCATCGTTCCTGGAGATCGGGTGAAGCTCCCCTCCCCGCGACGACAACCTTCCAATGATCCGGCAGGAGCGGCTTGACCTTCTCCAAAAACCAGACCAGGCCCGCGACCTTATGACTTTGGGTCCATCCGCTGAGAACGACCACATCGTAGATCGTCTTGACCTCGGGTTCGTCGCCGTGAAGCTGCTCGGCGATGGGCGGCAGCCAGACTTGCTTTCCCATCCCAAGTCGGCTCCAAAAAATCGTGTCCTGGAAGGAAATCTGCAGCGTGGCCGACACACGGCGCATCAGCAAGGGCTCGTAATAGAGCAGACGCAAGGATTCGCAAAAATAGAGCGCCTTTTTCCCCCAACCGCGAAGGTTCCGGCCCAAATCAAAGTTGTATTTAAATTCACGATTATGGCTGCGGTAGAGAATGGAAATTGGCCGCCCCCATTTGTTGTAAGCTTGTAAACCGGCGTGGGCGCATTGCAGGCCGTCGATCATCATCGCATCGGGATGAAAAGCCTCGAGGCGATCGATCACGCGCTTGAGATCGGCGGCATTCAGGGCCATCTCCTGGCAAATGGAGGGAGTAAAGGAGAACAACTTCAGCGCCGCCACGCGCAGCTTCTGGGAGAGGGAAGTGGCTGAACTTGCGGAGAAACCCCCACGGTACTTGAGGTAAACCACCTCGACGCAGATGCCTTCGATTTTCGGGGGGGCTTTTTCGGACGTGGAATGAACCCACGCGAAAAGTTGAATTTGAAATCCATCGCGGGTCAGCGCCTGCAAACGGCGATAAATATCGATGCGCGCCCCCGAGTTTGGAGGCACCGGCAGATCGATGGCGAAGACGGACAACTTCACATTATTTGAGCGGTCTTTTATTCGATGTGATGAGACGGTTCTCGATAAACAGGCAGTCGATGCCGGTACCGAGAAAAGTTTCAATTGCTTCCGTGGGCGTGTTGACGATGGGCTGGCCTTTGATGTTGAAACTGGTGTTGAGAACCATTTCGCGTCCGGTTTTTTTTCCGACGGCCCGCAGAAGTTGATGAAAGGCCGGGTTATCCCGCGCGGAAACCGTCTGTACGCGGGCCGAGCCATTGATGTGCGTGATCGCGGGCAGTGATGTGCGCCACCGCGGGCGAACGTCGACGACGGTAATCATATAGGGCAGTTCCGTGCCGGGCGGGACCTCGAACCAGCGGTCGACTTCTTCCAGCGAGACAGCGGGCGCGAAGGGCCGGAACGCTTCCCTCTTTTTGACCATGGCGTTGATGCGGTCGCGCATTTCGGGATGGCCGGGGTCGGCCAGAATGCTGCGATTGCCGAGCGCGCGCGGACCGAATTCCATTTGTCCCCGGTACCAGGCGAGCACGGAACCGTTCGCGATCAAATCGGCGGCGGCGGCGCAGGTTTCCTCCAACGAGCCGAATGGGCGAACCTCGATTTCGGACGAAAACGCCGCGAGCGCCTTGGAGATGGCGACATCGTCATAGGCCGGCCCAAGCAGGGGAACCGGCATCCTGCGATTGAAAACCGTGTCGCACTGGGAAGAGAAATAGAGAGCCGCGCCCAATGCGCTGCCATCGTCTCCGGAAGCGGGCTGGACATAGAGATCTTTGAATACGCCGGAGCGGAGAAGGTGGCCGTTGGCGGTGCAGTTAAGGGCGACGCCGCCGGCGAGAGCGAGATTGGACAATCCCGTGGAGCGGCCGAAGCTGCCGCAGATGTGAAGCAAGACGCGGTTGAGGCACTCCTGCAGCGCGGCGGCGAGGTCGCGGTGCTCGTCCGTGATTTCCGCATTCGGTGAACGGGCGGGGACAAGATTGCGGTTAAGGTAGTCCCGGCTGGCCAGATAGTTTTCGCGTTCATCGCGGGTTTTGTTGAGCCGAAGCAGCGGTATCCGGATCGACCCGTCGTCGCGGAGGACGACTTCGCGCGCGAAAAAACCGCGGAAGCGGGAGGGATCTCCGTAAGGCGCAAGGCCCATGATCTTGTACTCGTCGGAATTGAAATCGAAGCCGAGATGCAGGGTGATGAGGGAATAAAAAATACCGATCGAATCCTGCGCCGAAAAACCGGTCACGTGCTCGAGCAGGCCGTCGCGGCCCTCGAAGATGCTGGTGCTGTGGGCTTCGCCCATGGCGTCCACCACCACCACGAGGCAATCGTCCCAGCCGGAGGTATAGTAGGCGCTGGCGGCGTGGGCGTGATGATGTGCGACGTGGTAGACGCGATCGAGGGGAAAGTCTTTCAGGTCGCGCTTGACGAGTGCGCCCAGGGCTTCGTGCGACAGCACCGTGTCGTAGAACTCCTTGGTGACGGGATCAAGCGAATAAATCCCGCCGTAGGGCTCATAGTCGAAGCCGTGAACGATGGCGTCGATATCGCCCAGTTTAAGGCCGGCCCGTTCGAGGCACCAGGAAATGGCTTGGGCGGGAAAATGAGGGCTCTGCTTTTTGCGGTCAAAGCGTTCCTCGGCGACGGCGGCGACGATCTCTCCCGAGCAAATCAACGCGGCGGCGGCATCATGGCCCTGGGAAATGCGGTAGTCTCGCGCATCGAGATTGGGCCAATGTTTGTGCTTGAAGGGCATGGCAAGTTCCAGCCCGCTGATCCCGAGTATGTTCATTGCGTTGGGGAAGGTAAAATAAGAGCCGCAAATGGTTTAGCATACTGAGCGTGGACTACACAATGGTGGCCTCGTCATCGACCAATGATCCGGCCCGGAGACAACGCCACCCGAGGCGGAAAACGACAGTGGCCGCTTCGCCCTGGGAAAAGGGCTGGCGTCCCACGTAAGCAACGCGAACCAACGCTTAGAGTCTCTTACTTGGAATGGCTTTGGCCATCGGCTCGATCGGTCCCATGTTTTGAGTCCGTTCCATGCGACGAACTTCGCTGAATCACGGGGAGCTTACCCGTGGCTATCGCATGCTGGATCTTGAGCTCAACCTGACGCTGCAACTTTCGGGAGATTTTCATGAATCTACCTCCTTTAGCGCTGCTATTGCAGCATCAGGCGTACCGAATTGCGGGGACAGTGGCCTATAGTGTGATGCGCGTATTGACTTCTTCAGCGATCCGATTTCGTGAAGAAACGGCAGTAAGCTTCCACACCAATATAGAGGATAAAGAAAAGCGCCGTGATCCAAAAAGTCGCCGGGTAGCCGGTGCCGCAATCGAGCAGAATGCCGATCCAGACCGCAACCACGCCCAGCACGACGGAAAGCAGGATGCCGCGGCAAAAGGATCGGCAAATTCGCAGGGCGATCCCCGCCGGCGCGATGATGAGCGTAAAGACGAGAAGTATGCCCACGATCTGGCTGGCCAGCGTGACTGAGACGGCGAGCACGGTCATGAACGCCATGGAAAGGCCGGGAAGACAGAGGCCGCGCGCTTCCGCGAGGCGCGGTTGCGTGCTGGCAAAGAGCAGCCGGCGCGAGAAGATCGCAAGCCCGGCCAGGCTCAACAAGGAAAGCACAATCATCTGCGTGATTTGACCGGACGAGACGCCAAAAATGTTGCCAAAAAGAATCGCCTTGGCCTGTCCCGCAAAACTGGAATAGAGACTGAGAAACAAGGTGCCCAAGCCGAGGGACATCGAGAGAACCATGCCGATGGCCAGGTCGTTGCGATGGACTTTGTCTCCGGCAGCGCCCATGAAAAGGCCGGAGCCAACAGTGAGCAGGAGCATGCCTTCGAGGGAGGTCAACCCCAAAACAGCCGCGCCCGCCGCACCGGCAAAGCCGATGTGGGACAAGGCATGGGCGGCAAACCCGGCGTTGCGGATAATGACGAAGTAGCCGACGATGGCGCCCAGCATGGCCGCGAGCGTTCCCGCGATAAGCGCGTTCTGGACGAAATCGTAGCCGAGGTAATTTGCGAGTTTATCAATCATCATGGTCATGGTGGTGGTCGCATTCCGATTCTGCCACATTGCCTTCCGCCGAGATGACAAAGACGCGGTTTTCCACGCGCACGACTTCGATCTCGAAACCGTAGAGCTTGCTCAGTGATGCGGAAGTGACCACGTCGTCGAGTTTGCCCAGGACGGCCCCGCCCCCGGCGAGGTAAAGCACGCGGTCCATGACGCGCAGAAGCGGGTTCATGTCGTGAGCGACAAAAAGAATGGTGGTATGCGTGAGGCGTTTGACGCGCGCCACGCATTCGATGAGGAGCGCCTGGTTTTTGGGATCGAGGCTGGCCAGCGGTTCGTCCAAAACAAGAATCCGGGGCTGGCCGAGGAGGGCCTGGGCGAGCATGACGCGCTGGCGCTCGCCACCGGAGAGAACGGAAAAGGGACGCGCGGCGAAACGATCGGCTTCCGTCACTTCCAGCACGCGGTCGACTTCCAGTCGCGACGCTTTCGACGTCCACGGAATGCCCCAGCGATCGCCATGGCAGGCGGCTTCCACCAGGGACCGCGCACTCAGCGCCGTGGAGTCGAAGCCGCCATGGCCCTGCGGCATGTAACCAATTTGCCGGCCGGCCTGGCCCGGCGCCATGCCGAGAACCTCGATTTTTCCCCGCGTGGGCGGCAGCGTGCCGATGATGGCGCGCACCAGCGTTGTCTTGCCCGCGCCGTTGGGCCCGAAAATGCCGATGAATTCGCCTTCGTCGATGATCGCGTTGACGTGGGATAAAATCTCATGTCCACCGAGGGAGATGCTGAGATCGGAAATTTGCAGGGCGGCAGGCATGGACGGTTCCAAAGCGGAATCATCGACTCTAGGCTTGTCGTCGTTGCAAGTCGATTGCAAGTTGTGGACTGGAGATGTCTGGCTCCTACGGCGAAGTTGCAGGGTTTGATTTCAATGCCGCTTGAACGCCATCCAACTCGTGCATCATCCAGCCGACATAGGTGTTTTGATCTGGCGGCTGGGTCTCCGTCACGCCGACAACGGGAATGCCTGAATCGCGGGCAATTTTCTGAATGCGGTCCGTGGTCGGGTCGGTCACTTGGCTGTTATAGAAGAGAATTTTTGCCGTCTTGGACTTCAGGCTCTCCTCGAAAGCGGCGGTCTCATCCGCTGTCGGCTCGGCATCGTTCATGATCTGGATTTGGAAGTCGTAGTTGAGCATTTTGAAGCCGAGCGCACGGGCCATATAACCGAAGACCGGCTCGGTCGCGGTGACATCCAGACCGGCGGAGGCGGCCCTGATCTCCGCGATTTTATCGAGCTCCGGCTTCATCGAGGCATTAAAATCATCGAGCCGCTTTTGATAGGTCGCAGCCTGATCCGGGCTGAGCTTGGAGAGAACTTCGACCAGCCTCGCGCCCAGGGCGGGCATTGTTTTCGGGTCATACCAGATGTGGGGATTGTCCCCGTCCTTGCCGCCGATCAAGTCGGCGACATTGATGACGGCCCGGCACGGCTTTCCACTTGTCCCAAGCAGCTTGTCCATCCACGGGTCATAACTGATTCCGCTATAGATCACGACATCGGCATCGGCGACCGATTTGGCGGTGTCGGCGTTGGTCGTGAATTCGTGCGGATCCTGATTGGGATTGGTGAGGATACTCTTCACCGTCGCGCTGCCGCCGGCGATCTGTTGGGCGACCCCGCCGTAGAAGTTTTCGGCGGCGACGATGCGGAGGGTGTCGGCGCGGGCGGCCGCAAAACTGGAAGCCAAATAAGCCACGCAGGCGATAGAAGCGGATAATTTCATGGAGTCTGGGATTGGTTTGACCCTGTTTTAGCTTAGACGCAAGCTATTTGCAAGTAAATACGCAAGTTATTTGCATCGCAGCGTCTTCCTCAGATGCCCCTGACTGCTTCCTGTGCGCTCGCGATGCCGCACTCGCGCACCCGGACAAAACACGCACGCGTGGCGTTGTTGAGCCATCTAAACGAGAATGTTTGCGTAAACTAACTTTAGTAGTTGACGACCATCTTCTTTGTTGAAACAATTTTTGCAGGATGAAGGAAACCACTGTGCCCCGGCCGATCTGGCGGCGAACCGTCGGCGAGGTCTCCCTCCCGGAAGTTCACCGCAGCGTCAGCATTCCGCTCGGGGCGTCGTTCTGGAAAAAGATGGCGGCCTTTTCCGGCCCCGGCTACATCGTCGCGGTCGGCTACATGGACCCCGGTAATTGGGCGACCGATTTGCAGGGCGGTGCGCAATTTGGGTTCCTTCTCCTCAGCGTCGTGCTGGTTTCCAATTTCATGGCGATTTTGCTCCAGCATTTCTGCATCAAGCTCGGAGTGGCGACGGGGCGCGACCTCGCCCAGGCTTGCCGGGATCATTATCCGATGCCGGTGGTCTGGTTCCTGTGGATTTTGTGCGAGATCGCGATCGCGGCATGCGACCTGGCCGAGGTGGTCGGTTCGGCGATTGGGCTTCAGCTTCTCTTCGGCATTCCGCTGGTCTGGGGCTGTTTCATCATGTGCGCGGACGTGCTGGCGGTGCTTTACCTGCAAACCAAGGGTTTCCGTTACATCGAGGCGCTCGTCGTCACGCTCATCGCCAGCATCGGCGTCTGCTTTGCGGCGGAACTTTTTTGGGTCAAGCCGAGCCTGACCGGCGTGCTGCTGGGCTTTGTCCCGAGCATGGATATCGTGAAGGATCCGCAAATGCTTTATGTCGCGATCGGCATTATCGGCGCGACGGTGATGCCGCACAATCTTTACCTCCATTCCTCGATTGTGCAGACCCGCAAGTTCGAGCGGACGCCGGAGGGAAAACGGGAGGCGATCAAGTTCGCCAGCATCGATTCGGCCACGGCGCTGATGTTCGCGCTCTTCATCAATGCGGCCATCCTGATCCTGGCGGCGGCGGCGTTTCACTGGTCGGGCCATGCGGGTGTGGCCGAGATTCAGGACGCCTATAAATTGCTCAGCCCCATTCTCGGCGTGTCGATCGCCCCCGTCATTTTTGCCATGGCCCTGCTCGCTTCCGGACAAAACTCAACCCTGACCGGGACGCTGGCCGGACAGATCGTGATGGAAGGGTTTCTCAATATCCGGCTGACGCCGTGGCTGCGCCGCTTGGTGACGCGAGGGCTCGCCGTCATCCCGGCCGTTGGGATCATGGGTTATTATGGTGAAAGCAAGGCCACCGAGTTGCTGGTGGCCAGTCAGGTGGTGCTGAGCATGCAGCTCGGCTTCGCGATCTGGCCACTGATGCGTTTCACCGATGATAAGGCCAAGATGGGCGAGTTTGCCAATCGGTCTTGGCTCAAATGGCTCGGCTGGACGACGACGGTGGTGATCATTGCGCTGAACGTCTGGCTGCTTTTCACCACGCTGGCGCCCAACTCCGTGCAGGATCCTGTGTTTAAATTCCTGGGTTGGCCGATACCAAATTGATGATTACGGGACCAAAGCATGTACAAGAAAATCCTGATTCCCCTGGAGAACAGCGCGGCGGACAAGGCGATCCTCGAGCACATTCGTCCAATCGCAAACATGATGGACGCGAGCCTGCTGCTCATGCATGTGGCCGATGGATGGGTGGCGCGCAATTACGAGCAACTTCATCTCGCGGAAAGCGAGGAGATGAAGACGGATCGCGCCTATCTGGAAAGCGTGGCCCAAACCCTGCGGGCGGAGGGTTTCGAGGTGGACCATGTGCTGGCGATGGGCGAGCCTTCCGACGAGATCGTGAAGTTTGTGCGCAAGCACAAGGTCGACCTGATCGCGATGTCGACGCACGGGCATCGGTTCGTGAGCGATTTGCTCTACGGCAGCACGGCGGACAAGGTGCGGCACCTGGTGGATGTGCCGGTGCTGCTGGTGAAGGCCCGGAACTGAAGAATGGTCGGAGATCCTTCGACAAGCTCAGGATGACAATCTTTTTATAGACTCGCTGACGCGACCCGGCGCAAGGGCCTGCGCCGGCTACCTTTTTTCCGCGGCTACCAACTAAGCCGACTTGGCGGGCTTGAGGAGGGCGGCGACGCGTTGCTTGTGACGGGAGGCGGTGTTCCTGTGCACGACGCCCTTTTTCGCGGCGCGGTCGATTTCCGACTGGAACTTGGGCAGGAGCTTGGCGGCTTCGTCCGTTTTACCGGCCTTGGCCAGAGCGCGGATTTTCTTTTCGGAAGTGCGCACGGTGCTGATTTGAATGCGATTGCGGGCGCGGCGACGAACCGCACCACGGGCCTGCTTTGCGGCCGAACGAGTATTTGCCATAGCCCGCCAAACTGCCGAAATTTCCGCAGCATGTCAACGCCGGTCTGACGTTCAGATGCGAATTGCCTCCTCTATTTCAAGAGCTGTCGCTTTAACCCGCTTGCACATTGCAACAGCCAAGGGGGTCGATCTGGCAAACCACCTTCCAGCCGCAGCTTTCCCTGTTTTATAAGTAATTGCTTCCACGGGACATATTGAAGCAGGAAGTCTTTGGCACGCACAATGCCATAAATTTTCTATAAGGAAGTCATATAGACTTTCACTTAACTAAAAAAGGATATCTATGCCTGCAACTATTACTAAAACAGATAACAACCAGATTATTGGCGGAGTATTTTCTAACCGGGACAATGCGGACAAAGCCATCGAGGCTTTGCGCGACTTGGGCATACCGGAGCAAAACATTCAAGTGGTCGTCACGCTCAACGAGAAGCAAGCCGAGGATGCCTACAAGAACTCGCTGGTGGGCCGCGGAGTCGCGGAGTCTCAGGCTTTATACTATGACAAAGCCGTCCGTGAGGGAAAAATCCTCGTGGCCGTGCATGATGTCACGGACCCCGCGCCGGTGATCGAAGTCTTTGACGACAACAAGGCGGAATATAATCCCGATGGCTCGCGCAACCTGCGTGAAGACGTGGCGGGCATGACTGTGGGCGCGGCGGTCGGAGCCGTAGCCGGCGGTATCGCAGGCACGGCCGTCGCCGGGCCGTTGGGAGGCGCGGTTGGCGCCGGCGCCGGGGCCGTGGTGGGCGGCGGTGCCGGAGGCGCGGCCGGAAAAGCCGCGGAACACCGCAAATAGTTCTCTCTGCCTGATCTGAGCTAACGCCTGCTTCGGCGGGCGTGACTCGGCAGGCTCCCTCGCTCGCCGAGATAGTCCTGGATATAGAGCATATTCACAAGCACCAGGACGACGGCAGCGAGGGGCGTGGCGAAGGCCAGGCCCGCGCCACCCAGCAGCAGGCCCATGAGGAGCTCCGAGCTGAGCACAAAAGCCGGTGGCAACGAGATTGCTTTCCGTTGCACAAGCGGCGTGATGACGTTGGCTTCGAGCACTTGCACTCCGGCGTAGAGCAGGCAGACCCACAGCCCCATCATCGGACTGATGGTTAGTCCCAGCATGGCGGCGGGAATGACCGAGATCAGCGGTCCCAAGCTGGGAATGAACGAAAGAACGGCCGCCATCAAACCGAGCGTTCCGGCCAGCGGCACGCCAAGCGCGGCGAGTCCAATGCCGATGAGCGTCCCGACGGAAGCCATGGTGACGAGTTGCCCCATGAGCCACCACCAGAGGGTGAAGCCCAATTCGTCGAGAACTTCGCCCAGCCGCTTGCGCCGGGCTTTCGGAAAGAGATTCAGGAATCCCGTGCGATAGAGATCAGGCTGGAACGCGAAGAAAATTCCAATCACCACGGCAAAAACAAGTCCCCCAAAGCCGTGAATGGTCAGGCCGGCAAATTTAAAGACGTTCTGCCAGTTGCTGTCCTTGGAGGCATCCATGGCATGCTGGCCCATGGTGAGCAGATGCGCACCCCAGGGCGATGCCTGGATTTGACCGAGCAACTGATGATACGCTTTGGGCAGCGCGTCGGATAAATTCGTGGATTGATCCGCAACCGCCGGTCCCACGATGAGCCCTGCCACCACGAGGAGTTGGAGCAGACCGATCAGCGCGAAAGCCACGCAGGCCGGGTAAGTAAAGCGGGTGTGCTTCTGCAAAAAGCGGCCCAGTCCCGAAAAGAAGACGGCCAGGAAGATGGCGGCAAAGAAGACGAGGAGAACCTGCGCGGTGTACCAAAGCAGGATCGCGCCAGCCACGATGGCGGTGAGGCCGAGGCCGATCTGGAGGCCCTTGCGCACGGCCGATTCGGATGGGGCGGCGTCCTTCGGTTCCTCGGGCGGGCTGAGGCATTCGCGCGCAGGTTCGGTGAGAGACATATCAAGGAAAGCTAGCCTGTAACAGCCAGCGCGTCATGCGGCAAAAACGAAAGGCCGAAGGCGGGCATGGACCGCCGCTGCCGTTACCAGTGGGCGGGGAGATCCTGGTTAAGCTGCTCCAGGAACCGGGTCAGATTTTTGCGGGCGAGGGAAAGTCCTGCGACGAATTTTTGCAGGGGCATGACGTCGCCGGGCCGCGTGGCCAGATAGCCGAGCAACCGAAGTGGGGTGGGCTGTCCCTTGGCCGCATCGAAGCCGGCGGCCAGAGCGCCCAAGGGTAATATCTGGCTGTATTCGTCGCTGATGACGCGGACGGCGAGGAACGGAATCTGACGCTCGCTGACGACGTTGGCGACGGTTTCGGTTTCCATGTCGGCGACCTGGGCCTCCGTGACGCGGGCGCAGAGTTCGCGTCTCTCGATGGTGCCGACGATTTCATCGACCATGCAGAAGTTGGCGAAGTCAAAGCCGGAAAGAAGACGAAGAAAGCCGAGCACGGCCTCGGAACTGAGATTGTTGGAAATGACGACCTGGCCCACCTTGAGGGGAGGAACAAGCGCGCCGCCATAGCCGCCAAGGACGAAGGCCTTGAGCCGGAAATACTGGAAGATGGTCGCGGTGTTATCGGCGGCAGCGGATTCGCCCATGCCGATGAGGGCGATAAGCACGCGCCGCTGGCCCATGTTGGCCAGCGTGCAATGGAGACTGCCGATGGAGAACGATTCCTTTTCCTTGCAGTGCTTTAGAAGCAGGCTGGCTTCGTGCGCGAGCGGAAAGGCATAGCAGATCATCGCCTGTCCTTGGCGGCGAGCGCCCGAAAATCGGCCAGCGCCAAAAGCGGCCAGTTATTGCGATACATGTCGTACTTGAGATAGAAGACCTTGGGAAATCCGGTGCCGGTGATGTGATCTTCCGTCCACGATCCGTCGGGATTTTGCGTGTTGGCGAGATATTCGACGCCGCGCAGAATGCTTTCGCCGCGCTTATCGCGCAGGTGATCACTGGCCGCGATAATGCCCATGAGCGCCCAGGCGGTTTGCGACGGCGTACTTTCGCCCTGGCCCTTGAGATGGGGATTGTCGTAGGTGGCGCAGGTCTCGCCCCAGCCGCCGTCGGGGTTTTGGCAAAATTGGAGCCAGTTGGCACCTTTGATGATCCAGTCCTGGTTCATGTCCTCGCCGATGGCCTTGAGGCCGCGCAGGACGAGCCAGGTGCCGTAGATATAATTGACGCCCCAGCGTCCTTCCCACGAGCCGTCCTCAAGCTGCGTTTCGCGCACGAAGCGGATGGCCCGGCGCACGAACGGTTCCTTGATGCTGACGCCCATGCGGCCAAAGACTTCGAGCGCGCGGGAGGTGATGTCGCTGCAGGGAGGATCGAGGATGGCGTTGTGGTCGGCAAAGGGAACGTCCTGAAGCCATTTCTTGGTGACGTCCTTGTCGAAGGCGGCAAATCCGCCGTTCTTGCATTGGAAGCTGACGGCCCATTCGAGCGCGCGCAGCATGACCTTTTTCTTTTCCGCTTCGTCGGGCATTTTGACCACGCCCAACGCCAGCAGCACCTTGAAGGTGTCGTCAACGTCGGGGTAATACTTGTTGTTGAATTCAAAGGCCCACCCGCTGGTGATCGGCGTCGGGTTCTTGTGTTTCCAATCGCCGCGGAAGTCCTTCACCTCTTTGGAGAGAATCCATTCGCCGGCCTTTTGGACCTGGGGATGGTCGGCGGGGATGCCCGATTCAACCAGCGCGAAGGCGGTGATGGCCGAGTCCCAGATGGGGGAGAGGCACGGCTGCATTCGATACTCGTCGTGCTCCTGGTCGTGCATCTCCAGGTCGAGGAAATCCTTGTTCGCTTTGCGCGCGATGGGGTTGTCCTCGCCGTAGCCGAGCGTTCTCAACACCATGCAGGTGTACATCATGCTGGGGAAAATCGCGCCGAGCCCGTCCGAGCCATCACCGATGCGTTCGAGAATCCAGGCCTCGGCCTTTTTAAGGGCGCGGCGGCGAAAGGGTTTCCAGGGGAGTGAGTCGAGGAACTTGAGCACGCTGTTCCAGCCGAGGAAGAAATTTTTCCAGGTGAAAAGCTTCTTGTCGAAGGGCAGGCCGAGGTTGGAGTGCTCGGTGCCGTAGGGGAACAATTCGTGGAGCTGTTTCTCGGGCGGGAGATGGCGGACAGGCTTGAAATGATTGAGAATCGAAAGGGGCACGACCATGGCGCGGCTCCACGACGACATCTCGTAGATATTAAAATAGAGCCACGTCGGGAGCAGGATGATCTCGGAAGGGATGATGGGAAGATGCTTCCATGGATACTGGCCAAACATGGCGAGGAAGAGCTTCGTGTAGGTGTTGGCCCTGGGAATACCGCCAAGCCGGACGATGGTGGCATGGGACTTGATCATGCGCGGATCGTCCGGCGAAAAACCGGCGAGCTTGAGGGCAAAGTACGCCTTGAGCGTGGCGTTGAGCTCGCTCGGGCCCTTGTAATAGGTGTTCCAACCCCCGTCGGGCAGTTGGCGGTCGAGCAGATGCTTCACACAGCGGGACTGCTTGTTGAAGTCGACTTCGCCCGACCAGTGCATGAAGGCGACGACGTCGGAGACGAGGGTGGAATCGACGAAGAGCTCACCGATCCAATAGCCCTCGGGTTTTTGCTGGGCGAGGAGATGCTTTTGCGCCTTGCGCATGGTCTCCTCGGCGCGCTCCAGGAGCGGAAACGCCGCCTGGTCGCGAAAGGTTTCGAGGGAAACCTGGATGGTCTTCTTGGGCGCCGTGGTCATGGGATCGATTCCGGTGAGCTTAGGAAAACCGTTAATCGAGGTCAATCATCGCGGAGGGTGCCGGTGGAAGACCTGCCTTGTTCCTCGCTCCCAAGTGCAACTTGGGAACGAGGGCAATCGCAGACCCACTTTAGACAAACGGAACTATAACAGAGTTGCTCTCGCGGAATTTTCGGACGGCCTCCTGTCTGCAGCCGGGCGTGAGGCGAATCGCGTTGCAACTTTGCCGAGGGCGATCGAGGGTTGCTCGATCCACCGGTACGTAAAGGCGGAGGCCACCAGCGTGGCGAAGACGGAGGTGAAAAAAATCAGCGTGTTCGCGGCCTCGCCGGACAACGTGGGATAAAGACGGATGGCAAAGGCGGCCACGGCGACCAGCCCCAGGAACGCGGGGTGAAGCAGATAAAGGCTGTAGGAGAGACGCCCCACCAGCCGAAACGGGCCGGTTTCCAAAATTCCGAACTTCGACGGGCCGGCCAGAACACCAAGCAATATCAAGGCGGCTCCCGCCGTCGTCGCAAGGGTCTCGACCATGGGAAAACCGAGGTAGTCTTTAAAAATGCGAAGCAGGGTGCAGATCGTCACGCCGCTCCAGAAGAGGAGAATAGGCCACCGCGCGCAGGCCGCGACCAGATCCTTGCCGGTCAGGAGAGCGCCGACATAAAAGCAGACGATGTACTGCAAGTCGTGGCGGTCGAGGCAGGTCACAGCGCAAAGACCGCCCAGCAGAAGGAATTGCCGGGGCCGCGTGCCGTGCAAAAGGACATAGACGATGGCCGGCATCAGCAACGATCCAAGAAGCTCCACCCGCATCGTCCACATGACCGGCGAAACCTGAAAGCCGAGCAGGAAGAAATTCCGCAGGAAAGCCGTGAAATGGAACTTGTGCTCGAAGATGGCGACGTAGAACAAGGCGGCTTGATTGGGCGGGGCGGTGTGGTTGATCTTCGAGAGCGCGTAGGTAAAGATGAGCGCCGCCCACATCATGGGGAGAATGCGAAAGCATCGTCTGATGTAGAAGCTGGCAATGTTCTTTCCATTGAGCGATTTTTCGCCGCCGAGCGATTGCGTGAGGACATACCCGCTCAGGATAAAGAAGAGGACGACGGCGGCGAACGGATTGAAAACGGAGTCCACGAACATCAGGAATCCTGCCGAAAACGAATGGTCCCAGATGGGCTTGCTCCAAAGCACGTTGCTGTTCTCGATACAGTAAATCGCGAGGCTATGGGCAAAGCAGACAGACAGGGCCGCCAATCCCCTCAGGCTTTCGATCTTCGGGTTAAATCGCGGCGGATGATGCACGTGAAATGCTATCCAATCTGATTGCCCTATCCACAACTAATCCAAAAAAATCGATCAGTCTCGAGGACCATTTTCCTCCGGCTCGACATCGCCCTGGTAGCCAAGGGCGCCGAGTTCGGGCAGGTCGAGGCCGCTGGTTTCGACGGCGAGCTCGACGCGGTTGCCGAGGATTTTCTGGACGAGATTCACGCAGCCGAGGCCGAGAACATAGACGATGACAAAGCCGGTGACGCAGCCGATGGCTTGCGCGGCGAGTTGATGCCACGCGCCGCCGAAGAAGAGCCCCCTCACCGGCGCGGTCACGCCGTTGAGGCCGTAACCCGCCGTACCGTTGGCGAAGAAGCCGACCGCCAGAATGCCCCACGCACCGCCGACACCGTGAACGGCCGCCGCGCCGACGGGATCGTCCATGCGCCGGCGTTCGAGGGAATCCATCGCCGCCTGGACGAGCAGGGCTGCGACGCCTCCGATGACGAACGCGGCCCAGGGATCGACCAGCGCCGCGCCGCCGCAACTGGCGACCGCACCACCGAGCAAGCCCCGGCAAAGTCGCGCCGGTTCGGGACGCCGTTTCTGCCATGAGGCCTGGATAAAGGAGACGATGAGGCCGCCGGTCGCGGCCAACAGCGTGTTGACCGCAGCGAGGCCCGCGCCGGATGCGGGGTCTGGCGAGGCGGGATCGGTGGCGAGATTGGCGCACGAAAACGCGTTCGCGGCCATCCAGGAAATGAGGAGGACAATGCTGCCCAGCACGATGAACGGGACGTTGTGGCCGGGGATGGAATTGGAGAGCTTGTTGCGGCCATACCGGCCATGGCGGGGTCCAAGGACAATGGCGATGACGAGCGCCATGACGCCGGCCGTTTCGTGGACGACGCCTGCACCGGCGAGGTCGATCACGCCATGTCCGAGCCCGAACTCGCGTCCCAGTTCAGCCAGCCAGCCGCCGCCCCACACCCAGTTGGCGAGCAGTGGATAGATGAGCACGCCGATCAGGTAGGCGCAAAAGGCCATGGCCAGCACCCTCCCCCTCTCGAGCGCCGCACCGAGCGCCGCCGCCAGGACGATGGCCAGTAGAGCGGCCTGGATCAGGAAGAGCGTGGCGATGCCGTTGCGCGCCGGATCGTCGGTCGCGAGAAAAAAGCCGGAACTGCCCATGATGCCCCAATGATGACCGAAGGCGACGGGCCCCAATTCGTGATTAAGGGCGCTTCTTTCCGAAGCAGGGAGCGATTGGGCCAGCGCGGCGTGGGCGTCGCCGATACCACCCGTTTGCACGGCGAACCCGCCGATCCAGTAACCGGTCAGGCCGAAAAGCACGCCGGCCAGGAGAAGGGTCGAGGTATGGCCGCTGTTCTTCGCCCGGGTCAGCCCGCAATAGTAGAGTAAGAATCCGCCAAGGGAGGCCAGGGCCATAAGCGCGGCGAGGACAGAACCCAAAAGGTCTGTCACGGGTGAGGTTGGCGCGGGGGCAGGTGTTGGCGGGATCGCTTCAGCCGCGGGAGCAGTAACGGGCATTGGCGCAGGGGTTGCGGGTACGGCCGGAAGAACTGCGGGCGGAGAGTTGGTTGCCGGGGTATTGGTGGCGGCGATCGCGCTCGCCTGGCTGAGCTCGCCGGGGCCAGGCAGGCTCGAATTAGTGTCCGGCTGCTGCGCGAGCAGCGGAATCACGAATGAACAAAGAAGTGCCAAGGCGATCCGAGCGAAACGCCACGGCCTTCCTTTATATGAAAAAGTAAAAAAGCGCATAAGCCAATTGAAGCAAATAGAATGGAAGCAAATTATGCCGAGAAGTAGCAAGCCGATTACAAGGCCACTAATGGCGGACCTCCTCAAAGGTTCCCGCTCCCGCGAAATTTCATTTCGCGCTAACTTCAAAGGATTAACGGCGCAGCACGGCAATGAAAATGCCTTCACAAGTACATTCCCAAATGAAATTTGCTAACGAGCAAAGCCTGTTCCGAATAGGCATTCAATCTTTGCCTTGACGAGACCCTCTTTTTTTCGCGATTTTCCTGCTTAAATCACATGAAAACCAACCCGAACCGTTTTAGCGACCAGAAGGATGGCTTCCGGCAAATTTTATCGGACCCGCACTGGCTGGCGAAGGTGCTTCTCGGCGGTTTTCTGCTCATCAACCCGTTTCTGGTGGCGCTGGCTCCGGCCTATTTCTCCGGCCAGGGCCCCGCGTGGGTTGGCGAGGTGTTTCCGTGGATTCTCGGGTTCAATGTTGTTTCGTTCTGGTTTCCGCTTGGCTTTACCTACGAGGTGCTGCGGCGCGCGCGGACCGGTCGCGGAATACAACTGCCCGATTGGCAACTGAGCGGTTTGGGCGTGTTCGCGAAGGAGGGCGCGGTCAAGCTGACGCTGGCGATTTTCACGTTGATTCTTCCGGCGGCGATCTGGATGGGGGCTTGTTACGGAGTTTTCGTCTATGCTCTCGGACTGCCCGCAACTTTGCTGACGCTTTTCATCCCGCCGATCATGCTATTCGTGATTCCGTTTTGCGGCGTGGCCTGCTGCCGCTGGCTCGATGGCGCGTCGGTGCTCGAATGCGCGCTCAATTACGAGGCGAACTTCCGGCTGTTTCGCAAGGGCTGCCCCGATTACCTGATCGCCGCGGCGTTCATTGTGGGAGTCAATTCGATCACGACGGCGTTCTTCTATACGATTCCTTTTGGCGCGGTGTTTGGGCTGTGCCTGGTCGACACGTGGTTCGGGCCGATTTATGCCGAGTCCGTGGCGCGGGAGAGCGAGAAGCCGAAAGCAAAGCCGGAGCCGGCGATGGCGAGGTAATGTAGCCGTCGTCGTGAGACGACGGCTGTCTGTGCAAAACGCAATCGCTCTTCCTCCGTGCTCTCACGAGCACGGCTACGATAACACCTACATGCTGAAGCGGTGGCCGAGGTAGATCTCGCGGGCGATGGGGTCGTTGAGGAGAAATTCGCGCGAGCCTTCGGAGAGGACGCGCCCTTCGTCGATGATGTAAGCGCGGTCGACGACGGAGAGCGTTTCGCGGACGTTGTGGTCGGTGATGAGGACGCCGAGGCCGCGCTCTTTGAGGTGAAGGATGATTTCCTGGATATCGTGCACGGCCATGGGATCGACGCCGCTGAAAGGTTCGTCGAGGAGCAGGAGCGAGGGGTTGGTGACGAGGGCGCGGGCGATGGTGACGCGGCGCTTTTCACCGCCGGAAAGAGTGATGGCGACATTTTCACGCACGTGTTCGAGGCCGAAATCCTTAAGCAGCTCGTCGCAGCGGGCGTCGCGTTCGTCCTCGGTCATGGGGAGCGTTTCCAAAATGGCGAGGAGGTTTTCCTCGACGGTGAGTTTGCGGAAGATCGATTCCTCCTGCGGCAGGTAACCGATGCCCCGGCGCGCGCGGCGATACATCGGCATGTTCGTGACGTCTTCGTCGCTCATGTAGACGTGGCCCTCGGTCGGCGTGACGAGGCCGACGATCATGTAGAAGGTGGTGGTTTTGCCCGCGCCATTTTTGCCAAGCAAGCCGACGACTTCGCCCGTGCGGACGTGAATATCGACGCCGTTGACGACGCGCCGTCCGCCGTATTGCTTGACCAGGCCGCGGGTCTGGATCAGGAAGGGAGCGTGATGCGTGCCGGGCGCCGGAAGCGGAGGCGGAGTGGCCTTTTTAAAAGGAGCATCGCCTGACGCAAAGGGATCGCGGGTCGACGGATCGAGAGTGGAAACGGATGCGTTCATGGACGGATTCTGATCGGAAGAAAGCACGGAGGAGGCATTCTCCACGCCGTCGTCGAGCAAGTCGGGCTGGTCGATCTTGGTCGTTTCCGACTTTTTCTTCGCTGCTTTGGGCTTGGGAAGCCGGTGTTTCATAGCCTCATGGATACTCAGTTGGAGGTTGTCGTCGGAGCGGGGGTGGGAGAGCTCATGCTGCCGGGGCCGAGCGTGACCGTGGAGCGTCCACCGTCGACCGTCATCTTCTGGGTCGTTCGTTCGATGGTGATCTTGGGGCCGGTAACCCAATTATTATGGTCATGAATCAAAGGCTGGTCCGTCAGAACAAAGGTATCGGAGTCGTGATAGTATTCGGCGTGGCCGCAGGTGGTCACCCGACCGGGCTGGTTGATGACGACATTTCCGATCGAAACGATCTTATCCACCTTGTTGTCGTTGGTGAAGTAGACCGTCATTTCCTGGCAGGTCATCCTGAAGTTGGTGCCGACGGCGATGACATTGCCGGTGAAGATGGAAGTGTGGGCATTCTGATCGGAATGCAATTCGTCCGAGGTGATGACGGTCGACCCGGGCGGGGCCGGAGTTTCGGTGTCGGCATCATCGCCTGTTTGCGCGGGCAACGGAGTCCACGCCATCAACAGTGCAACGGATACCAGGGGAACAACGAGCGATTTTTTCATTGGGCGGCGGGTGGAGTTGGGGCGGCATTCGGGTTGGCGTAGGAACCGGGTGAATCGAGCATGGAGTCATTGCGCAGGGGCTGGGCGGGAGCAGGAGCGGGCGTTGCGCCGGCCGACGCGTGATTCGCAGCGGGCGCGGAGCCGTTGGCGGGAGTCAGGCTGACATCGAAATGTTTAAGAATGACTTTCACGTTGTCGCGCAGGACGTACATCTTGGTCTTCAAGTTGAAATCACAGGTCTGCGAGGTCGCGCTCATATCGGCGCGCTCGATGTCCACGGTGTTTTTGGTCCGCATCTTTTGGTCGCTCACGTAAAGATCGGCTTTCGGCGAAGTGACCGTGGTGGTGACGGCGCCATTATCATAGACGTCGATTTTCAAGTCCGAGGTTTCCGCGCGATTGAGCGTGATGCCCGTGGCCGTCGTGGCGCTGAGCGTCGCCTTCAACTTGCCCTCCTGATAAATCGGATACTCGAATTGCTTGAAGGTCTGGCCTACCGGCAACTGGGCTCCGCCATCGCCATCCGAAGAGTTTTGAGCGCAGGCTGTGCCCAGCACCAGGGCGAAAGCGCCAAGGTGAAGCAAGCGTCTATACAAGAGAGGCCTCATGGATGATCTTTAAAGTTCGCAGCAGGGCCTCCATCTGCGCAAGTGGAATCATGTTCGGCCCGTCGGAAGGAGATTGGTCGGGTTGCGGGTGGGTTTCGAGAAAAAGGCCGTCGATGCCGACCGCAACCGCGGCGCGGGCGAGCACGGGGGCCATGGTGCGATCGCCGCCGGTGCTGGTGCCCTGCCCGCCGGGTTGCTGCACGGAGTGGGTGGCGTCGAAGATGACGCGGTGGCCCGCCTGGCGCATGGTCGCGAGGCCTCGCATGTCGACGACGAGATTGTGGTAGCCGAAAGTGGTGCCGCGCTCGGTGATGTAGTAATCCTTGCAGCCGCCGGCCTGGAGCTTCGTGGCGATATTGTTGACGTCGTCCGGCGCGAGGAACTGGCCCTTCTTGACGTTGACGGCGCGTCCGCTGCGCGCGGCGGCGAGAAGGAGATCGGTCTGGCGGCAAAGGAAGGCGGGGATTTGCAGGACGTCGATGACTTTGGCGGCGGTCTTGACCTGGGCGATGTCGTGGATGTCGGTGAGGACAGGGCAGCCGAATTTCTTTTTGATGCCGGCGAGGATTTTCAAGCCCTGCGCGAGACCGGGTCCGCGAAACGATTTGCCGCTGGTGCGGTTGGCCTTGTCGAACGAGGCCTTGAAGATGAGCGGGATGCCGAGCTCGGCGGTGAGCGCGACGAGGTGCTTGGCGATGGAGACGGTGAGCGCATCCGATTCGAGGACGCAGGGGCCGGCGACGAGGAAGAAGGTTTTCGTTTTGGTTGCGGGCACAGGCTGATTTTTTTTCACGGGAGAAGCGAGGAGCCTACAGGAGATAGAACCGAGAAGCGAATCTCATCTCACGATCTTCGATTACCAATCCGTCATCCTGAGCTTGTCGAAGGATCAGTTCATCCTCGTTCCCAAACTCTATTTGGGAACGAGATTGTCGGCGCAACTCTGTTGCTGTCTTTTCTCGTTGTGCCAAGGGATCGGCAATGGAATTGCCTCAGCAAGTGCGTTCCCAAGTACAACTTGGGAACGAGGGAAAGAACCCGGCGATAAATCGCCGGGCTACTATCGATCATTCCTCCGGAATGAAAGACCGAAACACGGCACTCCATCTCAGTTGTGGGGTAGGAAATAAAAGAAAACGAACATGATGCCTACGCCAAGGGGAATAAGAACTTGTTGAAGCTGTTTTCGCGACCATGTGGTCCCGGTTTTATGATGCTGAAGATAAAAATCGAGCACTTGTAAACCACTCGTGAGAAAACAGAGCGCTGCAATTCCGATCTCTACGTAGGGATCTGCCTTCAGAACAGCATCTGAGCTGGCATTGGCAAAAATCATCTACTTCTCCCGGCAGGCGACGGCGGCTTTGACGAAGCCGCTGAAGAGCGGGTGCGGCTGGTTGGGCTTGGATTGGAATTCGGGGTGGAACTGGCAGGCGGCAAACCACGGATGGTCGGCGAGTTCGATCAGCTCGACCAGCTTGCCGTCGGGCGTGACGCCGGAGATGACGAGGCCGTGCGCTTCCATCTTCTCGCGATAGTTGCTGTTGAATTCGTAGCGATGGCGGTGCCGTTCCGTCGTGCGCTCGTCGCCATACGCCTGCTGGATTTTGGTGCCGGGAATGAGATGGCAGACCGACGCGCCGAGGCGCATGGTGCCGCCGAGCTTCACGACCTGCTTTTGCTCGTCGAGCATCGAGATGACCGGGTCGGGCGTTTCGGTGTTGAATTCCGTGCTGTGCGCCTTGGTGAGTCCGAGCACGTCGCGCGCGAAATCAACGACGGCGATTTGTAAGCCGAGGCAGAGGCCAAGGTAGGGAATTTTCTGCGTGCGCGCATAGCGGGCGGCGAGAATTTTCCCTTCCACGCCACGGACGCCAAAGCCGCCGGGAACGAGGATGCCGTCGAGGCCGTTGAGGAATTTGGCCGCGCCGTGTTCCTCGATCTCTTCCGCGTCGACGGTCACGAGCGTAATGCCCGCATCGGCGGCGGCGCCGGCATGGGTGAGCGCCTCGTAGATGCTCTTGTAGGCGTCCTGGTTTTCCATGTACTTGCCGACGACGCCGATCTTGACGCGGTGTTTCGGCGTGATGATCCGGTCGACAAAGGAACGCCACGCGGTCATGTCGGCGCGGGGCAGATCGAGCTTGAAATGCCTCACGGCGAGCTCGTCGAGCTTTTCGCGCTGGAGCATGAGCGGCACTTCGTAAATGGTGTGGGCGACATCTTTTTCCTCGATGACGGCCTCGGGCGCGACGTTGCAGAACATGGAGAGCTTGGCGCGCAGTTCGCGGTCGATGGAATGTTCCGTGCGACAAATGAGGACGTGGGGCTGGATACCGATTTCGCGCAGCTTGGCGACGCTCTGCTGCGTGGGTTTCGATTTCAATTCACCTGCCGCCTTGATGAACGGGACGAGGGTGACGTGGATGAAGAGCGCGTTGTCATGGCCGACCTCGAGCGCGAATTGGCGAATGGCTTCGAGGAAAGGCAGGCCCTCGATGTCGCCGGTGGTGCCGCCGATTTCGGTGATGACCACGTCGCAGTCCTGGAACTGGCCGACCTGCCGGATGCGCTGCTTGATCTCGTCGGTGACGTGCGGGATGACCTGCACCGTTTTGCCGAGGTAATCGCCGCGCCGTTCCTTGGTCAGCACGGCCTCGTAAATCTGCCCGGTGGTGAGGTTGTTTTTGCGGGTGAGCTTGCCGGAGGTGAAGCGCTCGTAGTGGCCGAGATCGAGATCGGTTTCCGCGCCGTCTTCCAGCACGTAAACTTCGCCGTGCTGGTAGGGGCTCATCGTGCCGGGATCGACGTTAAGGTAGGGATCGAATTTCTGGAGGACGACTTTCAGCCCCCGGTGTTCCAGGAGTGTGCCCAAGGCTGCCGCCGTGAGGCCTTTCCCCAGGGAACTGACCACGCCACCGGTGACGAAAATATACTTCATTTCTTTTTGCTCCTTATTTTTACTCTGCGCTGCGACTGCTTGGCTTTGACCTGCTGACGCAAGGCGGCTTCGACCCGTGTCAAATCTGCGGGCGTATCGACGCCGAGGCAACGATATTTGGTTTCGATCACCTGAATGGTTAGTCCATATTCGAGCGCGCGCAGTTGCTCCAGGCTTTCCGCCACTTCAAGCGGACTCGGTTTGAGCGAGACGAAAGTGGCCAGCGCCCGCGCGCGGAAGGCGTAGATGCCGACGTGCCGGAGCATTTTCGCGTTGGCGTCGAAGGTGCGTTGAAAGGGAAGCGGCGAGCGCGAAAAATAGAGCGCCTCGTTGTGCCGGTTGCAGACGACCTTGACCACTTCCGGGCTGCGCCACTCGGCCTCCGACTCGATGCGGTGCGCCAGCGTGCCGATGGGGATGCGCGGACTTTCCATCATGCCGCGGATGAGGTCGTCGACCGCGCCGGGAGAAAGAAGCGGCTCGTCGCCCTGGACGTTGACGTAGAGCTGGGCGGAAATCTTGTCGGCGACCTCGGCCATGCGGTCGGTGCCGGAGCGGTGCGACTTTTTCGTCATGACGACATCCGCGCCGAACTTGGCCGAGACGTCGGCGATGCGGTCATCATCCGTGGCGACGACAACCTGCTCGGTGAGACGGCTGCGGCTGGCCGCTTCCCAAACCCACTGGATCATGGGCCGGCCATTGATCCGGGCGAGGCTCTTGCCGGGAAAGCGCGTCGCGCCATAGCGCGCGGGGATCACGATGATCGATTTCATGGAATTTCGTGGGTCTTGGGCCAAGGCACGTTGGAGGAAACTTCGCGGATCCAGTTGGCGGCTTCCATCAAAGTGGTGGCGATGTAGTGGGCCTTGGCGCGGGCCAGCGCGTCGTCCTCGTCGGTGTTTTCCTTGCGGCTCGATTTCGCATGAGTGAGCAGGACGGTGCGGCAACCGGCGTTGAGGCCGCACTCGATATCGGACAGGCGGTCGCCGATGAAGAACGAGGCGGGGAGATCGAGGTTGTGGGTTTCAGCGGCCTGGAGAAGAAGCTCCGGCGAGGGCTTGCGGTCGGTGGCGTAGGGGTCGTCGGGCGTGGCGAAGGAATTGTAGAAGGCGTGGATGTAATCGCCGTTGAACTGGCGCTTGAGCTCGGCGTTGACGGCATGGACCTGCTCGCGGGTGATGAGGCCGCGACCGACGCCCGACTGGTTGCTGACGACGAAGAGCATGAAGTCGGCCTTGCGCAGGAGGAAGAGAGCCTCGGCGGCCTCGGGGAAAATTTCGACGCGCGAGGGGTCGCCCAGGTAGGGGACGTTGACCATGAGGGTGTCGTCGCGATCGAGGAAGACAGCGCGCGGTTTCATTGTCTTCCTCCCTCGTTCCCAAATTTCATTTGGGAACGTTTCCTGTGCCCTGCGAAATTCCATTTCTCGCTGATTTTTTTGGAAATAGGTTCCGGAATCGGCAATGAAATTGCCTCAGCCAGTGCGTTCCCAAATGAAAATTGGGAACGAGGGAACACGGATAAGGAACTCATGCCACGCCCTCGGTCTTGGAAAACATGTGGCGCAATTCTTCGACTGTGAGCGTGGCGGTGCCGAGTTTGCCGACGACGACGCCCGCGGCGTGATTGGCGATTTCGGCCGCCTCGATGCCGGTGGCTCCCGAGGCCAGCGCGAGCGTGAACGCGGCAATGGCGGTGTCGCCCGCACCGGAAACATCGAAGACATCCTGCGCGCGCGTCGGGGTGTGGTAGGGCTTCTGGCCCTGCTCGAGCAGCAGCATGCCGGCCTCGCCGAGGGTGATGAGAAGATATTTCACGTTGTGGCGCTTTTGCAGCATCGTGCCGGCGCGGAGAATGGCCTCCTCCCCGGTGGAGAAAGGCATGCCGACCGATTGGAACGCCTCCTTGCGATTGGGCTTTAGGACGGTACCTCCCGACCACTCGAACGGGTTGTTGGGGTTAGGGTCGATGGCGACGATTTTGCCGTGCGCCTTGGCCTCGGTGACGACGAGCGTGACGAGTTCCTGGTCGATGAGGCCCTTGGCATAATCCTCGACGATGACGGCGTCGTGCGCGGCAATTTCTTCGCGGAGGCGGTCGAAGAGCCAGCGTTTGCTTTCGGGATCGAGCGGTTTGCGGGACTCCTCGTCGACGCGGACGAGCTGCTGCTGGTCCTCGATGTCGAGGTGGTCGTGGAGCTGGCGCGTGATGGCGCAGACGCGGGTTTTGTGCGTGGTGGGACGCAGCGGCGATTTGCGGATGCTGGCCGTGGCGATGCCCTCGTCGCCGAGGAGCTGCACGAGTTGCCGGCCGGGAACGTCTTCGCCAATGATGCCGGCGAGGCCCGACTTGGCGCCAAGGCTGGCGAGGTTGCGCGCGACGTTGGCCGCGCCGCCGGGGTAGGAGGCGCGACGCTGGATGTCGACCACAGGCACGGGCGCTTCAGGCGAAATACGCGTGACTTTGCCCCAGAGAAATTCGTCGAGCATGACGTCGCCGATGACAAGAATCTTCCGGCTCGGAAAGGTCCCGAGAATTTCGGTCAGGCGTGACGAGGTGAAATGCATGGATAAGTAAATTAGAACTGAGGCCAAACTCCAAGCTCAATTATGGCCGAAGATTTCGCGCGGGGGAGTGGAGAGTGCGGAAGAGGTTGGGGAAGGCAGAACCCGCGCCAGGAGGTTGCGGTCTACCTCAAGCACTCAGCTTCTTCACCAAAATGTCGCCGACGAGCTGGGGGTTGGCGGTGCCTTTGCTCAGTTTCATGACCTGGCCCTTGAGCGCGTTGACGGCGTTTTGTTTGCCGGCCTTGAAATCGGCAACGCTCTTGGGATTGGCGGCGATGGCCTGGTCGCAATAGCTTTCCAATAAGGAAACGTCGCTGACCTGGGCAAGGCCGAGTTCGCTGACGAGCGCGGAGGGGGATTTGCCGTCGGCGATCATCTTGGAGAAAACTTCCTTGGCCTGCTTGCTGTTGATTCGGCCGGAGGCGGCGAGTTCGGCCAGCTCGGCGAAAAATTCGGGCGCGACCTTGGGCAGCGTTTCCTCGCTGGTGGTGGTGGCGAGGAAATCGTTGAGCAAAAAGTTCGCGACGGCGCCGCCGTTGGCCGGTTTGGGCGCGGCGGCTTTCTCGAAATAATCGGCGAGCTTGGCGTCGGAGGCAAGCACGCCGGCCTGGTAGGCGCTGACGCCGAATTTGTCGATGAGCCGGATTTTCTTGGCCTTGGGCAGCTCGGGCATGCGCTTGGTGGCTTCCTCATAAAGGCCGTGATCGGTGCGGACGGGCTGGATGTCGGGATCGGGAAAATAACGGTAATCGTGCGCTTTTTCCTTGGTGCGCATGAGGGTGGTCTCGCCCTTGTCGTCGTCCCAGCGGCGGGTTTGCTGCTCGATCGTGCCGCCATCGAGGAGGACGTCGATCTGCCGCGCGATCTCGTACTTGAGCGAGCGCCGGACGCCGCTGATGCTGTTGAGATTTTTCAATTCGCACTTGGTGCCGAATTCCTGCTGGCCGCGCGGGCGGACAGAAATGTTAACGTCGCAGCGCATCTGGCCTTTTTCCATGTCGGCATCGCTGACGCCGCCGTAGATGAGGATTTGCTTGAGCGCGGAGAGGTAGGCGAAGGCTTCCTCGGGCGTCGACATATCGGCCTCGCTGACGATTTCCATGAGCGGCGTGCCGGCGCGATTGAAGTCGATGCCGCTGGTGCCGTCCTCGAAGTGGAACGATTTGGCGACGTCTTCCTCGAGGTGAATGCGGACGAGGCGAATGGCCTTGTCGGCGACGGTCATCGGGTCTTTCTGCGCGTCCTTGGGATAGGCGAGCAAATCGAGCGTGACCGCGCCGCCCGCGCAGAGCGGTTCGTCGTATTGCGAGATCTGGTAGTTCTTCGGCATGTCGGGGTAAAAATAATTTTTGCGGTCGAACTTGCAGCGCGTGGCGATCTGGCAGCCGAGCATTTCGCCGGTCAGCAGCGTTTTGACGATGGCCTCCTCGTTCGGGACGGGCAGGACGCCGGGCAGGCCAAGGCAGACGGGGCAGACGTGGGAATTGGTCGCGCCGCCGAATTCGTTTTTGCAGCCGCAAAACATTTTGGTGTTGGTCTTGAGCTGGACGTGGACTTCCAGGCCAATGACGGCTTCGTAGTCGGCGGCGGTGAGAGGAGCGGTGGCTGTCATAAGGTGAATTTAGTGGAATGTACGCAGCGTGTCAACAAAAAGAAACAAAATGATTACTTTGAGATTTCTGTTCGGGGATTGGGCTGCGGGGGGAATTTTGACGGAATAACGGAATGAACGGAAGGGGAAATTAACGGACAGGAAGTCAGGCTTCGGACACGGTAACCGCATATCGCCGCCGCGATTCCTCCAGTTGCTTGGTCAATTGCGGCAACCGAATCTCCGCGAATTTCTGCAAGCGTTCGTCGCTTTGCGCAGGAATCGCTCCCAAAGGAAGCGCCTTTTCGATTTCGACGCCGTGACGATGGTAGACGCGCAAGCCGATTTCTTCCTGAGCGACATCGAAGACATGCTCGATGTTGTTGAGCAGCGGTCGCACTTCGCCGAGTCGTTCCATGAGAAAGGCATGGACGATGAGAATGCTGAGCTTGAGGTGCTTTAAATCCTGGCGGCCGCCTTGAGGGATTTGCGCCAAGCCCGCTGTCTTTCCAATGAGGCAATGGAGAGGATGCAGGACGCGGAGCGATTTGCTTGGGTCTTGGCCGGGGCGCGCGAGGGCTTTCTTGCCGACTTCGCGAGAGTCGACGCCGATGATGGAGGTGATGATGTCAAAGCGGATGGTCGTTCCGTTGAGCGGAGCGAGAATCACTCCCGCTTGCGGGCTGGGATCAGTGCCGTCGTTGAGATTGGAGACGCCGCCGAAAAGGCGCTTGCATAAGAGGGCCTCGGGAAGACCACCAAGGAAATCGACATCTTCGCTGGTGTAGGGGAGAAGCTCGCTCCATTCGGGAGTGGAAAGGCCATAGATAAGAGCCCAAAAATTAACGGCATGGCCACCGACTAAAACTCCCTTGAATCCAGAAGCGACGAGCCGATCCAAAGCCTCCTGAACAAAGGAAAGCTCAAATTTCTTCATCTTCCCAGTCGGATTTATCGCTGAGCGCCATCTCCCTTTTATCTATTTGCCAAAACCAGGCAGGCAAAATTGCCTCCATCCGTTCCTGCTCGGCGAGGATTTCCTCGGGAATGCCCATGCCCGCGAAGAGTTCGCGCGCGGGGCGAGGGCGGTTGGAGGAAGGTTGGGCAGGCGGGTTCATGACGCTGGTAATGTAGCCGAAAGGAAGGGGAAGGGCAATTCCTGCGAGGACGAGGGGGAACGGAAGGGGAAATTTCGCACAGTGGTCCTTCGGCAGCGCTTCGCTTGCTCAGGATGACGTTTTGCTAGCGGCGGCATCGTGCCGCCGAGTAAAGGCGGAAGAGGCGACTGAAGAGGGCTGAAGAGGAAAGGCAACGGAGTTGCGGCGACAATGGCGTTCCCAAATGGAGTTTGGGAACGAGGGAGGCAAAATGTTTACCAACCTTATTGGGTGTTGAATATATCTTGATCGTATTTGCCAGACCACGAACGTGCGCGCCACGACGTCCATCCCTGCCAATTTTTTGTGTATTTCGTTTTTGGTTTTGCGAGTTGAGCTTTTGCTGAAGTCGTCATTGAAAGATGGGATCCTCTCCACCAAGAAACGGAAACGATTTTGTCGTTTAAAATGTCGTCGGCATAAGCAAGTGCTCGACACATCCACTCGGAAGGGGTTTCGGCAGGTTGGCGCCAGAAATGGCAGTGATCGACATCGAAGCCGACAATTATTTCAAAGCCGACATTATGGTATAACCGAAGACCGATTGATGGGGGGTACCAAAACAGAAAAATGGTGATGCTTTACTTTGCGCTTGAGATCGGTTGTTTCATAACGGCGCCATTCCGGTCGAACTTCAAAGAGAAATCTAGAGAAGTTTTGTGAGACACGGGTTAGCACGGCGGTCGCGGAGCAAAAGGATTGAAGGTTCTTCGGCAAGCTCAGGTTGAAGGATTTTTATAACGGCGGCTTTTCTTTGTGCCAGGGGGTGGCTTGTTCGTAGGCGTGGGCGACGCGGAGCATGGTTTCCTCGCCCCACTTGGGGCCGATGATCTGGAGGCCGATGGGGAGCTTTCCCGAGGTGAAGCCGCACGGGATGGAGACGCCGCAGATGCCGGCGAGGTTGACGGCGATGGTGAAGATGTCGGCGAGGTACATTTGGAGCGGGTCCTGGGTGCGCTCGCCGATTTTGAAAGCGGCGGTGGGCGACGTGGGCGTGAGCAGCGCGTCGCATTTCTGGAAGGCGAGGCGGAAATCCTCGGCGATCATGTGCCGGACTTTTTGCGCCCGATTATAATAGGCGTCGTAGTAGCCGGAGCTGAGGACATAGGTGCCGAGGATGATGCGGCGTTTGACTTCCGCGCCGAAGCCTTCCGCACGGGTGCGGCCGTACATGTCGAGGATGTCCTTGGGATTGGCGGCGCGTTTGCCGTAGCGGACGCCGTCGAAACGCGCGAGATTGGCGGAGCACTCGGCGGTCGCGATGATGTAGTAGACCGCGACGGCGTACTTGGTGTGCGGCAGCGTGACCTCGACGATTTTCGCGCCCTGGCTTTTATATTCGTCGATGGCGGCACGAATGGCTTTCTCGACTTCGGGGTCCATGCCGTCGACGAAATATTCCTTGGGCACACCGAGGCGGAGGCCCTTGACGCCGCCGTGGAGCGAGTGGGTGTACTTCGGCACGGGGCGGTCGACGCTCGTGTTGTCGAGGAAATCGTGGCCCGCGATGATTTCGAGGAGCATGGCGGCTTCCTCGGTGGTTTTGGTGAAGGTGCCGATCTGGTCGAGGCTGGAGGCGAAGGCGACGAGGCCGTAGCGCGAGACGCGGCCATAGGTGGGCTTGAGGCCGACGCAACTGCAGAGCGCCGCAGGCTGGCGGATGGAGCCGCCGGTGTCGGTGCCGAGCGCCGCAAAGGCTTCGTGTCCCGCAACCGCCGCCGCCGAGCCGCCGCTGCTGCCGCCGGGGATGCGGTCGAGGTCCCACGGATTGCGGGTGACGCCCCATGACGAATTTTCCGTGGAGGAGCCCATGGCGAATTCGTCCATGTTGGTGCGGCCAAAGAAAACGGCGCCGGCTTCGCGCAGTTTGGTGATGACGGTGGCGTCGTAAGGCGCGACGTAGCCCTGCAAAATTTTGGAGGCGCAGGTGCAGGGATCGCCCTGGACGTTGATGACGTCCTTGATGGCGATGGGCACGCCGCCGAGAGGCTTGGTGATGTCGGCTTGGTCGGCTTCGGCACGCGCGGAGTCGGCGTTGACGTAGTTGTAGGCTTTGAGCTTGGGATCGATGGCGGCAACGCGGGTGGCGAGGGCGTCGACGATTTCGCGGGGTTTGACGGCGCCGATGGAGAGCTTGTGGCGGAGTTCGGGGATGGTGAGGCTGGTCATGGGAGAAAAATATTCAGAGATCCTTCGACAAGCTCAGGATGACTGCTTTTAAAAAATGCTTATTCGATAATACGGGGTACGACGAAGAGGTTGTTGTCCTGCGCGGGGGCGTTGGCGAGGGCTTCGGGGACGGTCAGGCTGGGCTGGACGACATCGGCGCGGAGGCGGTTTTTCAGGTCGGCTTCGCCGAGCAGCGAGACGTGCGAGACGTCGACCTGGGCGAGCTGGCTGACGTAGCCGAGGACGTCGCCGAGCTGTTTTTGGAAGGTGGCAATTTCGGTGGGAGAGAGGCGGAGTCGCGCGAGGTCGGCGACGTAGGTAACGTCGATGCTTTTGGAGGAGGATTCGGCCATAAGGAGTAGAGATTGTCGGAAATGTTGATGCGGGTCACGCCGAAAGGATGGTCGTGCGGATGGCAGCTTGAGAAGAATTGGCGCGAAATAAAATTTCGCGATGAACAAGGAACATTCCCAAGTGAAACTTGGGAACGAGGAAAATGCACCGGCGCAAGGGCCTGCGCCGGCTACCCAAAGACGAATTCGGTTACATTATTGGCATATTGCACTTTAAGCGCGATTTTATCGGTTGTCTCTGATACGGTTTTTGAGATTAATGCAAAAACTGTAACAGGTTACACCCTCAACGAGACTTTTATAACGTGAAGCATTGCGCTGGAAATCGCCGCCCGGCTTGTCCGAACTATCCCGTCAAAGCGTGGAGATGGGCCGGATTGCTGTTGATTTTGGCGATGTTATCCGCGCGCGCGGCGGACCTGCCGCCTCCCCTCACCCTGGATATTCCGATTCCGGCAAACCTCGCGCTGCCGACGTGGCTGGGAGAGCCGACCACCCCGGCGACGACATTCGCGACGCTCGATTTGCCGATCTTCACGCCGGACCCGGAGGCATCGCTATTGGTGACGGTTTATTTCCAGGAGAAGCAGGACGGCTTCATGCGCATTTCGTGGCAGGGAACGCAGGGCGCGCAGGTTCTCTCCGATAATTTTTATGAGAACATCGGGATGGCCAACCAGCGGAGCCTGCTGATTTCGCCGAGCACGCTGATCGGCGACGGTACGCTGATTTTTCAATGCAGCGACGCGACGCTGGGGATTGAGCGGATCAAGCTGGAATGGCTGGAGAACAAAGAGAGCCTGGTTTCGCCGCAGTTGCAGGATCTGCTGGTAACGCCGTCCGTCGGGCCAACCCAAGCCTCGTTGACGCTCAACGGCCAGCCGGCTCCGGCCGAACCGGGCGCATGGCAGAATGAGCTGGTGACGGTTCCTCTCATCGACAGCGCGTTGCGAATTGAAGAGGGCGTCGAGTTCAGTGTCGATTTGGACAAGGTGCCGAGTTCGGCCCGGCTGGCTTTCCAGGAAGCGGGGTTGCCGTTCGGGCAGCATTTGGTGGTGTGGATCAATCAACAGCGCGCGGGGACGATCACGCCGAGCGTGCCTGATTTGCTCGACAGCGGTTTTATTTCCGACGCGACCTCAGCGACGAATTACGTGGGCTGGCGCGATGGATCGTATTACGTGCCGGTCTCGCTGCTAAAACAGGGCATCAACACGGTGCAATTTTCGGGCGAAAGCGAAACTGCCGGGACTTCGGTCGGTTCGAGCGCGTCGGATGCGGGATCGCAGGCGCCGGTGGCGATCAAAGGGCTTGTGCTTCAACTGGACTATACGACAGCACCGACGATCACATCGACGACAACCTCATCTGCAACTTCGCCGACGACAGCGCCGGTGACATCGGACTTCCTGCTCCCGCAGCCCTCGCTGGAGCCGACCGGCCCGATCGAGCCGACATCGACGGAAACTCCCTCCACCACTACAACCCCAACCACCACACCATGAATGCCTCCTCCTTCTTCCAACGAACACTAAGAAGCTCACGCCGCGGTTTTACGCTGATGGAAATGTTGATCGTTTTGACCATCATTGCGCTGCTGATGGGGATGGTTATATATAATATTTCCAATTTGAGTGGAGACGCTAATCGGACAAAAGCGAAAGCCGATTTGCTGGCCTTCAAGGAGATGCTGGCCGCTTATCAGCTCGATAACGGAATGCTGCCAACGACGGACCAGGGGCTGAAGGCGCTGTGGAGCAAGCCGACGATCGATCCGATCCCACCGCGCTGGCAGAAGAAGCTTGACCAAGAAGTCGACGATCCGTGGGGACATCCTTACAACTATCTCAATCCAGGAAAACACAATCCGGATAACTATGATGTCTGGTCCACTGGCGACGCCACAACTGGTGATATCGGCAATTGGCCCGATGCCCAGACGACGACCACCAATCAGTAATTAGGCCCATGAATCGCGCCCAAATCCGACATGGCGCTCCGGGGGACAGAAGCCTCGATTTCTCTTCGGCGTGCCGTGTGAAAGCGCTTCGCGGCAGGATCGGCAATGAAATTGCCTCAGCAAGTGCGTTCCCAAATGAAATTTGGGAACGAGGGAAAGGGAGAAAAACTGCACCGTCGCACGGCACACACGTGTGGCGTCGACGGCTACCAATGCACGACGGTCATAGACCGCCGCCACAACAGACCCACGGATTCACGCTGCTGGAGATGATTATCGTGCTGGTGCTGATCGCGATTCTGGCCGGGCTGGCGATGCCGGCCGTGCAGTCGGCGTTTCGGGAGCAGGGCATCCGCAAGGATACGCATCAACTGGCACTGATGGTGAAGACGGCGATGATTCAAAGCGCGGAGCAGCATCGCACTTATGTGATTGATTTGAGTCCGACCGAGATTTCACTGCACCCCGCGGGCGAGGCGGCGGCCGACCCGGATGCGTCCGCCACCACGGATGACACTCCGACCGCAAGTGACGATGATTCGGCGGACAATCCGGTGATCAAGGACGTGGTCGTCACGACGGCACTCGACCCGGAGAACAAGTTGCAGATGCCCGATCCGCAAAAGGCCGACACATGGATCGCAATGCCGCCGACATCGTGGGTCTTTGAATCGGGAGAGCTTTGTCCCGCAACGCCGGTGCGCATCAGCCGGGGAGAGGCGTATGTGGGGCTGACCTTCGACCCGCTGACGGGCAATGTGGATAACGAAAGCTACTACCTGCCATGAAGCGGAGCGCGTATTATCATTACCGTGGGATCAAAGGCATGGTGCTGATCGAAGTCATGACCGCGCTGGTGATCTTTACGGTGGCGGCGTTTGCGCTGGTGATGGCGCTCGACAGTTCCTTCGATGCGGCGATGGAACGCAACCAGATCGAGGTCGCGATCCGCG
>Ga0116229_10001338_pt1 | contig 38250 bp, 26 predicted proteins | sample S1TSphgellanicum_3_FD_87313 | JGI IMG/M metagenome (GOLD analysis project Ga0116229, IMG submission 87313) | Host-associated microbial communities from peat moss isolated from Minnesota, USA - S1T2_Fc - Sphagnum magellanicum MG | ecosystem: Host-associated > Plants > Peat moss > Unclassified...
AGCCCAAGGGGGGCGTGGGGGCGCTCTGCACGGCGCTCGAGCGCGCCGCAACCACGGCGGGGGCGAGCATTCGCACCGATGCCTGCGTGGCGCAGATCCGGGTCGAGGCGGATCGTGCCTGCGGCGTCACGCTCGAGAACGGTGAACGCATCGACGCCGCGACCGTGATCTCGAGCGCCGATCCCAAGACCACGTTCTTGACCCTGCTGGGCCCGCGGCATCTCGACACCGGCTTCGTGCGCCGGGTTCACCACATTCGCTCGCAGGGTCTCGCGGCCAAGCTGCATCTCGCGCTCGATCGCCTGCCGACCTTCGGCGGTCTGACGCGGGAGCGACTCGGCGGCCGTCTGCTCATCGCGCCGTCCCTCGAGCACATCGAGAAGGCCTTCAATCATGCCAAGTACGGGGAATTCTCGGCCGCCCCCGTCATGGAAATCACGCTGCCGACGGTCAATGACCCGGCGCTCGCCCCGGCCGGGCGCGAGGTGCTCTCGGCCATCGTCCAGTACGCGCCGTACACGCTGCGCGCGGGCTGGGAGACGCAGCGCGAACGCTTCCTCGCACTGTGCGTGGCCACCCTCGAGCGGTACGCGCCCGGTATCGGTTCGACGATCCTCGCGAGCGAGCTCATGACCCCCGTCGACATCGAACGCGAATGGCGGATCAGCGGCGGCCATTGGCATCACGGGGAGCTCGCCTTCGACCAGTTCTTGATGGTGCGGCCGGTCCCGGGAGCGGCGCAGTACCGCACGCCGGTCGAGGGACTGTACCTGTGCGGTGCCGGCTGTCATCCGGGCGGCGGGGTCATGGGAACCGCGGGCCGCAACGCCGCCGCACAGATCTTGAAACAGGCCGCCTGAGATGCCGGACACCGTCGACGGCGTTCCCTCGGGCAACGCGCCGCACTTCCAGGAGCCGCTGCAGAAGACGCCGTTTCATGCGCGCGCCCGCGCCTTGTCCCAGGTCGACAGCTTCGTTGCCTGGTCCGGCTATACGACCGTCGACGTGTTCACCACCGTCGAACAGGAATACTTCGCGATCCGCAATGCGACCACGCTGTACGACCTCACGCCGATGGTGAAGTATCGGATAGCCGGACCCGACGCCCTCGGCTATCTGAACCGGCTCGTGACGCGCGATCTCGGCAAACTCAAGGTCGGCCGGGTTGCCTACGTGGTCTGGTGCAACGATGCGGGGCATCTGATCGATGACGGCACGGTATTTCACCTCGCCGACGGCGAGTATCGGCTCTGCACGGCCGAGCGGCAGCTCGACTGGCTGCTCGACTCGGCGATCGGCTTCGACGTGCAGGTCGAAGAGGTCACCGAGCACATCGCCGCGCTCGCGATCCAGGGCCCCACCTCCTGCGCGGTGCTGAAGGCCCTGGGGCTGACCGGTGTGGAGAGGCTCAAGCCCTTCGAGATCGGGCATTTCTGCGTCGGGGCGGCCCCGGTCATGCTGTCTCGGACCGGCTTCACGGGCGATCTCGGCTACGAGATGTGGATGGAGCCGGCGGCGGCCGAGGCGGTCTGGGACGCGCTGATGCTCGCCGGCCGCTCGCGCGGCATTCGTGCGATCGGGTCCCAGGCACTGAATCTTGCACGCATCGAGGCCGGCTTCATCATGCCGAACGTGGATTTCGTCTCGGCCGAACGCACGATTCGCACGGGTCGCGACCGGTCCCCGCTGGAACTCGGCTTGGACTGGCTCGTCGACTTCGAGAAGGGACACTTCACCGGTCGGCGCGCCCTGCTCGCCGAGCGGCGCGCCGGAGTTCGGCGCGAGCTCGTCGGGCTGGACATCGCCGGCAACAAACCCGCGCACAATGCACTCATCTACGCCGACCACGGCGGCAAGCGCGAGATCGGCAGCGTGACCTCGGCGGCCTGGTCGCCGACTTGCAAGCGCAACATCGCGCTTGCTATGGTCGATGAGCCCCACCGGAAACCGGGGTCGACCGTCTGGGTGGAGATCTACGTGAACCGAGAACTCGTGTGGGAACGCCGAATGTCGCGCGCGCTCGTGGTCGAGCGGGCATTTTTCGCCCCTGCGCGGCGTAAACTCACGCCGCCGGCCGATACCTAGGAACGGCTCCGAGCGCGCCGTCGGGATGCTTTCCACCCAACAGAAGTCGGTCGCCGACCGGCCCTGGCTCGATCCGGACGCGAAGCCGCAGATCGTCATCGAGAACGTCAACAAGACCTTCGGCGCCTTCACGGCCGTCGATTCGGTCAATCTCAAGATCTTCAAGGGAGAGATGTTCGCGCTGGTGGGCGCGTCCGGCTGCGGCAAGACGACACTGTTGCGCATGCTGGCGGGATTTGCCGAGCCGAGCGGGGGTCGGATCTTGATCGAGGACGCGGACATGACGCGGGTGCCCCCGCACGAACGGCCCGTCAACATGATGTTCCAGTCCTACGCGCTGTTTCCCCATATGACGGTCGGCGAGAACGTGGGCTACGGCCTGCGCCGCATGAAGCTCGAGGGCGCCGTGCGGACGAAGCGCGTTCAGGAGGCCCTCGAGATGGTCCAGTTGGGGGCGCTCGCCAAACGCAAGCCGCACCAGCTATCGGGCGGCCAGCGCCAGCGCGTCGCGCTCGCCCGTGCCCTGATCCGCAGACCGAAGGTGCTGCTGCTCGATGAACCCTTGAGTGCACTCGACAAGCAGCTGCGTGAACAGACCCAGTTCGAGCTCATGAACATCCAGTATCAGGTCGGCATCACGTTCGTGTTCGTGACCCACGATCAGGACGAGGCGATGGCCTTGTCGACGCGCATCGCCGTCATGAACCGCGGCCGGGTGATCCAATGCGGGACGCCGTCGGAGATCTACGAGTTCCCGCAAAGCCGCTTCGTGGCCGACTTCGTCGGGACCACGAATCTGTTCGAGGGAACCGTGGCCGCGGCCGAGCCTGGACTGGTGACCGTTCGTTGCAGCGAGACGGGCGGTGATCTCTACGTCGACGAGTCCGGACGTTTCGGCGCCGGTCAGCGGGTGTGGCTCGCGCTGCGGCCCGAGAAGATCCGCCTGAGCAAGGAACCCGTCGCGGGCCTTCGGCTCAACCAGCTCAAGGGCACCGTGTGGGAACTGGGCTACCTCGGCAATCGGTCCACCTACCGCATCAAGACCGAATGCGGGAAGATCGTGACCGTCTTCGCCCAGAACGACCGCCGCACGTCGGAGTGGGCCATCGACTGGAGCGACGACGTTTACTTGAGCTGGACCGCGAACTCGGCCGTATTGCTGCCACTCTGACCGGCGACCGGTGGCGTGCGCGCGCCCCGGGGTCCGGTTTTTATATTATACTCGTGACATTAAACGTCGCTGGGGACCACGTATTCCATGAGAACCGTCAAAACACTCGGGCTGCTCGGGACCGGCGTCATCGGCGGTGGGTGGGCCGCGCGGGCATTGCATTTCGGCATCGATGTGATCGCCGCCGACGTCAAGCCGGAAATGGAGGACTGGATCCGCGGCGCCGTCGCGAACGCCGAACCGGCCCTCGCGCGTCTGACCTCGGCACCGCTGCCGCCGAAAGGCCGGCTGTCGTTCACGACGGATTTGACGGTCATGGCGTCGCGTGCCGATTTCATCCAGGAAAACATTCCGGAACAGCTCGACCTGAAGCGGCGCATGCTCGCGAAGGTGAGCCAGCATGCACCGGCCGACGTCGTCATCGCCTCGAGCACGTCGGGTCTCACGCCGACGGATCTGCAGCGGGACATGACGGCGCCGGAGCGGTTTCTGGTCGCGCATCCGTTCAATCCCGTGTATCTATTGCCCCTCGTCGAACTGGTCGGCGGGGCTGCCACGACCCCGCCCACGATCGCGGCCGCGGCCGCGTTCTTCAAGTACATCGGCATGCATCCGTTGACCGTGCGCCGCGAAGTGCCCGGCCATCTCACCGACCGGCTGCAGGAAGCGCTCTGGCGCGAGATCCTGCACCTCGTCAACGACGGCGTCGCGACGACGGGCGAGCTCGATGACTCGATCGTCTATGGTCCGGGACTGCGTTGGGCGGCGATGGGCACGAACCTGATCTATCACCTGGCGGGCGGCGAGCCCGGCATGCGTCACATGTTGGCGCAATTCGGTCCCTGTCTGAAGTGGCCTTGGACCAAGCTCGAGGCGCCCGAGCTCACCGACGCCCTGATCGATCGGATGGTCGAGGGCACGCAGGCCCAGGCGGCGGGCCGGTCTATCCGGGAACTCGAGCGCCTGCGCGACGACTCGCTGGTCGCGATTCAGCAGGTTCTGCGGCAATACGACATCGGCGCCGGCGGCACGCTGCGCGCCCTCGAAGAACGTCTGTACGCCGATGCTGCGCAGCAGCCCACCGACGCCGGGGCAGACCCGAGTCTGCCGCTGCGGCTCGTGGACACCGTGGTCCGCCCGGAATGGGCCGACCACAACGTGCATATGTCCGATTTCAACTACTATCGGCTGCTCGGCATGGCGATGGACAGCCTGTATCGCAGGGTCGGTGTCGATGACGCCTACCGGCGTGCGGGTCACCTGTTCTACTCGGTCGAAACCCATCTCGTGCATCTCGCGGAGGCCAAGGTCGGCGATGCGCTCACCGTGAGCACCCGCGTGCTCTCGGTCGACGACAAGCGGCTGCGGGTATTGCATGAAATCCGTCGCAGCCGCGACGGCACCCTGATCGCCACCGGTGAACAGATGCAGCTCCACGTCGATACCGCGGCGGCGAAGGCCTGTCCCATGGACGCGTCGATCCGGGCGCGCCTCGACGCCCTCTGCACGGCGCAGGCCGCGCGGCCCGTGCCCGGAGAGGTCGGACGCCAGATCGGACGTCGGATCGGGCAGCCGACCGAGCGGTCACCGCAGCAGGGATAGCGCGATGCCCAAGATCGTGAATCATGCGAAACGGCGCGAAGAAATCGCGCTGGTCGCATGCCAGGTCGTCGCCGACTTCGGGTTCGAGCACGCCACGGTCGCACGCATCGCGGCCGCGGCGGGCTACACCACCGGCATGGTCGCTCATTATTACGATTCGAAGCAGGAGATCATTCTCGCGGCCCTGCGCCTGATCCTGACCCGCATCGAGGACCGGCTGCAGCACCGGCACGAACGCGGCGAGGCCAGTTTGCTCGCGGTGCTCGCGGAGGCCTTGCCGGTCGACGCGCAGCGCTGCACGGAGTGCGCATTCTGGATGGCCTTCTGGGGCCAGGTGTCGGCCGACAAGAAGCTGCGGCGCTTGAACGCCTGGGTGCATCGGGAGTACGTGCGGCTGTTTGGGCGCTGCTTCGCGGAACACTGGCCCGAGAGTGCACGCTGGCCGAAGCTCGTGCGCGAGCAAGCGGTCCGCTCCGTCATCACCTTTGTCAACGGCATCACGGCGAGCGCCGTGACGAGTCCCAACGACTGGCCGCCCGAGACGCAAATGGCGCAATTGAGACTGCAGCTCGACCTGCTCAAGCACTGGGCCGAAGGCACGCCGTCGATGGCGGCCGCGACGGGCTGAGGCACGCCGCAATGGGTCAGACGAGTTTCAGATCCAGCGGCGCGACTTGCGGGAAGATCCGCGCGCACTGTGCCGCATCGAGTCCCCACATCGCGCGAAACAGCCCGCCCAGCACGGCGCGGTAATCGTTCAGCACCGGGAAGTCGCGATCCTGGAACAGGTTGGCACGCGTCACCGCCCGCTGCTCGCCGGCGATCCGCCCGCCGCCCACCGAGCCGCCGAGCACCCAATACACGGTGCCATGGCCATGGTCGGTGCCGCGACTGCCGTTCTCCCGGAACGTGCGCCCGAACTCGGACAGCACGACGACGACCGTATTGTTCCATTCGGCGCCGAGCGAAGCGGCGAATGACTCGAGCCCGCGGCCGAGGCTCGCGAGATTGGTCGGCAGTGCGCCCGTGTCCGCGCCCTCACCGACGTGCGTGTCCCAGCCGCCGACGTCGATGAAACCGAGGCGATAATTCTCGCGCATCAGGCGTCCCACGCGCTCTGCCTCGAGTTCGAATCCCTTGCCGTTGATGGCGTTGCGGTTCGCCGTCGCCATCTCGTCCGCCATTTGCTGCGCAACTTCGTGGCGCAACTCGAGTCCGTCGCTGACGGCCGCCTCGAGGCGGTGGCCCGCGTACATGTCGCTCAGGATCCGTGCTTGCCGCTCGTCGAACGCGGGTTTGCCCACGTTCCTGAGCGACAGATTCGGGATGGTGCGCGCCCCCTCGAAGGTCAGGGGCAGTGCATCGGTGAAGGAAATTGCCGGCGGCCCGTCGATCGGTCCGCCCAGGGTCTCGGCGAGCCGGGCCATGAAGCCGGAGCGGAAATTGCGCGTGCCGGTGGACGGCAGGCCGAGTTCGATGCTGTCCTGAGTCTCGAAATGACTGCGGGTCAGGTCGTCGGTGCCCGCAAACGGGATGAAAGCGGCCTGGCGCCGCGCATACAGTGCGCCGAGCGTCTCGCGCACGGACGGCGCCAGGGCCCAATCGGCGTCGAGGGCGAGCGCGCCGGCCGCGGCGTTCGGATCCGGTTTCGCGATCGCGATGTGGGGCCGGCTTTCGTAATAGAAGCTGCTCGAGTAGGGCACGAGCAGGTTGGTCGAATCGTACACGCCCCGCAGGAATACGAGCAGGAATCGCGGTCCGGATGCCGGTGCGGCGAACAAGCGGCCCGTGACGCCGCTAGACAGCAGGGCGGCACCGCCGAGCTGCAGGAGTCGGCGGCGATTCATCTGGATGGCGTCATTCATAACTGAACTCCGGCGAGCAGAGCAGGAAGGTGTTCCACTCCTGCGGCGAGGTGGCGCGATTCAAGGCGTCGCGCGTGCGTGCCGCCAGGTAGGGTTCGACCGCTTCGAAATACAAGCGGTTCGACAGTTGCGGGAAGCCTCCGCGACCGGCCGCGGGTGCCACCGCCGGCGCGGCTTCAGGTGCCGGCGGCGGTGACGCTGCCGGCGGCGGTGACGCATCGAACAAGCCGGCGCTGCCCGAGCCGATCGCACGGGCAATCTCGAAGCGCCGGCTCATCTGGCCCGAACTCGCCCAATTCACTTCGGTCAGCGGATACCCGTCCGGGGTCTGGCGGCCGTACGGCGCCTCACCGAGGCCGTTCAGCCAATTGACCATCGGCCGTGTATTAGTGACTTGCCGCCCGTCGTAGGCGAAACGCACCGCTGAGACCACGAAGCGCATCGGATCCTTGAATTTTACCCCGAGCGTCGGGCCCAATTCGGGCGCCAGGAACAGGGTGCGCAGGACCGCGGCAATGTCGCCGTCGGTCGTGAGGAAGGTTCGTGACATCCGCTCGACGAGCGCCGGGGGTGGATCGTCCGCGATGAAATACGTGGCAAGATCCCGCGCGATGAAACGTGCGCAAGCCGGCTGGCGCACGATCAGGTCGACGGCCGCCTCGACCTCCGCGAAGCCGCTCGCGTCGATGCGGTGGCCCAACAGGACCTTCGGTGCGAAATCGTGCTTGGCCGGATTGAATTCGAAGGCGCCGCTGCGACGATACAAGCGCTCGAGCTCGGGCTTGAGCCTCGGCGGGGTGTCCCCGGCATCGACGCCGACGCCGGTCAGGATCCGGGCGAGCTGCTGCACGTCCTGTTGGGTGTAGCCCGAGCCGACGCCGAGCGTGTGCAGCTCGAGAAGCTCGCGGGCGTAGTTCTCATTGACGTGACCGGCCGTGTTGTGAACATTGTCGAGGTACTCAAGCATCGCCGGATGCTCGAGTGTGGCCATCACGAGATCGCGGAAATGTCCGAACACATGCGGACGTATGGCCTGCTCTGCGTAATCCCCGATCAACCAGCGCAGATCCGCCTTGTGCTGGTAGACGCTGAAATGATTGAGCCAGAACCACACCATCTCCTCGCGCAGCTGACCCGAGGAATGCACCGCCCGCAATAAATCCCGTTGGATGGCTTGGTAGGCGAGCGCGTTGCCGCGGTCATTCAGTGCTTTGCGCGCCGCGTCGCGGTCCGGACCGTCGGGTAGGGCGCCCAATTCCTTGCGCTCGGCGGTGACGGTCTTGAGGGCCTGCAAGGCATCGAGGTGCTCGACGTCGAGGGCGGCGATCTCGGCGGCGATCGGCGCCGGCAGCGTGGCCGCGGTCGGATCGAGTTCACGGTCGAGGTAGCGCACGCGCCCGAGACGGCGATAGTCCGCGACGCTCGCGCTGTCGAGACCGAAGCTGACGCGCTCGAGCCAGAGGCTGTCCTCGCGGCGCAGGACCGGCAAGGATCCGTCCGCCGCAGCGTTGCGGCCATCGGTGCCGGCCGGTCGTGTCGCGCAGCCCGCCACGAGCATGCCGAAGCCCATGCCGAGGACGATCCCCGAGAGGCCGACGCGCAGGCGTCGCTGCCATAAATCCCCGTCCTGATGCCGATCATTCACCGTGTGTTCCCTTGCGCCTACGCCTCAGGGTAACGGCCGCCGCGAGCCGGCGTTGACACCGCTGACAGCAGCCGGGGACGAGTTCGCCCGCGATTGGCGTCCCGATGCCGACGCCATTCGGTAACATAAGGCATGGATCTGCAACTCGAAGGACGGCGCGCGCTCGTGACCGGCGCATCCCGTGGCCTGGGCCGTGCGATTGCCGTGGCGCTCGCGGCCGAGGGCGTCGACGTCATCGCCGTGTCCCGCAACCCCGATCGGGCGCCGCCGCCGGGCGCCGCGGCGGCCGCGGCGCGCGGAACGCTGACGAACCGCCGCTGCGACCTCGCCGACGCCACGGCGATCGATGCCCTCGGCGACGTGCTCGAGACGACCGACATTTTGGTCATCAACACCGGCGGGCCGCCGCCGGGCCCCATCAGCGCGGTCGCGGATTCCGTCTGGCTCGGTCAATTCGAGAGCCTATTTCTCCCGGCGGTGCGCTTGACGCGCGGGGCGCTGCCGGGCATGCGCCGCCGCGGCTTCGGCCGTATTCTCGTGGTCGTATCCTCCGGCGTCCTGCAGCCGCTCGAGAATCTCGGGATCTCGAACGCGCTGCGCCTGAGCCTGGTGGGCTGGGCGAAGACGCTGAGCGCCGAGGTGGCCGGCGACGGCGTGACGGTCAATTGCATCGCACCGGGACGCATCGCCACCGACCGGGTTGCCGAACTCGATCGCGGCCGCGCGACGCGCGAAGGCATCGACGTGGCGGAGGTCGAGCGACAATCCCGCGCGACGATTCCGCTCGGCCGCTATGGCGATCCCGGCGAGTTTGCGGTCGTCGCCGCGTTTCTCGCGAGCCCTCGGGCGGGCTACATGACCGGTGGGGTCGTGCGCGTTGACGGCGGCCTGATTCGCAGCGTATGAATGCGGCGGCAGATACCCCGGAGCAGTACAGCATGCGCAAGACGACGTGTGATCTCTGCGACGAGCACGAGTCGCTCGTGCAGGTCGCCGAACTCGAATTCCGCTCCTACGGGGGCGCCACGCGCTGCTGCGGTCGCATCGAAACCATCCAGTGTCACGAGGACAATTCCCGCGTACGGGATTGCGTCGACACGGATGGCCGCGGCAAAGTGCTCGTGATCGACGGCGGTGGTTCGCTGCGTCGCTCCTTGCTCGGCGACCAGCTCGCCGCGAAAGCGACGAGCAACGGCTGGGCCGGCATCCTCGTGTACGGTGCGGTGCGCGACCTCGACGCTCTCGCCGGGCTTGCCATCGGCATCTTTGCCTTGGGCCACGTGCCGTTGCGGACCGCGAAGAAAGGCATCGGCGAGTGGGGCAAGGTGCTGCGCTTCGCCGGCGTCACGTTTGCTCCCGGCGCTCATCTCTATGCGGATCTCAACGGTATCGTGGTGTCGCCGCGGGCGCTCGAGGGGTTTTAGGCCGGGTGGCGGGCCATCCAGTGGCGCGCGATCGCCGCGCGACCGGCGATCCAGACTCGCTCGTGGCGCTGGATATGGTCGAGCAAGCGCTCCAGGGCACCGAGCCGTCCCGGCCGGCCGATGATGCGACCGTGGAGCCCGATCGACAGCATGCGCGGCCGGCCCTCGGCACCGCGCCGATACAGCCAGTCGAAGGCGTCGCGGCAATAGGTGAAAAATTCCTGGCCGGTCGCCCAGTCCGAACCCCGCTGCAAGCGGCTGTCGTTGGTGTCGAAGCTGTAAGGTAGGATCAGATGTGCCTTGCCCGCGACCTGGGTCCAGTAGGGGAGGTCGTCGTTGTAGGCATCGCTGTCGTACAGGAATCCGCCGAGCTCGACGACGAGTCGGCGTGTATTCGGGCTCGGTCGGCCCGTGTACCAGCCGACCGGGGCGCGACCGATCAGGCGCGTGATGACCTCGACGTTCCGACGCATGTCTGCCCGTTCGAGCTCCTCGGGCAGGGGCTGATAATCGATCCAGCGCTGCCCGTGACAGGCGACCTCGAGGCCGCTCGCCGCGAGTTCCGCGGCGATGGCCGGATTGCGCTCGAGCGCCATGCCGACGGCGAAAATCGTCGCGTCGATCCCGCGCGCACGCAGCAAGCGCAGGATCTCCCAGAAGCCGACGCGGCTGCCGTACTCGAACAGCGATTCCACGGTGAGATCGCGCGCATCGCGGAGCGGCGTGACGCTGCCCAGATCCGTGAGGACCGATTCCGACTGCGCGTCGCCATGCAGCACGCACTGCTCGCCGCCTTCTTCGTGGTTCAGCACGATCGAGACCGCGAGACGCGCCTCGCCGGGCCAGTGAGGATCGGGCGCTGCGCCGGCATAGCCGTGCAAATCCCGCGGATAGGCGTCGCCGCGATTCAGGGTCATGGAAAATCGTGCAGCAGATCGAGCAGCGCCTGCGTGCCGATCGCGAAGTCGTCAAGGTCCATGGCTTCGTCGGGGTTGTGGCTGCCGTTCTCGTTGCGCACGAAAATCATCGCGGTCGGAATGCCGAGCGAGGCGAACGTCGCGGCGTCGTGCCCCGCACCGCTCGCCATCTCGAAGGGCTCGTCCAGCAGTGCGAGCAGCCGTGCGCGCAGGCGTGCATCCATGACGGCCGGCGGCGAATCACTGGTCGCGCCGAGTTCGAAGCGCACACGGTAGCGCGCGGCGGTCTCGGCCGCGCCTGCGCGTATCTCGTCCGCGACGGCGGCGAGCACGGCGGCCGTCACGCTGCGCAGATCGATCACGAAACGCGTCTCTCCGGCGATCTTGGACGGCCCGTGCATGGCGGGGTCGGTGGACAGTTCCCCCGAGGTGACCACGAGGTCCTCTCCGGCGTCGAGGCGCCGCAGCCAGATGCCCTCGAGCGCCGCGAGCAGCGCGACCGTGGCCGCCACGGCGTCGTGACGCTGCGGGCGATTGACGGCACCGGAGTGTGCATACTGACCGATGCAACGGGCGTTGCGAAAACGCTTGCAGCCGCGAATGCCGCTCACGACCGCCGCCGGCAGTCCGGCCGCGACCAGGGTGGGCCCTTGTTCGATGTGCAGCTCGAGATAGGCGCGGATGCTCGCGGGATCGAGCAGGCGCCGGCGCTCGCGGATCGCGGTCGGATCGAAGCCCGCCTCGATCAGGCTCGCCTCGAGGCTGCGGCCGTTGTCCGAACGCGTCACGGCAAGACATTCCGGCGCGAGCAGGCCGAAGGCGCCGCCGCTGCCCAGGTAGGAGACGTCGAACCAGGCGGACTCCTCGGCCCGCACGGCCATCACGGTGACGTCGCACAGTGGCGTGTACCCGGCCTTGCGGAACGCCGAGAGCACGGCAAGACCGGCCACGACGCCCGCGGCGCCATCGAAATTGCCGCCCTGTGGGACGCTGTCCAAATGGGAGCCCACGATGAGACGGGGCGCCGCGCGGTCACGGCCCGGCAGCGTCATGTAGAGGTTGCCGATCGCGTCGACCGAGGTCTCGAGATCCAAGCCGGCCGCGGTCCTGTGCATCAGATCGTGTGCCGCCTGCTCGCCGGGGCCGTAACTGTCGCGGACGATGCCGCGGCCCTGGCGCGTGGCGCCGCTCAGGGCGTCGAACAACTGGGCGGCGAGGTTCAGATCGGGTTGCACGGCAGCGTATCGTGCCTGCGGGCCCGACGATTATGCAACCTGATCGACCTATTGAGGTCGGTCACGGATTCGAGATCGCGTACAGCTTGCCGTGATGCGGCAGATCGTCGATCTGGTCGAGGGCCGTCACATAGACGGTGCGTTCATCGGGACTGAAGGCGAGATTCGGTACGCCGGGCGAGGGCAGATCGAGCGTGCGCTCGAGATTCCCGTGCGCATCGACCACGAAGATCTTCCCGACCAGCGGCGCATGCGCGTCACGGCAATTCTGGCCGATGTAGATGTCGCCGCGCGAGTCGATTTTCACGCCGTCGGGGTAGATGTGCACGACATGATGCGTGAGTTCGTCCAGGTTCAGGAAGACCCGACGATCGGACAGCGATGCGTCCGCGGCGATCTTGAACTCGAGCAGGCGGTTCTCCTCGGTCTCGACGACGTAGAGAATCTTGCCGTCCTTCGACACGGCCAGGCCGTTGGCATTGTGCAGATCCATCGCCTCCTGGGTGATCGTGCCGTCCGCGCCGATGTAGAACACCTTGCCGTCGATCGACGGGCCCTGTCCTCCCGAGGTCGTGAAATAAATGCCCCCGCGCGCATCCGGCGCGAAGTCGTTGGGCCCGACGAAGGCGTGTCCGTCCTTGTCGTGGCGGTAGGGCGCGAGCAACTTGCCGTCGGCGGCGATTCTGCCGATCGTGCCGCGGTCGTAACAGGTCGTCAGGAACTCGCCGCGCGCCGTCGGGATGACCGCCGATTGACCGCAGCCGGGATCGCTCGACCACACGCGATTGTCCTTGCCGTCCCAGGTCGTCACCGTGTTGCGATCATATTCGACGTAGTAGAGCTTGTCGTGATACCAGACGGGACCCTCGGCATAGTGCGCGTCGGGATTCAAGACGCGGATGTCGGCGGCCACCGCCGCGCCGCCGACGGCGCCGGTCAAGAGCCCGCCGCCAAGCGCGGCCGCCGCCGTGATTGCCATCGCGGTGAATGGCGCCGTGCGCGGTGCAGAGCGGTGCGTCACGAACCTGCGCCGGGTGCCCAAGCTTCGACGGCCACGGCCCGTTGCTGGTCGGCGATCACGGTTCGCGTTGCCGCGAGGAAATGATAGGTCGCCCAGAAACCCGTCGGCGCGAGCACCAGCAATGCCAGGCGCAGCGATGCGGCCGTGGGTCCGGCGCCGTGCGAGAACGCGTCGCTGAGCGCCCCGACGGCCTGCGGTGCGACGATCAGATTCAACAGATTGCCGACCAGCAAGGACCAGGCGATGAACAGCGAGCGCATGTTCGCCGGCGCGAGATTCTGCAGCAGTCCCATGCAGGGCCCGATGTAGAAATAAATGGCGGGGATGTAGATCCAGAACATCCATTTCGCCAGCAGCAGCGAGGAGGTGGCGTACGCGATGAACGAGGGGATCGTCGTGAAACCGACGCCCGCCGCGAGCAGCCAGAGCACGCGGCGGGGGTTGAACATCGACGGCCGGGCGAGGATCCACGCCGTCACGATCGTGGCGAGCGATCCGCCGACCAGATGGATCGGCCCGGTCACGGCGCCGGCCGCGCCGACATCGAGCCGGTACGTGCGCATCAAGAACGTCGGCGTCCACCACATGAGGCCCCAGCCCCACAGAGAGCTGACGCCCGTGCCCATCAGCGTGTGCACGGCGGCGCGCTGGCTCCACAAGAACCGCAAGGAGTCGAGCAGCGACACCGGCAACTGCCGGATGCCGCCGCCCACGTCGAGCCGGCCGCGCGCCGGTTCGCGAATCGTGAAGTAAACGAGGGTCCCCATGACCACGCCGGGCACGCCCAAGGCGAGCAGCGCCCCACGCCAACCGGTGGCCTGTGCGATGGCGCCGGCGACGTCCGCGCCCAGCCACGCACCGATCGGCGCGCCGAGCGCATAGATCGTGAACGCCATCGGACGCCGATCCGCCGGGAAATTGTCCGCGAGGATCGACGAGGAGGGAGGGGTGCCGCCGGCTTCGCCCGCGCCCACCCCGATGCGCCCGAGCAGCAGCTCCCCATAGCTGCGCGACAGCCCGCAGAGGACCGTGAAGGCCGACCAGGCGACGAGCGCCAAGGCGAGAATGTTGCGCCGGTTGGAGCGATCCGCGAGCCAGGAGATCGGAATGCCGAAGGTGACGTAGAACAACGCGAGTGGCACACCGGTCAGAAACGCGACGCCGGCATCGTCGAGATGCAGTTCGAGCCGGATCGGCTCGAGCACGGTCGACAGCACGTACCGGTCCGCAATGTTGATGGAGTAGATCGCGACCAGCACGATCAGCACATACCAGCGCTCCAGCGACGAGGGCGCTTGCGATCGCGGCAGGTGCAGGGCGCCCGTGTTCATGCGCCGGATCTCTGCACCGGTCCGGCGGTCAACGCAGCTTCAGCCGTTCGCGCGCGTCGGCCGCCGTCAATACCCGGGCTCCCATGGCCTCGATGATCGTACGGGCCTTCTCGACGAGCTGCGCATTGCTCGCGTAGACGCCGCGGCTCAGGTAGAGATTGTCCTCGAGCCCCACCCGCACGTTGCCGCCCAGCAGAATCGATTGGGCGACCCAGGGCATCTGCATGCGGCTGATCGCGAAGGTACCCCAGTTGCAGTGCTCGGGCAGCGCGTTGACCATCGCGATGAGGTGTCCGACGTCGGCCGGCACGCCGTAGGGGATGCCCATGCACAGCTGGATCAAGCTCGGGTTGTCGAGCAGACCCTCTTTGATCATCTGTTTGACGAACCAGAGGTTGCCGGTGTCGAACACCTCGAGTTCGGGCTTGACGCCGAGATCCCGTGCAATCGCGGCGCCCTGGCGCAGATAGTTCGGCGTCGAGACATAAGCGCGGTTGCCGTCGCCGAAGTTCAGGCTACCGCAGTCCAGAGTCGCGATATCCGGCCGATACAGACCCTCATGGCACAGGTCGATGACATGCCGCATCCGATCCTCTTGCGTGCAGAAATCGCTGCCCGGCGCAGGCGTGTCCTTGAGACCGTTCTCCCCGATCACGATGTATCCGCCCATGCCGCAGGTCAGGTTCACGATCACGTCGACCTTAGCGTCGCGGATGCGTTTCACGACCTCCCGGTAATGGCGGGTTTCCATGCTGAACGCCCCGGTTTCCGGGTCCCGGACGTGGATGTGGACGATGGCCGCCCCGGCCTGTGCAGCGGCGATGGCGGTGGCGGCGATTTGTTCCGGCGTGACCGCACAATGGGGGCTCTTCGTGACCTTGGTATCGTCGCCGGTCACGGCGCAGGAGATAATGACGTCGTGATTCATGCTGTGCCTCCAATGGCCCAAAGAACTGCCGGGCGGCGCTCATATTATATTGGTGGTAATATTTACGCCAGCGCGGTCTGCGGGCGGATAATGGCCCGGCAAACTGCGCGGCATGTCACCCGGCCAGGCTACCCTGCACCATGAACGAGACAGCAACGGCATTGATTTTGGCGCGCGCCCAGTTCGCCTTCACGGTGTCCTTCCACTTCGTCTTTCCGGCCTTCTCGATCGGGTTGGCGAGCTTTCTCGCCGTCCTCGAGGGCCTCTGGCTCAAGACCGGGCGCGGCGTGTACGCCAACCTCTACCGCTACTGGCTCAAGATCTTCGCGATCGTGTTCGGCATGGGCGTGGTCTCCGGCATCGTGATGTCCTACCAGTTCGGCACCAACTGGTCGGTGTTCTCGGACCGGGCAGGTCCCATCATCGGACCCCTGATGGCCTATGAGGTCCTCTCGGCGTTTTTCCTGGAGGCCGGTTTTCTCGGTGTCATGCTGTTCGGCATCAACAAGGTCGGGCGCGAACTGCATTTCTTCGCAACGCTGATGGTCGCGCTCGGCACGCTCATGTCGGCGACCTGGATCCTGGCCGTCAACAGCTGGATGCAGACCCCGGCCGGCTGGATGGTCAATGCCGGCGGCCAGTTCGTGCCGAGTGGATCGTGGCTCGAGATCATCTTCAATCCGAGTTTCCCGTACCGCTTCGTGCACACGGTCATCGCGGCGTACCTCACGACCTCGCTGGTCGTCGGCGCGGTGGGGGCCTGGCACCTGCTCAAGGACCGCGGCAACTTGGGCGCACAGCGCATGTTCTCGATGGCGATGTGGATGGCGGCGATCGTGGCGCCGATCCAGATCTTCGCCGGCGACACTCAGGGCCTCAACACGCTCGAGCACCAGCCGGTCAAGATCATGGCCATGGAGGGGCATTTCGAATCGCATCCTCACGGTGCACCGCTGATTCTCTTCGGCAGACCGAATCAGGCGGCCGGCCGCGTCGGGTACGCCGTGCAGATCCCGCATCTATCCTCGCTCGTGCTCAAGCACGCATGGAACGCACCGCTCGCCGGCCTCGACAGCGTGCCGCGCTCGGATTGGCCGCCGGTGGCGATCGTGTTCTGGTCGTTTCGGATCATGGTCGGGCTCGGTTGCGCCATGCTGGGACTCGGGCTGTTGAGCCTATGGGCGCGCGCCCGAGGAACGTTGTTCAGTTCTCCGCTGCTGCACCGGTTCGCGGTGCTCATGGGTCCGGCCGGGTTCGTCGCCGTGATCGCCGGCTGGGTCACGACCGAGGTCGGCCGGCAGCCGTTCACGATTTATCACCTGCTGCGTACCGCGAATTCCGTCTCACCGATCGGCTCACCCGGCGTCACCGGATCCTTGCTGGCATTCGTCGTGGTGTATTTCTGCGCCTTCGCGTCCGGGACCGTGTACCTGCTGAAGCTCATGGCGCATCCGCCCGAGGCGCACGAAACTGCGCCGCGGTCGCTGCCGACGCGCACGGCCGGCATCACCCCGGCGGCCGCGATGGTCGGCGGCGATGCTCCAGGCGGCGCGCAACCCGCCGCGAGCCCGCGGGCCTGAGTCCGTCGACCCATGGACCTCACCGTCGTCTGGGCCGCCATCATCGTGTTCGCCGTGGCGATGTACGTCGTCATGGACGGGTTCGATCTCGGCATCGCCATCCTGTTTCCGCTGTTTCGCGTCGGTGAGGAGCGCGACATGGCCATGAACGCGATCGCACCGGTCTGGGACGGCAACGAAACCTGGCTCGTGCTCGGCGGCGGGGGACTCATGGCGGCATTCCCGCTCGCCTATGCCATCATTTTGCCGGCGCTCTACGCACCGCTGATCGCCATGCTGCTCGGGCTCGTGTTCCGCGGCGTGGCATTCGAGTTTCGCTGGCGCGATCCGCAGCACCGAGCCCGCTGGGACTTCGGCTTCTGCGTGGGCTCGCTGGTCGCGACGTTTGCCCAAGGCGTCACGCTCGGCGCGCTGCTGCAGGGGATCAAGGTCTCTGGACGCGCCTATGCCGGCGGTTATTGGGATTGGCTGACGCCGTTCAGCGTGCTGACCGGCATCAGTTTGATCGTCGGCTACGCCTTGCTGGGGGCCTGCTGGCTCATTTGGAAAACCACGGGCGTCGTGCACGACGACGCCCGCCGCTTCGCCAAACCCTTGAGCCTGGGAATGTTCGCCGCGCTGGCGGTGGTCAGCGCCTACACCCCGTTCCTCGAACAGAAGTACTATCAAGCCTGGCTCGCGTGGCCCGGCGTGCTCGCCGCCGCCCAGATGCCGCTCGCCGTCGCCGTGGTCGGCGTGCTGTTGTATCGGCGTATCGGCAAGGGCCGTGACTCCCTGCCGTTCCTGCTGACCTTGTGCCTGTTCGGGCTGTCGCTGGTCGGCTTGGGCATCTCCATGTGGCCCGACCTGATTCCGGGCCGCGTGTCGATTTGGGATGCCGCCGCCCCGCACAGCAGTCAGGTGTTCATGCTCGTCGGCGCCGGTGTGCTGGTGCCCGTCATCTTGGTCTATACGGGTTGGGCCTATTGGGTGTTCCGCGGCAAGGTCGATGGCGGCGGATACCATTGAAGCCGCCGGGTTCGACGTGGCTGCGCCGCGGTCTGTGGCTCGTCGCGATCTGGGCGCTCAGTGTGGCGGCGCTGGGCGTCGTGGCCGGCGCGCTGCATCTGCTGCTCGCGCCCTGACCGGCGACGCGGCGCCCGGCCCCCGCGCTACGGATTCTTGAGCAGGCGCTCGAGCACGCGAATCCGCGAGCGCAGCTCGTCGCGATCGACGTACACCCCCTGCAGATGACGCTGTCCGCTCATCGGATCGAATGCGCGGCGCGCATGCAGCACGCGTCGATTGTCGAACACCCACATGTCGCCCGGCGCGAGACGCCGTTCGACCCGGAACCTCGGTTCGCGGCTCATGCGCTGGAACCGGCGCAAGGCCCGGTAGATGGCCGGCATCTCGTCGGCCGCTGCGTCGATCGGTCCGCGCAGAAAATTGGCGAAACGGATTTCGCTGAGTCGCGCCTCGGCATCGACCGAGATGAGCGGCGCCGACCAGCGGTAATCGGTCCGGTTGTCGCGGTTCCAAAATTCCATGGGCGTACGCGTCAGCGTCGAAAAATCGTCGGGGGATTCGCTCGCGAGCGCCTCGGCGATGGCAAACCCGTCGACGAAGATGCTCTCGCCGCCCACCGCGTCGTTGATGAGACAGTGCAGGAATTGCAAACCCGGCTGCAATTCCCGAGTCGGCAAATCCGTATGGGGCGGCAGATTGAACGACGTGTAGGCCGTGCTGTCGGGATTCGGCTTCGAAGCGACATCGAAGACCCGTCCGAAGTTCGTCTCGCGGATATGCGAGATGCGCTGCGCGACCGCGAGCAAGGACTGCGCTTGCGTGGGGACTTCCTTGATCAGCGTGAGCCCGACGTCGCGCGCCGTGATCAGCCAGCGCAGCAACACGTGATCGTCCCGCATCACGGCCTCGTACTCGAACGTCGGCAGTTCCTGTGCCCGCGCGGCTCCCCACAGAACCGGCTTGGGATTCGCGAGCCGTCGTTCCGCGCGCGACGCTTCGTCATACGCATTCGCGCGCAGCCAGCCCGCCTCGTACCGGCTGCGGTGACCGTCGGACCACGAGACCTCGAGGTGGCCCTCGGCGTCGCGCGCGGCCGAGGCCACGGCCAGCGTCTCCGGCGCATCGACGATTTCGAATGCTTGTTCCCGGGTCAACGCCAGGTAACACTCTCCGCAGGGGCAGTTGTCGCGCAGCCAATAGCGCTCGTAGGGGCTGGTTCGGCCATCGCTCCAGACGACGGCGATACTCGAGTCTGCCGGGACCACGGCGGTGATGGTATGAATGGTGTCGAACTGACGCCAATCGGTGATGATCGGTTTTGCTGCGCTCATGGGGGTGACCTCGGTGGTGCCATGCAATCAGACAGGGTGTTTCTCAGCGGAATCGAGCGGCGGACGGCGGCGATTCAGTACGTTGCGCCGGCTCTGCACGACGTCGCGGTCCATGTAGCACTGGCGCATGTGGCGCGCGCCCGTGTCGAGCAGGTAAGGCCTTCGACCATGCAACAGCCGATGATTGTCCATCATCATCAGTTCGCCCGGCATCAGCTTGAAGCTCAAGGTCAAGGCAGGGTCGTGTTGAATCAGATCGAAAAACGCGCGCCGCGCGCGGTAGAAGGCGTCGAGTTCGGCCAAGGGTCGCGCCTCGACGAGTTCGGTCCGGTTCGAATACCGCACCTGGGTGATGCGGCCGTGGTGGTCCAATTCGATCAGCGTACCGCGGTTTTCCAACAGGCTGTCGCTGTCCGCGTAACGAAAGTAAACCGGCGTGCGGGTCAGGACCTCGAAGGCAGCGGGATCGCGCGTTTTCAGCAGTGTCGCCGCGTGGAAACCGTCGACCAGGGTCGACTCGCCTCCCGTGGCGTCATTCTGCAGGCAATGCAGCAGCACGTAGGCCGGCACGGAGTCACGATAGGGGTTGTCGGTGTGCGACTCGAGATGCCGCGGTGTCATCGTCAAGTCATAGGCATTCGGAATGGCCTTTACGTCGGCGAGGCCGCCCCAGTTGGTGTAGCGGATCGGGCCGATGATCCCGGCAAAGTCGAGTGCGCCATCCAATTCGACCGGCACACCCTGCACGATGGCGAAGCCATGGGCCTGCAGCGCGTTCAAGAACGCCGCCAGCGCCGCCTCGGAGTTCTTCAACGCATCGAGGTGCGCCCCGGGAAGCGGCGCCAGGCGGGAATCCCAGAGAATGACATGATCCGGCAGATCACCCGACGCCGGCGGCTCGGCGTCGTGGCTGAACCACGCCTGCGGGATGGTCGCCTCGAAGCCGTCCGAGAAGCCCACGGTCACCTGACCGCGCAGGCATTGCGCGCGCGTGATCTTCAGATCGAGCGGCAGCAGGGCTGCCTCGATGAGCCGCTGGCCGGTCGTTGAGTCGACGACGCGCGGATCGGGCAGGCGTTCGCGCAGCCAAATCGGATGGCGGGTCAGCCGCTTGCCGGCCGGCAACGTGACCTCCAGCGCTCCGTCGACCACCGCGATATCCATGGCGGCGATGATAGTCCACCCGCGCCGCACATTGTGCTATTTTTCGCCACAGACATGATGATTTTCGTCACCCCATGATCGGTCGGCCGCGACCGCCCCGCACGGACCCAAGCGCCGCGACGGCTTGGCGTCGCCGTTGGGCAGAGGGCGGCGAGCGCATCGGATTCTTGTTGCTGCCGAAATTCTCCGCGCTGGAACTGTTCTGCGCCGTCGATTCGCTGCGCATTGCCAACCGGGTGGGGCAATGCCGCTTCGAATGGGATTTTGTCTCGTTGGACGGGCGGCCGGTCACGGCGTCGAACGGCGTCGGCATCGACGCGACCCGGCGTTTGGGTGACTCGATTGCTGCGCGGATTCTATTCGTCGTGGCGAGCTTCGAGCCCGAGTCCCTGGTCGGGGCGTCACACCGCGCCATGCTGCGTCGGCTCGCGCGGCAGGGTGTCCTCATGGGCGCCATGGATACCGGACCCTTCGTGCTGGCTCGGGCGGGTCTGCTCGAGGGGCGCCGAGTCACGGTCCATTGGGAGGCGATGGCGGCATTTGCCGAGGAATTTCCGGATATCGAACTGACCTCGAAGTTGTTCGAATTGCATCGCGACCGCCTGACGTGCTCGGGCGGCTCTGCGGTCATCGATATGATGCTGCACCTGATCGCCCTGCAGAAAGGCGAGGCCTTGGCGCGAGCCGTCGGTGAACAGATCATCCATCCGACGATGCGCCCGAACCAGGGCGCGCAACGCTCGGCGCCGAACGCGCGTTACGGCTTCGACGATGCCGACGTGGCCGCCGCCATCACGCTGATGGAGACGCATCTGGAGCAGCCCCTGCCGATTCTCGACATTGCGCAGCGAGTGGGACTTTCACAGCGTCAGCTAGAGCGACGCTACCGTCGGCATCTCGGCCAAACGGCGAAGAATTTCTACGTGGGTCTGCGGCTCGAACGGGCCCGTCAACTGCTGATCGACAGCCGCGTCAGTGTCACCGCGGCGGCCGTCGGCACCGGCTTCGACAGCGTGGCGCATTTCTCACGGAGTTTCTGCCGCACGTTCGGACATCCGCCACGCGCGGCACGCGCGCAGTCCCTGGCCCCCGCGGCCGTGCGCGGGTGAACGCCCTCAGCCGGTGGCCGCGGGCGCCTTGCGACGAATGATCCAGGTCTGTTGCGCGGCGGTGGCGCAGGTGAAGCCGGTCCCGTCGCTGATCGTGGCGACACAGGCCGCCGAGCCATCGGCGACGGGCGGCGTGAAGGCTTGCATGCGCCGCCAGCCCGGACGATGCAGGACCGACGTCCATTGAATGGCAAGATCCAGACTGACCAACGCGGCAGGATCGCAGGCCGAGGCGCGCAGCTGGCAGTCGCTGATGTGGGCGTCGGCGACCAGGATGTCGAACAGTTGAGTCATCATTCCCGCGGGAAGCGGCTGGGCCTTCGGACGCAGCCAGACGTCGACCGAGGGCTTGCGGTCGACCCCGAACGCCTCGACGCTCGAGGGGTAGTCGATACCGCGGGTCTCTAGCCATTGGTGAAACTTGAACAGGTTCGGCAGCCACGCCAGCGGCACGCCGTGGTCAGGCCCCTGTGCCTGCAGGATGGCGCCCGACGGCGCGTCGGGCGTGGGCGCGGACCGCAGCCACACCGCCGTCGCGAGCACGCGGCGCCCGTCCTGCAGCCCCTCGACACGCATCGCCGCCACCGAGCGGCCGACGCGCAACGGGGTCACGACGAACTCGATGCGGCCGGCATGCACTCCTTCCAGAAACATCACGTGCCCGCTGCAAAAAGTACCATGCGGTGATTCGCGCGCGGCCGCGGCAAAGCTCAGCGCGGCCGAGTAGCCGCCGAAGATGCGATCGTCCGAGTTCTCCCAGCGCGACGAAATCTCACGATGATAGGTTCCCGATCCCCCGTCGAGCAGGAATTCGTTCTCGAGCAGGGGAGCTACCAGCGCCGTATCCGGAGTCATCGCATAAATTGTCGGTCAGCGAACGATGCGGAGTCAATGCGCCACCTCGAGGAAACTACCGCGAAGACCGCTAATGAGACACGACGACCTGGTAAGTCACGGCGGCCTGTGCGCCGGAGCCGAGCGTGCCCGTGAAGGTCCACTGCAGCGCGCCCTGTCCACCCACGGCGGGTTGCGTCGTGACGCTGCAGGCGGTGAGACCCGTGGGCAGGCTCGCCGGACAGGCGGCAGACAAGAACGTCGTATACGACGGCGTCGTGTCGTCGACCACGACCGTCGCGAGCGCTGCGCTGCCGGTGTTCTTCAACGTCAATTGGTATTGCAGCGTGTTGCCCGGCAGGGCGGTATTGGCCGTCCCATAGGCGCTGCCGACGCTCAGGTTTTCGACTTGTTTGCTGAGTTGCGTGGCGCCGCCCGCCGTCACCGTCGTGACGTCCGTGGCGGAGAGCAAGCTCGCGGCGGGCGCCGCAGTGCCGCCATAGGTGAGGGTCGCGTTCAGGGTAATCTTGTTCGCGGTGCCGGTCGGCGCGCCGGCCGGGACGAACTGCTCGACGAGGAGGCAGATTTGCTGGCCGGCCGTCACCGCGAGCGCGGTGCCGATCACGGGATCACCGCTCGCGAATTGACCGCTGCAGCCTAAGTCCTGATACAGGACCTGGGTCCAACCGCTGGTCGCGGGGCTCGCCGTGGCCGAGATCGTGAAGCCGAGCTGTCCGGCGCTGCCCACCGTCACGCTGTGTGGATAGTACAGCGTCGTGCCGGCCGGCGCGGTCAGCGCACCATTCGGGATCAGGCTGCTCGGCGGGATGTAGCCGAAGGCGACGCCGGTATACGACAGCCCCGCGGCCGCCGTGAAACCGACGCTGGGCCGCGTGAAGCTGCCGCCGGTCGTGCCCGCGCTGCCGCCGGTCGCGAGATCTCCGGTCGGTGCGGTCGGCGTGAGCGTGACCTTGCTGCCGACCGTCGAGGCGGGCAGCCAGAGCTGCGCCACGCCGCTGCCGTTCGTGGTCGCGCTCGACAGGGCCGTCGCGCCGGCGCTCGCCGCGACGACGACGTTCGCGATTCCCGCCTCGGCGCCGTTCTCTACGCCGTCATTGGCCGTGCCGCCGCCGGTGCCGGTGTCCGCGAAGACGGTCGCCGTCAAGGTGGAGCCATTGTAGAGTCCAAAATTTTGCGCGGGCACGGGCGTTGCGCCCACGCTGACCTGGCGCACGCCGCCCGGTGCTTCGGTCGCGATATAACCGGACGGGACCACCGCCGCGACGCTGGTGAGCGAACTCGACCCGGTCAGCGTCAGGCAGTAGGACCCGGGCGTCACGCCGCTCAGGCTGTAAGCGCCCGTCGCGGCCGTGACGGCGGCCGCGGACAGCGCCGGCGTCTGGCACACCCCCGAGACGGCGGTCTCGAGCACGACGTAGAGATTCGCGAGGCCCGTGGCGGTCTCGCCATTGTCGAGGGCCGCATCATGGTTGGCGTCGGCATAGACCGTGCCGGCAATCGTCTCGGTGACCTCGCTGAGCGTCAGCGTACAGGCGATCGCGTCGCCGCCTTGCGGCGTCAGCGTGAACGAGGTTCCCGTGCCCGAGGGCAATACGGTGGCGGCACCCGAGAACGACGCGGCACCGGGCCCACTGTTGGTGCAGGCCATGCTGCCCACGTAGTACCCGAGCGCAGAGCCGCTGCCCGCGAGCATCGAGGCGCTCAAGGTCAGACTGTTGTTGCCGAACACGGAGACGGCGCCGGTCGTCGCCGAGGTGGCGCTGCCGCTCGTGCTTGCGGTCTTCACCGTGTAGGCCGGCGAGGTGTACGCGATCGTGGCGGTGAACTGATCGGTGCTGCTCGATCGGCCGGTCGTCTTGACGGTCAAGCTCACGGTCGGGATCGACACGGCGAACAGCACACCCTCGTTGTTGGTGACTGCCACCGCGACCGAGGAGGGATTGGCGGTGCCGAAGATCAGCGAGGCATTATCATCCGTGTTGGCACCGGTCGGCGGCGACTCGGTCACGGTGGTCGTCCCGGTGCCCGAGTAGGCCGGCACCCCACCGTTGTAATCGGCGTAGTTGTTGACCGTCTCGACGAGACTCCAGCTCTTCGTGGAGGTGTAGGTGATCGACTCGCCGGAATTGGTGTTTTCACCGTCCGCGGCATACAGCCCAATCGCACGCACGTTGCCCCCCGCATCCGCTGCGCGCAGCGCCGTCAGCGACACGGTTGCCAGGTTCCCGGGCTGATTCACCCAATAGAAGATCGGGGCACCCGTCAGGCCGCCGTAGGCGCCGTGCCCAAAGGCGCCGCCCGCGGTCCAGGCGGGCTCCGCGACGGCCGCCAGCGTGCCGTTGCCGCTCGCGACCACCGTCGTCGACAGCGTTCCGACACCGCCCGGCAGTGTGAAGCTGAAGGGCTGTCCGCCGCCCATCGCGGTCGTGTTGTTGAAACCCGTGAAGTCGAGCCACCAGAGGCTTGCGGCATAGGTGCCCGTCCCGGTCGTCGCAAACGAGCCGCCCGATGCCCGTGCAGTCGCACTCAAGCCGCCCACGGCGAGCAGGCCGACGAGAAGCACGAGCGCCGGCCGCGGCGTCATGGGAGCTCCGTGTTGGCCGGCAGCGCCTCGGCATTGTGGCTGGGTTTGAACAGATTCTCGTCGAACTTGACGCGCAGGCGCAGATAGAACGCGCGCTGGGTGTAGTCCTCGCTGGTGAGGTCGGTATCGACGAAGCCGGTCACGTTGTAGCCGATCGAGAGCCAGATGTTTTTCATGACGAGGTAACCGACCTCGCCGCCGGCGGCCTGCTGGTGGGTGCCGAAACCCGCGCCGCCCCACTCGACGAAGCATTGCAGACCCGCGTCCCAGCGACTGTTCAAATCCCAGATCGAGCGCGCACCGAGGACCTGCGCCGTGAAATTACCGGTGACGCCATCGGCATAATCGGTCTCGCGCTTGATCGCATAGCGTCCGTTGATGATCCAGTCGGCGTCGACCTGGAAGTTCAGGTGGCTCGAAAAGATGTTGGCCGACTCGTCGGTGTCGAGACCGGGTCCCAAGGTCTCGTTCAAGCTGCGCTTGTGTTCGACGTAGGCGATCGCATTCCACACGTCGTTGTCGACGGGCCGGTAGGCGAGGCCGATCTGTCCCTGACGCAGGTAGATCGAGCCGGTCGCCGTGCCGAGCGCGACTTGCTCGTTGTAAACGCCGCGCGCCAACAGGGTCAGATCCGGGTCGACCTTCATCGCGGCACCGATGCTCGACAGCCAGGTCTCGGCCGTGTCGGACTCGCTCCACTCGACGCGGGTCGAGGCCTTCCAGTTCGCGCTCGCCGTGTATTGCAGCGCTGCGGTCAAGGCCGTGGCCGTGTCGGTGACCACGCCGGAAATGGGATGGACCTGCTGGATGCTGGTCGAGACTCCCAGACCCGGCGCCAGCGTCCACAGATTGCGCAAACCGATGGCGGCCTGTGCGCTGCGACCGTCCACGCCGTCGCCGACCCGGTATTCGTCGAAGGTCTTGCCGTCCTGCATGTATTGGGTGTCGATGCCGACGACGGTGAGGTCGTCCTGCTGGGTCGGACTCAGCAGGTAATCGCCGGAGAGACTGTTGCTGGTCTGATGCGTCGCATAGATCTTGGTCTGTGGTGCCAGTTGATAGGTCGCCCCGACGGTCGTGTCCTTGAGGCTCGAATCATCGACCGCCTCCTCGTATTGCACATAGGCATTGGCGCGGGGCAGGTCCGGCACCGGCACGTCCACGCGCGCCCGCACGCTCGTGTAATCCACGGGCACCGCCCCGAGCGCGAGCGCCTCGGTCGCGACACCGTTCGAATCCTCGTGGCGCACGCCCGTCGTGAGTTTGATCTGCTTCGTGAGGCTGTGCTCGAAGGCGATCGATTCGCCCTGCTGCGAGCCGCCGCCGGGGACAGCCTCGTTGACGCCGACCAGCGGGATGCTCAACGGGGATTCGATGCTCGTTCCGGACGTCGTCGTCTTGATCGCATCGATGATGAGCCGGTTCCTCGCGTCGAAGGCCGCGCTGACCTTGGCGCCGTACTGAGCCGTGCCGGCCGTGTACGTCGAGCTCGGATTGTCGAAGTTGGCGTCCGTCTGCACGGCATAGAGGCGCGCTTGAATCCGGGAGTCGGTGTGCTTGAGTTCGACGCGATGGGCGGCGCCGCTGCCGGCGAGATCCGACTGCGACCCGGCGAGCTCGCCGACGAGGCTCGTGTCGTGATTGGGTGCCCAGAGAAAATCCGCTCCTCCCAAGGTTTCCTTCGTGACCGGGTTGGCGTCGCGCACGAGCACGCCGCCGAGCGTCAGATCGTGCGTGACCTTGTCGCGAACGTCGAGCCCGCCCACCCAATAACTCGGGCCGCCGTTGCTGACCTCGTACGCGACATGGATCGTGATCGGATTCAGATTCGCATCGACGCTCGGAATCGGCGCCTTGAACAGGATCTGACCGAAGGCATCGACGGCATAATCGGTGAACTGTGTCAGCGGCTGGTCGGCGAGCACGATGGAGGGCTGGTTGCGGTCGCGCGTGAGCACGTCGACGCGCTCGCTGTTCAGGACCGGATCGCGCTGGCTCAGCTGATAGGGGCCGGACGTGCCGTTCGCGGGAAGCTCGTCGATGACCTGGGTCGAACTCGAATAGCTCGCGAAGCCGTCGATCGTCAGCGGGCCGTCCTCGATGTGCGTCTTGGCTCCGTTCAGGGCACGCGTGTACTGGGTCAGCACGCGCGCGGGATTGTCGCTCTGCGTGCTGAAGTCGCCGTACACGCCGTAGCTCGTACCGTGGTCCAGGCGCACGTACAGCTTGCCGGTCGATTGAGCGTCGTAGCCCTTCACGGACGAATCGCCGTACACCGGATAGTAGAGATCGGGCTGGATGTCGCGAAATAGCGGCGTGTCGCTCGATTTGTCGGAGTCGTACGCGAGCGTGAGCAGATCCGAGCCCAAGACCTTGCCCTTGAGGTACAGCGAGGTCCGCGCGGCAGCGTCGCCCTTGCCGCTGTCGAAGCTCGAGGAGACGTTCATGATCTGCTGCTCGAAACTGTCCCCGCTCTGGGCCGGCACGAGGGCGCTCGGATTCAGATTGTGCAGGCTCACGATGCCCTCGGCCATGCCGACCGCGATCATCGGCCGCAGGTTCGGCAGGAACGTCAACGGCAACTCGGCATGCACGCCGCCGCTCGAGGCGCGCAGCGTAGCCTTGCCCGGATTGGCAGGCGGCGTGAGCAGGAAGTGTCCGCGGCCACCCTCGACGAAGACCTGGACTCCGGGTTCCTTCGGGTCGAGATCGCGCGTGCGCCACGCGCCCTGCGTCGTCTCGAGGGTCAGCTCGGTGCGCACATTCACGGGCACGCCCGCGGCGTCCTCGAGGTCGACCTCGACCTCGAGCGGGGTCTCGGGATCCGCGTTGCTCGACTCCGGGGCGACGAATTTGAGGGTCGCGAGCGGACCCGGAGCGATCACGTGCAGCCGGCGGGTACCGCGCACGTTGCCGAAGGCGTCGACCATGGAGAGTTCCAGCAGGTTCTCGCCCGGTTTCAAGTCGATGCCGAGGTATTCCCATGCGGTCACGCCCCGGCTCTCGAGACTGCTTTGCTCGGCAACCTGCGCGCGGCCGATGGGCGTGCCGTTGACGGTCAGCGTCAACTGCGTGCCGAAGGCACCCTTGACGCGCACGGCGGTCTGCGCCGACGGAACGATGCCTCCGTCGACGAGGTTCATGAAATCGAGGTCGGGGGAGAGTGTCGGCAACAGCTTCTCGAGCGGGTCGGGGACCACGGCCTGGCCGCCGCCCGGATCGTTGCCGGCGCGAGGATCGTCGTGGGCGCCGGGACTGTTGCCGCCGCTAGGACTGTTGCCGCCGCCAGGCTCGTTGCGGGCGCCAGGCCCGTTGGCGGCGGCCGTATCGTTCGCGCCACCGGCCGGTTTCTGACCGATCAAGCCGGTGGCGCCGAGCGTGCGCGGATCCGCCACCGCGGTGGCATTGATCTGAATCTGGCTCGTCGCCGCCGTCGTGATCTCCGAGCGCGCGCTCTTCAATGCGTCACGTCGGGCCGCGATGTCGGCGCGCACGGCCGCGGAGCATTCCGCGATCGCGAAATCCGCCTTGTGAAGCTCGCCGTTCTGCAGGTCGACGAATTGGCTGCCTGCATCCAGGGCGTTGCGGTTGTTCAAAATCCGCAGGGTCGTATGCGCAGGCAGGCTCGTCGAGTCGACCTTGGCGACGTGCGTGCGCGGACTCAAACCATAGAGGCTGTACTTGCCCTCGATGTCGGTGATCGCATAGGTGCCGTCGTCGAGCATGATGCGCACACCGGGAATGCCCGGTTCGTCGTCGCCCTGGATGCGATCGGCATTGCAGTCGGCAAAGACCTTGCCGAACAGATACGCGTCCGTCGAGAGGGCGCTGCCCCCCACCTTGACCGTTGCGGTGGCGAGATTCGACCGGGTCGAGCCGCTCTCGGCCTGCGCCGTGTTGATGCCGCTGCCCGCTTGGCCGGCCGGACCGATGCGAATCCGATAGGTCAGCAGTGTCTGCGTGGCCGGCGCGACGGCGCCCAGTCGAAAGCTCAAGGCGGGACCCGAACCCCCGGCAGGATCGGCGAGCGGCGCCCCATTGAGGCGCGCCGTCCCCGGCACGTAGGCGAAACCCGCCGGCAGCGCGTCATCGACGACCGTGGCCGGCATCACGATGCCCGTGTTGTTGCTGATCGTGACCAGATAATCGACGAGATCGCCGACCGCTGCCGCGGATTTGTTGGCGCTCTTCTGCACGAACAACCCTCCCGCGGCGCCGCTGTCGACCGGGATGTCGAGTGCGATCGGGCTGCCCATCGCTGCCACGACGAAACTGCCGCCATAGGATCCGGTTGGACTGATGTTGCGGCCGGCGGGCAGCAGTCCCGGCGGCAGCTTCGAGGGGAACGCGAAGCCGTTCGGCGGCGTGACGACGAGCCGGTAGGTGCTCGCCGGCACCAGCGGAAAACTATAGCTGCCGTTCGCGAGCGTCACGACAGTGCTCGGGGCAGGCGTCACGCCGTCCACGGCAAACACCTTGGCGGCGGCGCCGGGACGCCCGCCGTTGCCCGCACCGGTCACGTCGATGAGCTGCACCGCGGCGCCGGTCACCGGCAGGTTGGTCTTGCTGTTGAACACGACACCGGACGGATCGACCAGCACATTGGCGCTCGTGGTCGTCACGCCGCAGCCGGCCAGCGTCGCGGTCACGCGGTCATTCGGCAGGACTTCGAGGATCCCGTCACCCGATACCGCGACGTGAGTCGCGGCGTCGGCGGTCGGCACGTCGGGCAGGATGCGAAAGAGGCCGGTGTTCGGCGCCGTTTCCGTGGCCGTGAACATTTCCGTATCGCCGGTCATCGCGCTCACGAGCGTGATCGGATGCGTGACGATGACCGACGCGTTGGTGTTGCACTGGGCGGCGTTGACCTGCACGAACAGCGGCGCCGCGAGCACCGCCTGTTGTGTCGGCGTGGTGTAGGCGTTGTCGTTGTAGAACATGATCGTGGGCATGAGCGCCGGCAGCGGCAGATTCACGGCATTCGACGGGGAGGTGATGCGGGTCCCGGCATTCTCGAAGTCGGCATAGCCCGTGTTCGCGAGCGTGCCGGCCGCATTGTCGTTGACGGTCACCGTCAGAGTGCCGGTCAGCGTCGCGCCGGCGGCGAGCGTCGGCACCCCCCAGGCAACGGCGTCCACGGTCGCGCCGCCTTCCAGGACGCTGACATAAGCGCCGTCCGGGTCCGTCAATCGATGGTAGAGCACCTGTACGCCCGACGCGGCGGCCGAGGCGGCCGACAAGGTGGTGTTCGCCGGTACGCTGTCGCGCAGCACGACGAGCGCCGTCGCATTACCGTTGACCGTGAGGGGCACCGGATTCGCCGCAGCGCTACCCGTGTTGAGCGCGTTCAAGGTGTAGGTCAGGGTCGAATTCGGCTTCGGCGCGCCGCTCGAGGCGCTCTTGGAGACCGACAGCGACGCTCCGCCCGCGACGTTGACCGTGTCCTTGCTGCTCGCGGTCGCGCCCTGCGATTGGCTGCGTGCGGTGAGGGCGAGCTCGACGGACTGACCGGTCAGGGCCGTCGTCGGAATCGCACCGACGATCAGCAGACTCACGTGCGCGCCCGGGCTGAGCGGTACGCTGCCGCCGTTCGCGATGACGGATTCTCCGGGATCGACGACACCGTTGCCGTTCGCGTCAACCACGACCTCAAGGCCGCTCGGCGTGAAGCTGCCGCCCGTCGTCGCGAGGGTCAGCACCACACTGCTCGTCGTGTTGCCGGTGTTGGTGAGCTGATGCGGCAGGGTAAAGGAATTTCCGGGTGAACCGCTCGTCGTCTGTCCGCCCGCGAGGTTGAGCCCTTCGAGAGCCTGCACAACGGAGGTGACGGGGTTCGATGCCAGGCGCGCGCTCAGGCCGGAGCCGCTATCGACGCCGTAGGCAGTCGCCGTGTTGGTGACGTTCGTGCCGGCGGCCGCCGGCGCGGCGACGGCCGGTCGCTGCAACGCAGCGGAGGCGACCAGAAGAGTGAGTGCTAGCGCGGCCCGGGGAATGAGCGAAAGGCGGCGCGTCGGTCGCATGGCCGGGTTCGCCGCATCCGCGAGAACCTCCCGGTTCCTCGGCGGATGCGGCGGTTTGCCCTATTGCTGGATCTTGACGCCGAAAGTCAGCACGGCGCTCTGACCCGGCGTCAACGTGCCGACCGTGGCAGTGACCGTGCCGGACGAGCCGATCGCGGGCGGGGCGGTGATGGTGCCGACCGTGGTGGCCGGAGCAACCGCCAGGGTCGTATACGCCGGCGTCGCGTCCGACACGGTCACTCCGGTTGCGTTCGCACTGCCGACATTCGACACCGTGATCTGGTAGTCGATGCAGGCGCCCGGCACCGCACCCGTCGTGAGCGTCGTGCCCGTGTAACCGCCCGGCGGAGTTCCGGAGCAGGTTGCATCGAGGCCCTGGGCCTTCACGAGCGTCACGTTGCCCGCGATCACCGTGCTACTGTCGGTGGCGAGGACCGCCGCAGGCACGGTCGTCGTGTAGGTGCCGTTGGCCGTGGTGACGGTCACGGTCGTGGCATTGACGGCACCGACGAGGGCGCCCGAGGGCGCGGTGACCTTGTCGAAGATCGTGATCGACTGACCCGCGGCAAGACCCGCGGCCAGCACGCTCTGCAGGCCTGCGGGCGGCACGACCGGATCGGTCGCATCGAGCACGCCGTTGCCGTTCGCATCATAGTACTCGACCGCGGTCCAGCCGGTCTGCGCATTGGCGGCGACGAAGGTGATCGTGGACAGGGCGCCATTGCCCTCGACCACGTTGCCTGTGTTGCTGAGCGTGTGGGTGTAGACGATCGAACCGCCGGGATAGGTTTGTCCCGTATTGTTCGGCGTGAAGCTGAGCGCGCGCACCGCATTGACGGTCACGGCATCGTGGATCGTATCGGCCGCCCCGGTGACCGGCGAGACTGCGCGGAAATACAGGTCGACCGTGCCCGCGGCATAGCCCGACGGGACGCTGACGCTGGCGCACACCGTCGTGTTGGCTCCGGCATTGACGGTGCCGGTGTTCGTGATCGTCGCGCCCGTCGTCGCGCAGGTCCCAGAGCCGCCGTCCGCTCTGAAGCTCACCGACCAGCCTGCCGGCAATGTCGTGCTCGCGAAGGTCGAGCTCGTGCTCGCGCCGAGGTTGTAATTGTCGGCGATCGGACCCGTGTTGTTGGCAACCACGATGAACGTCGCGGTGCTGTTCGGATTCGTCGCGATCGTGACCTGGGCCGTCGCCTCGGGACCCGCACCCGCACCCTTGACGCCCGTACCCCCGATCGGCGCATTGTTGGTCAAGTCCACGGAGGCGGCAGTCAGGGCGGTCAGGGTGTCGGTCGTCTGCGCCGACACCGTGCTCGTGACCGTGGACGTCGCCGTCTTGGTCACCGTGAACGGACCCGTTCCCGCGGCGCTCGCGGGCAGCACGGCCTTCAGGACGACGAGGTAGGTCGCTCCGGCGGCGAGCGGTCCGGTATCGGGAATGCCGTCGCCGTTCGTGTCGACGAGCGGCGTCACGCCGTCGGTCTTGTAGAGCACGAAGCTCGTTCCGGTGGGGAAGCTGCCGGCCGACAGCGTGATATTGAACGTGTCGGTGCCGTTGCCGGTGTTCTTGACGGTGTTGTTGAAACTCACCGACGTGCCGGGGTTCGCACTCGCGACCGTGCTGCCCGTGATGGTCACGCCGGCGGACGCGGTCACCGTGAAGGGCACCGTATTCGTGCTGCCCGTGATCGTGGTGCCGGAGCCGTCGTTGTACGATAGGGTCGCGGTGTTGGTGATCGTTCCGGCCGCCGTCCCGGCGGCGACCATCACCTTGAAGCTGATCGTACCCGACTGCCCCGGGGCGAGGTTCGTGAGCTGCGCCGTGACCGCGCCCGCATTGGTGACGTTGTAGTCGTACCAGAGCTGGTTCGGGGCGGTGCCGACCTCGGCCTTCGCGTCCGTCAGCGCCGTCGTACCGGTCACGCTCCACAGGCCCGAATTGGCCACCTCGGTCATGCCGGCCGGGATCGAGTCCTTGATCGTGACGTTCGTAGCCGTGCTGTTGCCGGTATTCGTGTACGTGAACGTGTAGGTGTAGGGACCCGAGTTCGGCGCGCCGGAGCTCACGCTGACCGACTTGGTCACGTTGACGACCGCGTTCGCGGTCACGGTCGTGACGTCCGTGTTGGTCTGCGTCTGAGTCGCCGTGTAGGAGCTCGTCCCCGTGACGGTCAGGCTGTTGGTCTGTCCCGAGGTCGCGCTCGACGGAACCGTTGCGGCCACGATGAACTTGAAGGTCGCGCCGGCGGCGAGAGCGCCGGTCGTCGTGATCGCGTTGCCGGTGGGTGCGCCCGATCCATTGTCGAGGTAGATTGCGACGCCGGTCATCGTGAACGCGCTGCCGGCGGCGTTCGCTGCCGTCAACGTGAACGTGTCGGTGCCGTTGCCCGTGTTGGTCAGGGTATGCGGATAGTAGACCGTGCTGCCGATCGGCGAGGTTTTCGCGCCGCTCGCGGTCAAGGTGAGGCTCGCGACCTGTTGCACGACCGTCTGGACGCTGTTCGAGGTCACGGTATGGCTCGTGCCGGAGCTGTCGGTGTAGGTCGCCGAGGCCTGATTGCCGATCGACGTGCCGGCGGGCGGGGGTGCCGCCTGTGCGCTAACGACGAGCGCGACGCAGAGCAACAGGCCCGCGGCGAGACCCGCCAGGAACTTCTGCGTGCCGCGCGTGACGCTCGTTCGGTCAAGAAGATTCATCGGATTCATGAGGTACAGGATGTTCAGCATCGTGGCAGCGTTCATGTGCAGCGCCTCACGACGCGTTCGCGGCGACGCGCACGCGCGCGCCGACCTTGAAGTCGCCGTTGCCGGGCAGATCCGCGGCGGCCCAGCGCAGTGCCCGGTATTCGCGCAGCGGCACGAGCTCCTGGTGCGTGGAGCCGTCCGCGGCGCGCACCACGCGTTTCAACGGCAGCGGTTCGAAGCTGACCCCATCGAGGCTGGCCAGCGACGGCGCGGGACCCGGCGCCTCGGCGATGAATTCGGTGCCGACGGGCAACGGCAGGGTCGCGACGAGACCCCGGGCCGCGTCAGGTCCCTCGTTGTGGAAGTCGACGACGTACTCGAGCAGATCGCCCGGTTTGGCCGTCGCTGCGGGTTCGAACGCCAGGGTGCCGTCCGTGTGGGTGACGATCCGTTGGACGCTCAAGCTGTTGGTGACCGATGCCGCCGCCGCGAAGCTGACGGCAGCTCCGCTCGCCAGCAGCCATCCACAGGCGATCATTCGCGCTCTGAAGCTATTCATGCTCATTCCCTCATCGTCGCTGCGCACAGGGCTCATTCCCTGCGCGGGGTAATTCAGCCGATGGAGGAACCATCTCTTCGGGATATGCCCCTATCGACTGTGAGGGAATCTCTCAATTTGACTAAAGGCATTCTGTGACCTGGTACGGTCTATGACGGTCGATCGAGGCATGACGCCCGGGTTTTTCGAAGACTTGTGACACGCGGCACAAGACGCAGACTCAAGATTCGCTGCCGACGGCCGAGTCGCACGAGCGCATGTCCGTAGGAGGGCACCGACACGCCGCGGAGCGCCCCGGACGCTGGCGTGCGGGACGGTGAATGCGACCATGCCGCATGCCGGAGCAAACGCGACCGCTGCCGTCGATGGCACGCGAGAACATCGAATTATTGGCAGAACACGATCAGCGCGAGGGTGCGCAGGTCTCGCCTTTGCAGGCCTCGATCGAGCGCATCAGCGGTCTCATGGGCAGTTCGAGCTATTTCGTGTTCGTGCTCGGCTTCATCGCGCTGTGGGCACTGGTCAACGTGCACGGCGTGCATGCCGGCTGGCGCTTCGTCGATCCGCCGCCGTTCAACTGGCTGCAGGGCATCGTCAGTTCCAACGCCCTGGTGCTGACCATCGCGGTGTTGATACGCCAAAAACGCATGGCACAGCTCGCCGAGCGCCGCGCGCACCTCGATCTGCACATCAACCTGCTGACCGAACGCAAGGTGTCGAAGATCCTGCAGATCGTCGACGAGTTGCGGCGCGATCTGCCCGCCCGGCGTCGTGGCCACGATGACGAAACCGCGGAACTCGCCCTGCCGGCCGACACCGAGGCGCTGCTACACGCGATCAAGGATCGGCAAGGCTAGGACTATGAGTCCGGTGGCGCAGCTGCGCTCTTGCGGCTGCCGGCCAGCGCCCGGATGATCTCGCTCTCGCCGCACACCCCGATGATTCGCCCGTCCTCTGCGAGCAGCACCGGATGGCCCGTGCTCTGGCGCAGCTGAATGAGTTCCTGCAACGACAGCGATGCCGGAGCGACCGGCACGCTGCGCTCGGCAGCGCCCAACGCGGCGCCCTCGACGTGGCACAGCGCCTGCTCCGCGCCGTCGACGTGCAGCATGGCGACCCGGTCGTGCGGGTCCAGGCGCAATCGATACCGGCCCGCGGCATCGAGCAGCAGGACTTCGCCGTCACCGGCGAAATCGGCGCGGTGGCGCATGATCATGCTGCCCGTCAACACGTCGAGCGGATTCATGTGGCGCACGAATTCGGCCACGTAGTCGTCGGCCGGAGCGAGCACGATATCCTCGGCGGTCCCGGTCTGGATGATGCGCCCGTTCTGCAGAATGGTGATGCGGTCGCCGATCCTGAGCGCCTCGTCGAGATCGTGGCTCACGAACAGGATCGTCTTCTTCACGCGCGCCTGCAGCGCCAATAATTCGTCCTGAAGTTTTCCGCGGATCAGCGGATCGAGGGCGGAGAAAGGCTCGTCCATGAGCAGGATGTCGGCATCGGTGGCGAAGGCGCGCGCGAGACCGACGCGCTGCTACATGCCGCCCGACAGTTCGCTCACGTAGCGCTCGGCCCATTGCGACAGGCCCACGAGCTCGAGTTTTTCCTCGACAATTTTGCGCCGCTCGTTGCTCGGTTCGCCGCGCAGCTCGAGACCGAAACCGACGTTTTCGCGCACCGTGCGCCAGGGGAGCAGCCCGAATTGCTGGAACACCATGGCCACGCGCTCGCGGCGCACCCGGCGCAGCTCCTGCGTGTTGCAGTGGGCGACGTCGATACCCACGTCGCCGTCTTGCACGAGCACCTGACCCCGGGTCACCGGATTCAGTCCGTTCGCGGCCCGCAGCAGCGTGGACTTGCCGGAGCCGGACAATCCCATCAGCACCGAGATGTCGCCGCGCTCGACGCTGAGATTGGCGCCGGCAACGCCGACGATCACGCCGTATTGCTCCGAGATCTGCGCCCGTGTTCCGCCCTGATCGAGCAACGCGAGCGCCGCGCGGATGGCGCGGCGGCCTTCCCGACCCGGCGCGCGGGCGAACAGGATATCGACCGCCTTGAAGTCGACGGCGACGCTCATCGGGACGCACGCCGGTCGGTCGGCCGACTGATGCGATCGAGGATGATGGCGAGCAGCACGATCGTGAATCCGGCCTCGAAGCCCATGCCGACCTGCACGGAATTGAGCGCCCGGACGACCGGCACGCCGAGCCCGCCGGCGCCCACGAGCGCTGCGATGACGACCATCGACAGCGAAAGCATGATGCATTGGGTGATGCCGGCAACGATCGTCGAGGACGCACTCGGCAGCTCGACCTTCCACAACAGCTGCAGCGGCGTCGCGCCGAAGGCCTCGCCGGCCTCGAGCAGCGTCTTCGGCACCGAGGAGATGCCGAGGTGCGTCAGGCGGATCGGTGCCGGAAGCGCGAAGATCACGGTCGAGATCAGTCCGGGCACGACGCCCAAGCCGAACAGCACGAGCGTCGGAATCAGGTACACGAACGTCGGCAGCGTCTGCATGAGGTCGAGCACGGGCCGCAGCGCCGCGAACAGACGGGGCCGATGGGCCGCCGCAATGCCGAGCGGTACGCCGATCAAGGCGGCCGTCAGGGCGGCGACCATCACGAGTGCGAGTGTTTCGATGGTGGCGAGCCAGTAGCCCTGATTCAAGATGAACAACAGCGCGAGCGCCACGAAGACGGCGAGTCCGATCGAGCGGCGCAGCACCCAGGTCAGCAGCGCCGCCGCGACGATCAGCAGCGGCGCCGGCAGCACCCGCAGCAGGTACGTGAGCCCGTCGACCGCGCCCTTGATGACGATCGAGATCCCGTCGAACAGGTAGGTACCGTGCGCCTTGATCCAGTCGATCGCCACGGCCATGCCGTCGCCGACCGGAATCTTGTGGCTGATGACCCATTGTTCGAACCCGCCGGGTCGCGGCGGCGGCGCGGCGTGCGCGAGCGCGCTGAACGCCGGTTTGCCGTCGAAGGTCAGCACCCCGTCGAGCCAGGCCTTGGTCGCGGTCGGATTGGCCTTGAGCCATTCCTCGGCCGCGACCTGCGGCGGTTCATGGCGGTCGAGGATGCCGGCCATCATTTCGCTCTCGCCGCGCAGCGTGAACTTCAAGTTCTTGAGCAGCCGTCCCAAGTTGGGGCACGCTGCGACGTAGCCCTGGCGCGTCACGGTGTAGATCGTGGCGCCGCCGAAGTTCGGACCGAAGATCGCATCGCCGCCGGTCAGATACTTGAGCTCGAAACGCATGTTCATCGGATGCGGCTCCCAGGCGAGGAACACGATCGGCTCCTTGGCCCGCACCGCACGCTCGACCTGGGCGAGCATGCCCTGTTCGCTCGATTCGACCAGCTTGAAGCCGCCGAGACCGTCGAAGTTTTGACTCAGCATCTTGAGCACGAGACGGTTGCCGTCGTTGCCGGGTTCGATGCCGTAGATGTCGTCCTTGAGCGCCGGCGCAAAGCGCTGGATGTCGGCAAAGTCGTGCAGGCCCGCGGCATAGGTGTAGTCGGGCACCGCGAGCGTGTATTTCGCTCCTGTGAGATTCGCGCCGATGACTTCGATCGATCCGTTCTCGAGATACTTGCTGCGGTCGGCCTCCTGGGCCGGCATCCAGTTGCCGAGGAACACGTCGATGTCCTTGTTCTGCAGGGAGGCAAAGGTCACGGGCACGGACAGCACCGTCGTGGTCGGCGCATAGCCGATCGCGCGCAGCAACTCGGTCACGAGGGCGGTCGTCGCCGATACGTCGGTCCAGCCGACGTCGGAGAAGCGCACCGTGCGGCAGGACTCCGGATCTCGTGTCGGCGGCTCCGTGGGCGTTGGTGCGCCGACCGTCGCCGGAGCCGCATCGTCCGCCCGCGCCTGCCCGAGCGCGCCCAGCAGCAGGGCGCAGGCCGCCAGCGCGCGGGCGAATCGATTCAAGTGGCGGATCCGGGGCTTGACCGGATTACGAGCGAAACGGCATGATGCGGGCGGCAAGACGGTAATTGAATGAACGTTTAACGCCGGCTGTATGTCGGTCACCCTTACATCCCGTGTGCTTATAAATACGGATCCCGTGCGGACAGATCGATGTTAGGCACAAACTCGATCCGGCGTCCAGCAGCG
>Ga0116229_10001341_pt1 | contig 38181 bp, 24 predicted proteins | sample S1TSphgellanicum_3_FD_87313 | JGI IMG/M metagenome (GOLD analysis project Ga0116229, IMG submission 87313) | Host-associated microbial communities from peat moss isolated from Minnesota, USA - S1T2_Fc - Sphagnum magellanicum MG | ecosystem: Host-associated > Plants > Peat moss > Unclassified...
ATGGCTATTGGTCACAACTGCCTATGGATATTGGCTATTGACCATTAGTTAAACTCCTACTAGATATGGTTATTGATTATTGACCATTGGCTATTGACCACAGCTAATGGTAGTAAGGTTACTACCTATGGCTATTGGCCATTGGTTATTGGCTACTAACATCAGCTATTAGCTATTGGTCAAGCTAAGGTTTTAAATGGGTAACATGGATGCAAATGAATATCAATCCATGCTTAGAAAACTAGTTTTAGGGTTTTGTCTAAACTAGTTAAAATGTAATATTCATAAATGTAGTTTATAATTTGAGACTAAAGATGTCTTGTTCATATGAAACTCACTCCACATTTTGTTTTCTAGCAATCATTCCTCTTTTAACATCGATCATTTCACCTCTACCTCAAGTAATGAAGAAATATTGGAGGATATGGATGAAAATGATACACCATATCTTTTTAAATCCTTGACCAATTTTATCTTGGTGAAGTTCGATGAATTGGCAACTCTAATGGTCCCGACAATCTTGGCGCATGCACGATCCACAAGTGAAGCTTTAATTTCATCTTGAAGGTTTGATTTTTTTTTAATTAAGAATTTTTTTTCATTTAACCTTTAGGGTTATAAGCTTTTAAGGTATGTTTTTATGGTTAACATTTGGAATTAAGGTTTAATTTTTTAGTTGGTGGCAAATTGTTCATTAGGGTTTTGGGTCTAAGGGTATTTAGGATCTGTTTTTAAAGTTAAGGTTTTGAATTTAGGTCTAATGTGTTATTTGTTGGCAAATTGTTCATTGGGGTATTGATTTTAAGGGCTTTTAAAGTCTATTTTGGGGTTAAGGTTAGGGATTTCAACACTAATTTTTTTGTCTTGCATGAAATTAGGTGAAATATCAGTTGTATCAAGCAAACCATCCAAGTTGACACATGAACAACATTTCCTTAATTTCATTCTCTACATGAAGCATAATAATATCAATAAGTATGATGCATTCATGTGGAATTGGTCTAAATCCACATTTTCTGATGATGCATTATTCATTGCATCAACAATGCAATTAGTAATGAGATCTAGTGGCCCATAGGCACCAAAATGACCAAGTTGTTGCTATAAGATTTGGTAATTTGTGGCCAATACCATATCTAGAAGATAGACCTAAAAAGTTACAGCACCATGGTTGGTGCCTGAAAGTTTTTAAGAAAATTGCTTCATGACAAGATCATAATTTGTAAAGTTAAATTGAATAACGCAAATGGGTACTAGTTAAGGTTTAATGATTGTCAAACTAGAATGGAAATGAAAAAGTTGAAGGCTTCAATAAAATTTAAAATGAACTATAAGACCAAAATGACCAAGTTGCTTCCATAAAATTTGGTAATTCATGGCCAAGACCATATATGGGTCAAAACAAGTAACTAGGAATCAAAAAAAGCATCGGATGTTAGACATAATTAGTCAAAATCAAACATTTTTATTATTACCATTTAACACCATAGTATTCATGGCAAGTTAGTCATTTTCCCCTTTTATGAATGTTAAGGAACTTAGAGTAAAAATTCATTCAATCTAATTTGAAATTTTGGTTTTAATTCAAGACATTTGAAAATGTACACCTATTGCATCAAATGGAGTCATTTTTGTAAAGGACTATCAAAAGGACTCATATAATATTTAAAAATTCATTGAAAAAAATATAGATGACATCAACATATTAACCACACTCAAAAAACAATCATACTTTTAAAAATGTGAAAATTTAAAACTTTACAAATTCAAAAAATGTTTCAAAATTGCTTCAAAATTTTAGAGCTTGAAGAGTCCTTTACCACATATAAATGGGATATAATGTACGTGACATATTAAGAAAAATTATAGCTTAGAGTATAATAAAATTAAAGAATGTGAAAATTTAATTTTTGGCGATTACTTAAAATTTTGATCATTTTTCAAAATGAAACATTAAATATGTGAAATTTGAACTTTCTTAAAAAATCATATTTATTCAATAATGATGAAAAAAAGTGTGAGGCATTAGGGAAATTTTAAATATTTAAAAAAACAAGTTATAGAAACTCTCAATCAAAATTTCATTTGCATGTAAAATGTTTTTAAAAAAAAAACTTGTAGTCCTTTTCCAAAGTAATATTTTTGGGTTTTAGTTATAGGTTTTGACCCATTTAGAAGACATATTTAAAAAACTACAACACCATGGTTAACACCATAAAGTTTTAAAGAAAAATACTTCACTACAAATTGATGCATCATGACATGATAATGATCTATAAAGTTAAATTGAATAACACAAATGGGTATTAGTTAAGGTTTAGTGATTGTCAAACCAAAATGGAGATGAAGAAGTTGTTGAAGAATGGAATGAAATTGGAATTGAACTACAACATTAGAATGACCAAACTACTTCCATTAGATATGGTAATTCATGGCCAAGACCATATCTAGAAAACAGACTTGAAAAGCTACAACACCATGGTTAGCACCTAACAATTTTAAAGAAAATTATTTCATGACAAATTGATGCATCATGACATATTTCTCTTATTACCAACTAGGTCCCAAGTGCAACCTTGCTGCACACATGGAAGCTTTGAGACTAAAGTCCTAGTTCATCAATGAAATTTGAAATCCCCCTAGGTCCTAAAATTGTTTCAGACATAAAATATAACAATATAATCATGTAGGTATTCAATTCCAACAAAGCTAATCATCACAGCTCAATCCAAATCCTTAAAAATAACCTTCAATCACAACAAAGGGGAAGGCATACAAGGCTATACAAGGCACATGACAAGTGAAGGCATGAATAGGGGAACTATTTGGATTGTCACACTTGTAATTTTTTTGGACTACATACATATGTAAAATTTAAAGCCATATTCAAAATTAATATTGTTAATTTTTTAATTATTCATGTTGTCATATACTTTAATGGGAATCATCATAAAAAAATTGGATGAATTTTAGGAAGATTATGGATTCATAATGGACATTTAAAATGACAACACTATGTCTGTCACACAAAAAAAATGAAAAATGCTAACTCAAAAAGGTGCAAGCATACAAAAATAAGCCAAAAAAGTATATGTTGCAAGTAGAAAACATAGAATTATTAATTTTGAAACATAGAAAGTAGAACCTAATCTTTAAAAACATACAAAAAAACTACATGAGTGTATGTAGGAATGTATGGATATGTTTCATAAAGCTTAAGATTTTTTGTTTCCTTTTTTTCAACCTACTTTCATTCTACTTTCCAAATTTACATTCTTGTCCCATATTGCACAAAGTAGGGTAAAAGTATATTAATTAATTATCATTTGGCCAAAAAATTCATGTGTCCTACTTTTAGAATGTTAGAGGATTATTTTGACATATTATATGCAAGTATTAATGTTTGGGTTCATATAAAAAATCATGTTTAAGATGCATAATTATGTTAAGTTGGAAAACGTTTTTTTAAAGGCTTCACATTATCATAATTGAAATATTCAAGTTTCAAAAAAAATGTATCAATATGCATGATAATTCAAACATCAATATCACGACATTTGAATAGTTTGATTTTGAAAAAGTATTAGACATTAACTTGTGATAAATAAATAAAATGATGAAAGTAATAAAATACATGAAATATGACCATATATGGTTTATTTAGTACAACAAGTAAATTCTAAAATTTGTAGTATTGCTAAAAGCCTTAAAATTCAAAAATGCAAATTTTATTTTTCATCTATTTTTACTTTTTGAGCAAGGATCACCAATTAACCTACTTTAACATGCTTATGCCCCAAAAATATGTCAAAGTAGTTCAAAATAAAAATAAAATTTTTAATCATCAAATGAAAAATTTATTAGTGAAATGCATTGAAACTTTATATATATATAATTTTAAAAAGTTTTAAATAATGTGATTATTGTAAATTTTTATCCTTGGGAATCCATTTCACATTAAAGATTTTAATCTTTGGCATGGATTTTATTATCAATCACATGTTTAGGGATATTCATAGGTTGGCTTATTAATATTTATGATTAAAAACATAGGGCATAATTATAGGATTTATTGTTTGATAATTGTTGAAACTGCAAAAGAAGTCGCTAATGTTAGATTATGGATTTTCAAATGCCACTTTTGAGACACCTAACCATGATTTTGCTTTAACAACATTATTTTCTTTCATCATCGAGAATTGAAGATCTGGCAAGTTTTACATCCCAAAAGTACATCTGGATAAGTATCTAGAGCCATATTTGCTTTAGCACATGGCATGTGAGTTTCTAGTGAACTGAACTAAAAACATTGTCAAGTTTATACATGGCTTGATATGAAATTCATACTGTAATTTCAAGGACTGGACTTGTTGGTTTACATTTATGGCATCCACAAGATACTGTGAAAGGACAGATATAAATGTTGTCAATTTGGTAAGCCTGAAGATTGAATCCCAAAATGGTAGCACATATGAGTTTAGTTGCAGAAACCCATAATCCCCTTGTCGCATGACAAAGATTGTTCAAGTTAAAGACTTTGAAAGTATAAAAGTGCACTTCATCTTTTCCAATTTTATAAGTGACAATGCATAAATAAACTAGAAAACTAGGTTCTCACTCTATATAACAATTTCAAACATGCTCATGAAATTGATGCATTGTGACAAGATCATGACAAAAATTAATGCATCGTGACAAGGTAACAAAGTGAAAAAATAAAATGAAGACCACAACTTGGTACTGATTAAGGTTTAATGACTATCAAACCATAATGGAGATGAAGTTCAAGTTTTTTATTTTTACTATGAAACAACAAATTCTTCTAGAACACTAGAATCACTAGTTATTTTGTCAACATCCACAATTCATGGTAAGTCCATGTTCTAGAAGACCTAAATGAATAGTTGCAAAACCATGGTTAAGACTTGGAACAATTAAAGAAAATTATTTTAGTAGAAACTAATGCATCATGACAAGATCATGATGTGAAAAAATAAAATGAAAATCCCAATTGGGTATCGACTAGGGTTTAGTGACTGTCAAACCAAAATGGAGATGAAGTTCAAACTTTTCTAGAACACTAGAATCATTAAGTTGCTTCCCCAGCATCCAATAATTCATGGCCAAGACCATAATTTAGAATACCTAAATGAACAATTGTAAAACCATAGTTAAGGCCTAGAATTTTTTTTAAAAATTATTTTAGTGCAAACTAATGCATCATGACAAGATCATGATGTGAAAAAATGAAATAAAGATCACAACTTGGTACTAATTAAGGTTTAATGACTATCAAACCAGAATGGAGATGAAATTCAAGCTCCTTGTTTTTACTATGAAACAACAAACTTTTCTAAAACACCAAAATCACCAAGTTGCTTCCCTAACATTCAATAATTCATGGGCAAGTCCATGATTTGGAAAACCTAAATGAACAACTACAAAACCATGGCTAGTGCCTAGAAGATCTTAAGAAAACTATTTTAATACAAACTAATGCATCATGACAAGATTGTGATGTAAAAAATAAATTGAAAATTGCAACTGGGTTCTAATTAGGGTTTAATGACTGTCAAACCATATTGGAGATGAAGTTCAAGCTTTTTATTGTTACTAGGAAGCAACAAACTATTCTAAAGCACCATAATCACCAAGTTGCTTCCCTAACATCTGGTGATTCATGGCCAACTTCATGATCTAGAAAACCTAAATGAACAACTGCAACACCATGGATAGGGTTTAAAAGATTTTTAAAAAATTGTTTCAATACAAATTGATGCATCGTGACAAGATCATTATGATGTGAAAGACTAAAATGAAGACCTTAATTCGATACTAACTAGAGTTAAATGACTATCAAACTAGAATGGAAATGAAGTTCAAGTTATTTGTTGTTATTATAAAATAATAGATTTTTTAAGAACACCAAAATCTCCAAGCTACTTCCCCAACATCTGGCAATTCATGGCCAAGACCATGATCTAGAAAACTTACATGAATAGCTACAACACCATGTTTTAAAGAAAGAATGTATTAGTTTGAATCGATTAATCATGATATGAAATGATACAATCAAAAGCCCAAATAAGTATTGGCTAGAATGATTATCAAATCATAATAGAGATAAAAATGAGGAAAACATTTGATTTGAAGCAACAAAATGATTCCATGATTCATACAAATTGACTTGTAGGTATAGTTGCAAGGTTTCAAATTGAGTATCAACTCACATAATCAAAATATATCATTGCAAATTAGAAATGTGAATCTTAAAGAAATTGGTTATCAAATGGGCCAAAAAACAAGCAAACATTTACCATGAAGCATGGTTGGATTTACATCCAAAATGTCATTTGTCTACCAAAACATTTAGCAAACAAAGTTTGAGACATGTTATTTCAAATTACAAGCGTTGTTTAAAGACTATTTCGAAAATCCTTGGGCGACTATTGTGCAATGGTAGAAGGCGTTGTGATATTTCACAAGGTTTAGGGCATGCCATTCCATGGACTCACCCACAACTTTATACCAAGTTCAATCTACTCAATAGAAGCACCACATCTTTGACGCATCCATTGGTAGTTTTTAAAAATATGTATCAAATGCATTTGTTAGAGGCAATAAAGGACTAGGGTATGTAGAATTTCTTTCATGGCAATGGGGACATTTAAGTGTACAAGGGTTTTGGGTAGAAGGCAAGAATTTTTTTGGATTTTGTGGAGGTAGAACAAGGATTATTATTTATAGGGTTGGAAGTGGAGGTTCACATTCTTATTGTTTGAAGGATGCTTTAAGCCATCCACTAGTTATAGTTTGTAAAAAATTCAAAAACCTTGTGGCAACAAATGAAGAATGTCCACAACAATAATAATAATAATGTTTGCCAAAAGGTAAGTTCTTCGGCAAGGTAATTGAAAAAAATTTCATCCTCTTGCACACCCTAATTTATAGAAACCATGATCTCCTACATTGGGCTAAACCTCACCTAGAAAAAAATGTAAAGTTTGGAATAAGCAGTTGCATGCAAACTCCTTTTTAAGCCTCCTTCAAGTTGGGGCATTCTCCAAAACTTTATTCACCCCAATGTTGAATCCAAAGGTAATGATCTACACTTCTTTCTCACTCTCCTTTATCTTTTATGACCTACAACTTTTTGTTCTCCCTCTACATTTGCATTTTTCATGCAAAATACGATTTCTTTTCATTCATCCACAATTATAAGTTATGGTTTCAACACATGTAAACATGGGCCCTTTCCCTCCTTTGTAGCTCTAGTCTCTCATTTGAGATGCAAGTGACATAAACACGGGGTTTTTAACATCTAACCAAATTCGACACAAACTCAATTTGTGCCAAATATAGGTGGTATTTTGAGTTATGAGCCTTGTTGCGCCCCAATGTAAATTTTTCCTGCCATATTGTTGTTGATCTCATCTTGTGATGTCGTAATTCTAGCCTTGGGCTTACGACAAAGGCAAGGGCTTGCGAAGGTGCGGGCCAAGAATGAGCTTAGGAATCACATTTCATGCTCCCGGGAGTGCAAAAGAGTGTGAGGGAATGAACCCCCACACTCCCAAATGAGCTCCCAGTTTGGAAGTTGGAGTCCCAATGGACTTCCGAATCTTTAAAGGGCGATTGCAAGAGTCAAAACCCGTTGGATTGAAAAGTTCCTTATATCATTAAAAATATCTTGGAACTTAAATGTCTTAAATGGGCTCACATCACCCATTAGAGTACTTAAAACATAAATTATGGCCAAAAGAAGGGTTGAAAGTCAAATTGTCAATTTGACTTCCAACCACTAAAAGTCAGGAATCGCCCTGATTTACTTGTGTGCATGTAGCGTGCCACATACCGTTGGAAAGATCTCAACGAGGGCTACAACTTTGCTTCAAACCTTACCTCAATCAGAGGTTTGCACACAAAATTATGGGTCTCCAAAGTTGTGGGAGTCCCAATTTCGAGAATTTTGGGACTCACACTTGTGAGTTTCAGGATAAAATGCCATTTGGGTGTTGGCCCCGTGGCCATGTACAGAGTATATTGTAAGAGGGAAGGTGATGGCTTCCCCCAAGTCCAGGTTGTGGTGAGTCTTGTGAGTCCATGTTTGCCCATGATTCGTCCGTGCACCAAAAGTGCTCCAGCTGTGCACTAACCAATTTGTTATTTGGTTCGTGTAGGTCCGTGTGAGTAATTGAGTTGCTTGTCAATCTTCCTAGTCCCCATCTTGGAGCTCCAACACGCCCTTTTACCCTCGAAGTGCTATGAACCAAAGAGCGTGCCCTGACTCCTTATTTTTCCATTGTTTTCACCTTAGACTTACATTTTGAATCTATCAAGGAGCTTGAGAACACGTCATGTGAAATGAGCAAACATGGGCTTTTGGTGCCATGTATGTTCAACTTTACGAATAATTTTAATATCTTATTGTTGTTAATAATCCATTTGTTATAAAGGGTAGTGCTTAGTTTGAAACTTTGAATAGTCAGTTTGGAAACAAATCCTTAGATTGTGCACCAACCTAGTTTGGGGACTTCAAAATCAACTTGGGTTACATTTTAGCTAAGGTATGGTTAAAGAACCCTATGACTTTAGATGAAGTATGGCATGATCCCATACTTAACCTATTTAATCCTAGAACCAACCAACTTCCCCTTGGTGGCATCAAATGTATGGTCCAAAACATAGAAAAAAATGCTTCCACATATATATGTCCACAATTTATAAAAAATGCTCCAACATATATACGTCCACAATTTCATCCCATTCAAACGAACCTTCAAACTCCTATAGCTTTCACACACTTGTACAAAGCATAAGAAAGGGGGCATTACCAATTTGAAAGGTTTCCAATCTTACAAAATGGCTTGCAAGTAGATGAAATATTAACCTTTTTTCACTTTCAAGTTGATGAAGCTTTAAAAAATACATGTATTATCAAATTATTCATGTTATGATCATAATACATAAAACTTATAGTGTAAAAATAGGTTTGAACACCAAATTGACCCTATTAGGTTCAAATCTAATTTTCACATAATTTATGATGCCAATTTTTTTCAAATTTTGTATTCAACTTATCATAAACTAAATGTAGGACCATGTTTTTTCATATTTCTACTTTCAAAAATTTTAAATATACTTTCATATGTTTATATCAAAAAAATTGTCATTTTTAAATTGCATTTTGGTCGCAACACTTTTTTTGTCTATTTTACCATGCTTTCACCCTATAAATATTTTTCATTATAACCAACTTTGGAGGGTAAATTTTATTTACAATATGAAAGGTAGCCATTATCTAACAACATTTAAAAAACCCCAAACCTAATTTTAAATTTTACTTAACACCTAAATGATTATTGAATGTACTAAAATACTAGGCATTATTTTAAACCCTAATATTGATTATTTTAAATAGCCTAATAAGGTAACAATTTTAAAATAAAAATAAATACAAGGTTTCAAATGGATGGTTTTCAATTTAGTCAAATCTAATGAATGACTTTTAAATGGGGCATGACCCTAGGTAATACTCATCTAGGTATTTAACTTGATACCATGCCCAAAATTTAACCATTTTTTTATATTCGCCCAACATGAGGTATTATGTCAGTCATGAAAAAACTTTGCATTTTGTAACCAAGGTCTATTTAATACCGTGGAATAAATGAAATTTATTACATTGATCTACAACATTATGAAATTAAGTCACTACATATGGTATCCCACGCATCAATATTTTCATATTGCAAATTAGGCCTATTGATTTTCTAATCAACCATTCTCAAATTGTAAGAAGTTGGTTTAGGTTTTAACAATCCTAATTTACTTTTCAATTGTTCAATGATAATGTTCACACGTAACCCCCCATATAGGAATACATCATCCACTATATTTTGGCCAATTTGCACTTGGATCACCGCCATGTGATCACATGATTATGGGTAGCTATTGCAACAATACATGTTTCCATTGTCTTTTAACCATTGCAAGGCCAATAGTCTTGTGAATATATATTTTAATATTGTAGGCTTCATAGTTTCATTTTCTACCACATGTACTTTTTTTGATTGAGTGCGATTTTCAATAGTTGCCCCAAATCTAACCTATATATGGCTTCCAACATCTATTGATTAATGTCTTGAAAAATCTCTTCTATAATTTTTGTTTGGCTAAAAACAATGGGTAATGGATCCTCAATTGGAAATGATGTTTACTCCCACCATATTCGGTAACATGCCCAATCAATATTCCAATTTCATGGGCTACTTGTTTTTTCAAGGGATTTTGCCACCTATAATTGTTAAATTGTTTCCACAAATGATTTCTTCAACTTCTCTTTTTCATCCTAGTCTACAACATTTTTGTTTTTGAGCAGCTCCCAATCCTTGAACACATGTTCCTCATTCCTTTTACTATGAATAACCACTACAGCCATGTTGACTAAAGATGTAAGTGTTTTCTTGTTAGCAAGTGGTTGATTGTTTATTAATTTACTTGCCTTGTCCTTTAATAGGTTTTTCATTTCTACAAACCTTGGACAACCTACCATCATGTGACCAATCATTCCACAAATGTGACAATGGTACTTGGGGATGGGATATTTAATATCTTCATTTTACTGTTTATTAATAAATGTATGTTATTCTACTACATTCTATTGTAGTTTGTTTAGAAAAACATGATTTTACTCTTCCTAAATTTTTGAATCTATCTTCAATTATTTAGAATTATACTTTTTGATACAATAAAAAAAACTTCAAGAAAAAAAAAGTTTAGAACAAGAGTCACAAAAAAAAATTCAAAAAAGTTTTGTTGTGCTTTTGAATTTTTTTTCTTCTTTACCACATAATTCTTCTTTAGTTACAATGGAAAGAACTCAAGCAAAAAACAACAACTCATCATCTAAAGAAAAAAGTGATCAAGTTAAAAACATATGTAACAAGAATGGCAATTCAAACTTGCTATACCTTGAAAATGTTTTAATCAAGGTTTAATTCAAACTAACATTATGAGTAGTAATGTAACCAATATCTAACTAGTAAAAGATGAAGATATGTATCACCATAAGCTCAAAGCTTATGGCAATATTAGATTCTCTTTAATCTCATTTACACAATATGACATGATATCAATCTAATGCTTCTAAGTAGTACTTGTAGGCTAATTTAGAACAAACTTGCATGTTAATTATAATGTTTGTTCCGGTATTATTTCTTCATAATCTTACATTTTGTTAAGACTAATAATAAGATTGTTTTGTTATAATTGAGTAATTTGTTAATATAAACACTTCACCTTTATATTGTTATGTACTTGTAACAAAATTGAAGTGTTTTCAATATGACACCCAAATACACATATTCTTAATGAAATTGTACAATTCAATACATTGATTTTAGCTAAATTAAATCATGGCTTTGGAGAATTTTTTTTTCCAAGGTTCAATTGTATTTTCAATTCAAGCTATCATGATTAATAAACACTTATTACAATTTGGCATTGAATTGATCATTCCATACTTGAATGACATTGTATGCATTAATCATCATTTGATAATATTGTGTTATTGGGTGCAAGCATGATTGGGGTACCACATTTGAACCATAAGGACTCATTCCAAGGATTCCCAAATTCACCTTTTCTGCACTTTTCCCATGACCTATCTTCCATTTCACCTTTATTTCTTATGTCAAATGAAATAATTTTGTTCCAAATTTTATATAGGCCTCTAAAGTTTTCTTTTTTCACATATGAAAGTGAAAATAGTAAAATTTATCCAATGTGGGCCATGTTCTATCAATGGCCCAAAATTTATAGAAATTTGGCTTCTTGAAATTTTTTACATGATAATAGGGCATTTGGTTCTTGTCACATTCATACATTTTATACACATGAGCACATAAGGTGTTTATGGTAAAAAAACTTGGGCCAAAAAAAATTGTTTAAACATATCATATGAGTCCTTGAATTATTTTTTCTCGTGAAACAAAGTCCTAGATTATCTTCAAGGACTTGGCTATTTATTCCATCAAAACCTTGATTAGGCCACTGAATTACATTGTAATTGTGAAAATATTAACAATTTTGTTAATCAATTCAACTCACTCATTAGGTGTTTTCTTTGATAGAAACAATTATGTCCATGAATTTGGTGTTGCAAAAGAAAGATTTTTCCTTCTAATCATGCCCACTTTGACTAATTGTGAGTTTTGTACAAAAGTTGAATATGGTACTTGTACAAGGATTTTTGGTACTAATTAAATCTAAATTTCCTTTTCATCTTGAAACACCATTCGTTGATTAGGAACATGTCATTGCATTCATCTTCTACATCCTCCTCCTTGTCTAGATGATTATGGGATATTGATTGGTTACAAATTCCCCACCTTTCTGTGGGAGAATCGGTTTGAGTGCATATGCCATGCATTCTTGCAAACATTGTTGTTGGGTTGATCTACTAGAAACCATCATGACCAAAAAAAAGAAGTAAATGGCACCTTTTTTTTTGGTTCAATCAACCAATCCCTTTGCAACCTTCTTTAGCTAATTTATAGAAAACACAAAGATCATGTACAAACAAATAAAATCCTTGATCTTTCTTGAAAAAACAAAGAAAATGATGGAATGTAATGGTACACAAATTGATGTATTGAATCTCCCTTTTTGCTTTGCATTCATTAACTATGCCCACAAAAGGTGATGGTTCATGCAAATTGGTGGCAAGAGTTAATGCCAAATAGTTAAATCATTCTTGTGAGCTATCCACATTAAATATTAATTCGATAATGATGAATAAGAGCTGGCACATGTAATATTGAATTGTAAAAATGAAAATGTTGGTTAAGTTTTCAACGAGTAAATCTATGGAACAATCAATCAAAGATAAATTAATAAGATAAACTAGTATCAACATTGTAAAAATAGTTAACCCTTGGGGTAATTCTTTCCCAAGTAAAATTGCCAACTCAATAGGGTAAACTAGTTGCAGTATATATGTGCTCTCAAGTGTTCTATATGGTTTTAACTTGTTAATATTAACAAGAACATGTTTACTATCAAATTTATCCACTACAACTAGTAAGGTTGTGTTTTTCAACAAAAGATATTAAATTTGGTAAGGACCAAACCAACAATGTACAAATTTCCCTAGATAAACATTTATAGATTGGGAAAACATAATACAAAATCCCCAAACTCAAATCACTTTTGAGTTGTTTGGTTTGTGACCATAATGTTCAATTCCATTGATTAGAAGCAACAATTTCTTGTGCCTTTAATCTTGACCTTGTAACTTTTCCAAATTCAATAGTCTATTGGTCAAAACCTTAATTAGTGTTGAATCAATCCGTGTACTTGGGTAAGTAGGCAACATGTATTCAATAGGTAATAATGGATGTAATCCATATGGGTGTGATCACAATCAAATGAACCAACAACGACAAAGGACTCAAGGACTATAAAGTTTTTTGTGGTCATTTTTCACTTTCTCATAGAAAGGACTTTTGAGATGAAATCTTTTGCAATATGTTACTAAAAATACATATAATTTTTTTAATACATCACATTTTTTAAATTAACTTTTCATGAATAACTAAGTTTTTAAAAAAAGTGTATAGATCTACCAAATTATGTGTTTCATTTTGAAAAATTATTTTAATTTCAAATTGTATGAAAATATGTAAATTATTTAATTATTTATTTTATTGTTTCATAAATTGCAACTTTTTTTTAGATGTCATGTACATTACATCCCATTTACATGCGGTAAAGGACTCTTGAATTTTAAAAAATAGAATCAATAGATTTTTAATTTATTAAAATTTTAAATTTCATAACTTTCAAATTGCGAGTGCTTTTTGAATGTGGATGATCAATTAACCACATCATCTCAATTTTTTTCTCATCAAAATTCCTTTATAAAGAGAGATTTTAACTTAGTAATTTACAAAATTGATTACTTTTGATGCAATTGTTGTTCAAGTTCAAAGGCCCTTTACTAAAACCAAAACCCAATTTTTTTTTTTTGAATTCTTCAGCATTTGTATTAGTCATTTAACACAACATTCCATGATTAACATGGCATTAAAGTGACACACAAAAATAAATCTAACAAGATAAAAAAATTTATTGAGTTTTGGTGGTCACCTAATATGTTTTTTGGTTCATTTGATTGTGACTACACCCATATATACTAACTAAAAGGGAATATATATCCTATAATGTAACCTTATATGCAATTTGGTAAAAAATAATATTGTGGGCCAAAATTCATCTTAACTCATATGTTCATCATTAACAAGTTTGGTTAATAATGTACCAATCACTTTGTTAGTAGATTTAGCTTGTCCATTACCCTACGAGTAATAAGTTATAAAACTAATATGTTTGAACAAAAAATGATCAATAACATACAAAAACCCTTCATTAATGAAATGAGTACCTTAATCTATGACAAACTATCAAGGACATCCAAAATAGGTTAAAATGTATTTATACAAAAACTTTGTTATTACTAATGCAATATTAATCCAAAGTGCTTTTGTTTCAACCCATTTCGTGGCATAATTGGTTGCCATTAGAATGTAATGATTGCTAGTGTAGTGGATAATTGGTTTAATTAGTGACCTAATAAAATCAAAACCCCACTTTTGGAGTGGTTCATGTGGCAATGTAGTAAATCTTGCTTAGTTGCATGTGGCAAAATTTCCTAAACATTGACATCATAGGTTCAACAATGATGAAAAGTGTTTTTAAACAATGTAGGCCACCAATATCTAGCATCTAGAATTTTTTATGTAGTGATCAAAAGGACAAATGTCCATTTGTAATTCTAGCATGTAATTCATGGATAACTTTAACTATTTTTTCATGTTGTAAACATCACTGATATCATTAACCCTGACTAATTTGGTATAATAAACTGTTTTATATAGTGAATGGTTTTGCTTTATGAACAAATGATTTGATTTGAACACCTTGGCTAGTCTTGGAGCAATTTGTGGTTTGAAGATTTTGGTTATTTTTGGTACAAATACCACTATATAGGCTTTTAATGCAGGATCCATGGATTGTTGTAATGCATCTTAGAAGTTGTTGATACTATTTTTATAACAATTAATTCAATACATATATATTGCATTAAATTTTCTAATGAAAAAATAGGTTTGAACACCATATTGACTAGTCAATTTCAAACTTACTTATTCCTTACTTTTATTATTCTAAAGTTTTTTGAAATTTTGTAGTTGATTTACAATAAACCCAATTGAGGGTTCAATAGTTTCAAAATGAAAATTGAATCTACTTTCTTGTGTTTTCGTGAAAAATTGCCTCTTTTTTAACTTGATATTTTTTCGACAACTTTTTTTGTATACTTTACAATGCTTCCACCCAAGTATAGTTTCCTATTGTCTACTAAGTATATCTTCATCCAAAATCACTTCCCAACAACCCATAGGTACTAGACATGCATGACATGGGGTTTGATTTAATTTTGATTGTATAACCACCTACTAACATTTTCTTATTATAATGATTCAAATCATTGAGGTACAACTTTAAAAACATGTTCATTTTTTTTACACACATCCCTTTTTGAACTCTTCAACTTTAGAAGAATCTTGTTGATGTTGATAAATGGTGCCATTCCTCTCATGTTATAAAAAGAACCTGGTACCCTACAAGTCAATTTTTTATTTTCAGAATTGCAAGTCTCACATGATGAACACTATTAGGAATGCTTACAACCTCTTTGTTGTGGGCATCTACTTACATCTCATCATGTTCTTGCTCTTGTTCCTCCCTATCACCTACTTGATCCAATTTTTTTTGTAGACTTTTAGTCACCATTAGTCGCATTCTAACACCAATTTTCTTTAATTGTTTATTTTGATGTTTTCAAATAGGTATCCTTACAACATTTCTTGTTCCAAATCTAAATCTTTAGTCCGTTAAACAGGTGCAAATACGCTTGAAGGAGCCAAAAACCATGTCAAGTAGTGATGAAAATTGTCAATTTTTTTACATATGTTTTTGTTTTGACATTTTAAAGTTATGTTAATCATTTTAAGTTGTGCTAAATGACTAATATGAGTGTAGAGGAATTCAAATTCAAATTTCATTAAATTTAATTTTGGGTTTTGATTTTAGTAAAGGACTTTTGAACTTGAACAATAGCTATGTCAAAAGTATTTTGCAAGGGACTAAGGTAAAAAAATATTTTAATTAAAAAATAAATGGTAAAAAAATTTAAATGATATTAACCTACTACCCACATGTAAACCACACTCACAAGTTAAAAGTTATGGAATTTTAAAATTTTCAAAATTCAAAGTATGTTTCAAATTTTCAAAATTCTTGTAGCACATGTGAATGGGGTGTAATATTGTACATGACATATAAAACTAAATTGTAGTTTATGGTACAAGAAAAAAAAACCCTAGAATAGTTAACATATTTTGGTATGATTTGAAATCAACATAATTTTTCAAAAATAAAATGTAAAATCTAGCAAAATTTGCACCCTTTGAAAAATTTGTATCTATTCAACAATGATTAACACAAAAGGGTGAAAATTTTGTAAATTAGACTGAAAAATATGTCTGCTCAAAATCCCATTTAAAAATATGACATTTTTTTACATAAACACAAGAAAGTAGATTGGAAAACTTTTAAAATTTCTTTTGAAGATATCTATGCCTCCATTGGGCTTATGGTAAGTTGAGTATAAAATTTGAAGAACTTTAGTAGAATAAAAATAGGTAACAAGTATGTTTGAAATTGATTAATAAATATTTTTTCAAACCTACTTTCACCCTACAAACTAGATATATTTTTATTAGAATGTGAAAAAGATGAAAAACCAAAACTACATTTGAGGACCACATTAATTCAAAAAAATTAAAAATGAACTATTTAGTCTATTTATAACCTACTTAAAGGCTATAAAGTAGATTGTGAACTTTTTTTGAATTTCAATGAATATACTTAAACCTACTTTAAACTTGTAATCTTTATTTAAAGTTTTAACAAAGTTGAAAAAAAATTCATATTAATCATTAAAGTAAATAATATTTTTAAATTCAATATATCTAAACCTAATTGATGACTTTTTTCATTTATGTTGCAAGGAACACGAGCAATGTAATTTACCATGCTTGGACCCAAAACATGTGATATATTGTGAAAATATGTTTATCTTTAAAATCAAGGCCTTATATTAATCCAACATTCCTTTCATTAATAACAACATTGAAATTTAGTCTGTTTTGATGTTTTTGATAATGTGTTAACCCCTTTTTTCCACAATCTTGGCAATTTTAACAAACTTTTAAATTCATGTTGGACAATGAAAGAAGTTTGCATAATAAATTTGTAGCACATCTTTAATCTTGCCCCACAATGTTTAGTTTACAATGATTTTGAACCACCAAATTGGTGTGGTTGTTCATGTATAATGTACTTTGATCATGAATGGTGCATTTTGACCTTTCAATTAGATTGTCACACCTATTCTAACACCTTAAAACACACTTGTTGCATCAATTCCAAATGTTTATCCATTTGGATGCAATTGTTCCCTATGTCAAAGCATCAATGAACACCTTGACATCCACCAATTGTTTTTAAAACTTATTTGAAGTGGCCCCATAAACCATGACATATTGCAAGGATAACAATAAAGGTGTTCATTGTCAATCTTCAAATTTCAACCACATATGCATGAATGGAAACCCAAAACTTTTGATCATAAGTTGTGACTTTAGACATATTGAATTCATTGCACACAAACGTTTTGCATTCTAGACATCTTGAAAACATTATTTGCTCATACTCCTTCCATTTCCTCTCATAATCTTTGGTAGAATCCAAAGAATTGTGCTTTAAAGGAAGGTTTAGGAGAAGGAACGTGGATTAGGATTTGGTTACTAAAGATTTTTTGTTGGTTGCTTCATCGTGAAGAAAAAAATGACAAAACATGAAGTTTTGGGGAGGCATTGAAGATGCCATGGTCATTGACGTTAGCTGAAAGAAAGAAAGAAAAAACATAAATCCATAATCTTTTTTTTCAATAAAAAGAAATAGAATAATGTGCATTACAAACCCTAAACATTTTGATCATGATCATGATTTTAACAACCCACACATAAGAAGGAAAACACAATTGAAGTTTGATGTGGAATGTTGTGCATAACAACCAGGCTAAGTTTCTTTTGAAGTTTGATTATTATTCATGCACTTGTGTATGACTAACTTAATGCAATTGCAAAATGAATCTTATTTGAATTGAAAAAAAAAAAAAAGTTGAAGTTGGAAAATACTTTGATTGCAAATTGTTTTGTCACATTGTAAATAAGGAAAAAAATTATAACATCTTGGAGTTGGGTCCCCATGCCACCATTACAAAACTTGAAGCCCTTCAAAGTTAGTTTACATGAATCCAAACTTTGAATCAAGAATTGTGATTCACAATTCAAAGGCGGCAAGGTCTACACATCACATGACACACGTAAATATTAGCACATTACAACAACTTGCAACTTGCAAATGCAAAGCTCAAAACAAAAGCTAAGGTTAGAAATGTATTCTAGATTCTTGAATTGGTCATTGCAAAACATTGCAACAAAATGCATCCATGTACACCAAGTGATTTCATTGGTCCCAATGAATGAGACCTAGTGTGGACATAGTGAATTCATGAGTCCATTAAACATGGACTAGTGAACTTCACCCACATTTTGTAGTAGTGAAATCATGAATATTTGTGATCACCATTACATGTTGCAAAACATCTCACCTTAATTATTCCAAACTTTGAACCAATGAGATGAAATTGCACATTAATGAATATGTTAAGCAATTTAATGGCCCATATTAAGGATAATTTAAATTTTAACATTAACATCATTATAATGATAAGATAGTGATTTCAAGTAAAAACACATACTCAACAATGGCAAGAAGCCCCCTTTCATAAGGGACAACAATAAGTGACATGAGATGTACCAATCAATGCATCACGTGAAGGAAGAAGAGTGAAATCATGCTAATATGTACCAAAACAATTGTAACAATACATAATTTTGCATATCTAACATTTAAAGAGTTTTTTCAAACGTTGTTATTTTCAATATATTGGTATACATATCTTGAAATTTTGAAATCAATCTAATGAATTAAAAATACCTTAAAATAATTTGACATAATAGTAACTAGTGTTTTAAAGTTTTTTTTGAGCATAAAAACATTATTACAACTTCTTGAATTTTTTTGAAAATGACAACTTTTGGCAAATTTTTAACAAAAAATAAATAATAGTATTAATTTTTTTCAAAGACCTTTTTCAAGACTTTGTCAAATAAACAATAAATATACAAAGCATTATTAAGCAAATGGTTGTGATTCATTACAACATGGTTTGACCCATAAGGTGGCATAAACATTGGCAATATTGGATAGTGGGATTGAACAAATTAGCTACCTTTTTGCTTGCAAGTTTACCACATGTAGTGATGGGGATTAGGGTGTAGGAAAAAGTTTAGGTTCCAAAGCCCACAATCCATTTTGTAGCCTTTCAATGAGTTATCTCCCAAAAAAATCACCCATTTTCTAGATGTAATGCCTATAGTAGGACCTAAGTATAGGTTGAAATATGGCAAGAATTCACCTTCAAAAAAATTGTTGCAAGGTTTTGTACCTATCATTTCCTATAAAATTCTTATTTTCAATTCATCCTTTTGAAAACTATTTAGTGTTGAACTTAAATTGCTTCAACTTAAAGTGAACTTTGAGTTTCAAAAGGTTGTCATAGAAGTTCCAAAGCTCCTAACTTGAATTTAGGATTGCCAAAAGGTTGCCATAAAAAATTCAAGTTTAAATGCATTACCATATTAGTTATACATCAATTTTTTTGCTTTAAGTGGGGTGACCTTTGTGTGCTTTTACCTATTCCAAACTGATTAATGACATAATACCCTTTCTTTGATTCATGAATAAAGAAAAAAAATTCCTAACTCTGATCATGTTGTTACCATGTATCAAACAAATTGAAAATAAATTCTTGCCATCTATTGTGATGATTTTTGAATTGAAAATTCTTTCCACGATGTTTTTTCAAATGTTGACCACATTTTAAAAGGAAAAATGAAATTAAAACAAATTTATAACACTATTAAAAAAAAGCAAATACAATACCTTACAAAAAAACTAAAAATATTTGAAATGTAAACAAAATAACTTCAAAAATGGAAAATATCACTTATTGTGTTACTTAGGAAATAATTGTCATGTATTTTCCACTTGCATAGATTCTAATTAAAATTTGGTTTTTTTTCCAAACAATATATGATGAGAAACATACAAACTTGAACATACGAAATTTTAAATAACTAATGACAATTTAAATAGAATATCTTGATGATAAACCATGAAGAAAAAAATCAACTTGGATTCAAAAGATTAAAAGGAAATGTAATATTCACCTAGTGGACAAAATTTGTGGTCAATTTATACTCAATAGGTTAGGATCCTATTTCAATTTTAGTGGAAACCATAGAAGGTCATTTGACATTTTAAGCCTTTTCAAGGTATTTAATCATTTAACTAGTTGCAAAAATGACTAGAATGCATTGAAAGGGTGGGATCCTAATGCTAGTGTGGGTTTGTGGAAATTTTGAAAACACAAGTCTTCGATGAAATCCTCTCATGACTATGATTGCTTCTATGTCATTAGGATCAACATCTTGGGTAGAATAGGCTTGAATGTCAACAAGTGTTGGGTTCAGTTTTAATCCCTTGCCTATTATGTAGACACATTTCGCTTATCTTTAGCTTTGTTTTTGCGAGTGAAAGCACACTATAGGGGGGACCAAGATTGTTGTCACATTGTATTATTTTTTAAAGGTCCCATGTTTGATGTTGCGACCCTAGCTTTGGGCTCGCGACTAAAGCAAAGGGGTTACAAGGTTGCGGGCCAAGAGGAAGCCCATGAGTCAAGGCAAAAAGAAGCCCGAGAGTCACATCACATACTCCCGGGAGTGTAAGAAAGTGTGAGAGAGTGAACCCTCACATTCCCAAGGTAATTCCCACTTTGGGAGATGGAGTCTCGATGGACTTCCAAAATTTTAGAGAGCGATTTTAGGGGTCAAAATTCAATGGCTTGTGGCGTTCTTTATATCATTGAAAAGCTCTTGGAACGTAGATGTTTAAAATGGGTTCGCATTACTCATTTGGACATATGAAACACAAGTTATGGCCAAAAGAAGGGCCGGGAGTCAAATTGCTAGTTTGATTCCCAACCAGAAAAAGTTGGGAATCGACCTAATTTACTTGGCTGCAGAGGGCATGTGACATATTGTTGGAAAACTCTTAACGATAGCTACAACTTTGCTTTAGACCGCATTGCAATCCGAGGTCTGCTTGCAAAGTTATGGGGCTCCAAAGTCGCGGGAGTCCCAAATGATGCGATTTCGGGACTCCCACTTGGGAGTCCCGGGAGAGAAAAGTCATTTTGATGTAGGCTTCGTGGCCAGCCACAAAGTATACTATAAAGGGAAAGGTGGTGGATTCTCCCAAGTCCGGGCTGTGGTGAGTTTAGTGTGTCTGTGTTGCTCGTGGTTTGTCCTAGCACCAAAGGTGCTTCAACTATGCACTAACCACTTTATGTGGGTTGTGTGCAGGCCCGTGTGAGTGAGTGAAGCTTGTCAACTCTTCCTAGTCCCATTTTGGAGCTCCAACACGCCCTTCTACCCGGCCCTCAAAGTGTTGTGAGTTAAGGAGTGTGCCTCAACTCCTCCCTCTTTCGTTGTCTTATACTTGGACTCACATTTGAGTCCTTCAAGGAGTTGGGAGTGCGTCATTTGAACTTCAACCATGTCATGTCATTATTATGAAGAATTTTCACAATGTTTTTGCATATTATGGTAGGTCAAAACCCAAATAAGTCAAATTTGAAAGAAACTACACTTTTTAATCTAATATGATGTGATGTTAAAGTATATTTGTGCCCACAAAAAAAATGTCACAACGTACCAAAAAATCAAATATATTAAAAAATTTATTGAAATGATTTTTAATATTTATGAAATTTGTAATCTTTATTAAACATTGTGATTCCATATGATTGAAATAATTTTGTGAGCCATGTGAAGACTTTGATAGTTATCATATCACAAATGGGTGTTTTGGTGGGCAATGACTATACTTGTATTTGTTAAATTAATATTTTGACAAACCATCATTTTCAAATGGAAGATGACAAGATATGTCAAGTGGGCCATTTAAAAATTTTTAATTTCAAAATTTTTTGGTTGATTATTTCAAACCCAAACATAATGTAGTCCAAAACCAAAAAATGTTTTATTATACTGCATATACCATTTAAATATACCCATTATTCCTTGAATTTAATCTTTTAATTTTTTTCAAATAATAGTAAATATCATTAACTTTGTGAAAATCAAAATATCAAGCCCAAACACCAAAAATGAAACCCAAAATTAAATATAACACACTTTGCATAAATATACTTTACACACATGTCATGAAATTACCCAAGTTAGCCCCGCCATAGTGTGCTTTCACCCTTGTTCAATAACTTATTCTTTGCAACCTCAATGCCCAACCTCCCAAAACTTACTAATCTTCATGGAATCTTTGTTCATGACTCTCATGTGGAATAACCTCAAAAGTTGGAGTATTATCTTTGAAGACAATCTAAATATCAACCATAATCAACCAAATAAAAGGACTATCAGCCCTTGAATAAATCCTTGCAATACATGGTGTTGTCCAACTTGGGGTCTTGTTAGATTGCTAGAATATTGGGAATTTTCTCAAGAGCACCAACTAAAAAAACGATGTGGTAAAAATATTTACAAAGAAATGAAATGTTTTTGAAAATCAAAAACCTAAATGCTTGGTCCGAATTTCATGTGAATTCTTCCATGGATACTCTTGGTTTCAAACGTAAAACAAATGCATTACAACAAAATGCATCCCTATACATACACCAAGTGATTTCAATGGATTTTGAATGAATTCACTAATCCCAATGAATAGGACCTAATGGGGAATTCACTAATCCACTAAATGGAGAGTAATGAATTGCACCCACATTTTGTAGTAGTGATGGGATTGTATTTCTCACCTACTTTCAACATTTAAAGTAGGTTTTGAGGCTTTGGATGTGTTGGAAAAAGGTGTTGAATTGAATTTTTTTTGAAGACAAGAAGTTGGAGATGCATTGGAAGATTAAATACTTGCTAGTAAAACATTATGTAAGAACTTCTTTTCTTCCAACATGTTGTTCCCAAGATTTGTTCCTCCATATGCCATCCTTGGATTTGAGCTCCTTGAAGAATCAAGTCTTGAAGATAATAAACATCCACTCATAGATGTAGTGCACCAAGGAAATCAACCCAAAGATATTCCAAATTAAGAGGCTTAGATAAAAAACTATCACATGATCATATCATTTGAGTGCCTTTGTATCAAGTTGTAATTATCATAAATGTATTGTTTAGTCTTGAAAACCCAACTCCTAAACTATTCAAAATAAAATTGAAACAATCATTCAAGATTTAATTTATTCGCTTTTTGCCATAAAGTTTGCTTTGTGCAACCACTTCTTAAACTAGAAGCCTAAGAATCCCTACTTAGGGAACTTCTTGGCTTCCTTCAACACACCAAATTCATTCCATTATTTGAACCAAGTTAGTTTCTATTCATGATTCATGAAAGAATAGACAAACATTTGTAGCTTTTATGTGAGAATCCCAAGCTTGGAATTTGTATCATAATGAACTTGTACCTCCTGTAGAAACTCAAGTTCAAAGGAAGGATCACATACATGAAAATGTTTCTGTACAATGTGGGATAATGGTATTTCCACACTTACTCTATGGCCTTTTCCATGAATTCTTCCATCTTGTTTGTTGAATGTTTTGGGTTGTTGTTAACGCCATTCGATGAATTATTAGATTTTCTTGTGAAAATATGTAGGAACAAAAGATAAAATCAAAATATGTAATTTAGGAAAGCAAATAGCTTAAGTATTTTCCTATCAATTTAGTAGGAAAGAAATAATAATATTCAATAGAATTATTTTTTTGAAGCCAATACAAATTAAAAGACATTATAATGTAGAAAATACTGCTAACAACAATTGGAAGAAATAATCTATTTCAAATTTAAAAATACACAAGAACTTCGTCAATTTTAGATTAGAACACTCCCTTTTACCTTCAGAAATTGAACACCTTAAATACCCTAAAAAAACTGCATCAAAATGGTGGAACAATCATTTAATTTGATCCCAAAAAAATTGATTCTAAAAATAAACATACGAATCTAGTGATGAAATTCGGTATAGGAAATTTGGTGACAAGAAATCCAATTAACTAAAAAAATTTGATAATGTGTTTCTAGTATAAAATTTGATAGTACAAATTAGATAAATTTTTTACCTTCAACATCATCCCCCTTTCTAATTGAGAGATTGTCCTCGTAATTATAGTCTAATTTATAAATGTTCAACAAAATAAACTATTCAGAATTCCATGGTAGTAGCTTCAATTAATTTTATTACCTCTACTATAACACTTAATCCAAAAGTCTTTAGTACACCATAAGTAATGGGAATAACAACTCTATAGGTGTTTACTTCTTTTGGCCTTGTGGAAATTTTTAATGTTGCATCCGTGCTAGTTGGAACAAAAGTGACTTCACTGGCAACAATAATTGTTGAATAGAAAACAATTGTAACATTAAGGTCATTAATTTTTTTTGGGTATCATTGGAGGGCCCTTGAACTGAAATTGCTTGCAACACCTAAAGTGCCTCTAGTTTGATAGGGCCAAAAGCCTGTGCAGCACCTAAAGTGCCCTCTAATTTGGTAGGGCCAAAAGCCTGTGCAGCACCTAAAGTGCCCTCCAATTCAATAGGACTAGAAGTTTGTGCAACATTGGAATCCACTTCCATGTTAACTCCTTCATTTTAGTCGTCATTATGATGCGTGCTAGATATAATAGTGGATTCAGTGGGTGTTGGTACCATGTTGTAATCAAATAAAAACATCACCAGATGAGGCATAACTTTTTGAAAGGCCTGTAACCTTTGGTAATAATTAAAACTCATTTTTCTAGTAATCGTCGAAAGATTCCCAGATTATGTTGGCAACCTAATATTTACACAGAGCCCATTGCTTTGTTTGTGATTTTTTGTTCTTCCATTGATAGATTTAGAGCTCATCTTTCATAGCTTGGCATGTTCCATCTTCAAAGTGTCAAACTCTTCCATCCAATGATGGTAGAGATCAACCACTTCCACTCTATGCCCTAGGGATTTCATCTCCTTTTCAATTACCTCTAGTTCCTCTTGAGTCATAACCAAGTTGGGCTTGTGGGGAGGTTTCAATGATGGGTGCCAAGCTCACTCTTGGGCTAGGCTCGCGGGGAGGTCTTGACAATGGTTAGGTTCGTTCCTAAGGCTGGGCATGTAGAAGGATCTCAGCAATGGCCGTGCTCACTCTTAAGGCTGAACACGTGGGAATATTTCGGTGATGGCCAAGGTCCTTCTGGGCTGGGTTTTTGGGGAAGTATTGGCATTTGCTGAGCGAGCTCACAAGCCGGGCTCACTAGAAGGTGTTAGCAATGGCCAAGCTCCCTCCTAGGTCAAGTTCTTGGGAAGGTCTTGGCATTTGTTGAACTGTCTCACGAGCTGTGGTCATGATAAACTTTTGACAATGGCCGAATTCCCTCCTGGGGCTTGCTTGCAAAAAGCTCTTGGCGATGGCCGAACTCCTTCTCAGGCCTTATTCACAAAAAGTTTTCTTTCACTCCCAATAACCTTTTTTTTGTTGTTTTGCGCTCAATTAAAGTCCCTAGTTCTTGAGGGAGGACGCCAAGACATGGAAATTTCTTTATCTTTCTCAAGGATAAATTTTCTTAAGGTTTTTTATTGTCATTCTTCTGAACCAGTTAATTATTTTTTTACAGGGTGTTGTGACGCCTACAGATCAAATTTTGGATGTAGGTCAGAATTTGGAGACAGAGGTGAAAAAGAAGCGAAATGTTTTATAACCTTAATTTTGTATGAATTATAACCTTAAGATTGTATGGTCAATGTGGAGAATGCCAAAATCTGAAGTATGGTTTCCAATTTCTGTACTAATGATATGATTTCTTTACGCTAGTGTAGAGAAAAACTAGAATATATTCAATTGCATTGTGAGGTGAGAGCTTGACAAGGAGGAGGAAATGTTTTTGAATAACTTTCTATTATGTATGATTACTAATTATCCAAGGGTGTTTGGAGCATTTTGTGAATAGGTAGCATTAATAACTGAAGGCAGAATTGTTGAATTACCTTCTGGGGACGCTCAGGAGGAGGTATACTTCATGTATAATTTTGGTTACTTTGCATTTATGAAACATGTGGAACAAGCCTGAACTTTATACTTTGTGTCATCTAGGAAGTATTCCAGGGACTAAATTTTGATTCAACAATCAAGATTTTGCAATGTAAGGAAGTAAGTTTTTGGGAAATCCGATTGGGTTCAAATGAATACAAATATCAACAAGCTTTTCCAGTACCATGATCTAGGTGTCCACCTCCAGTACAATGAACTAGATTTCCAATTTTTCTTGAACCATCTTATAATGAATGAATTGTGGACCGTTACATTTATAGGTAGACGTGGAGGAGTCACAAATAGAACGAAATAATGTGTTGGAAGGCCTGGTTTCAGCAAACCCAAAGAAGTGGGTCTTTCAAAATTCACTTCTCAAATGTTGTAAGGGAGACATTTTTAAAAAATAAATGATTTCACATCTTGAGTCTATTTTTGACTCCTATGGTCAGCAGGGAAGTTGCATTTTTTTTTGAGAAAACTGATATTTTTGTTTGTTTATCAAAGAATTGAGTTGTACTTTGCCTCTGGTAGATGGCTATGGTCTGCACTGACCATAGGGAAAGAACCTTTTAAAAATGTAGCAAACCTTTATTTTTTTTGGTCAGAGTTCATTGAGTTGCACTAGATCAACCTTTGAGACTGTAATCTGTGTCAATTTTCTTTCATCCCTCCCCCTATAATTCGGCACTAATTATAGGTTTTATTTAAAACTGTTCTTTTGAATGTGTTTCCTTGCATTATAATAGTTCAATTTAAAATCCAATTTTCTTTTTTGTTGGACTTCATAACCCCAACACCCTATAGAGGGAAATATCCTATTGAAAGCTCAAAATAATTTCATTAGTCTTGCCTGAAACATTTTTTTCTTCTCTTTTATTTGTTGTAAAGCCCTAACACCTTAAAGTCGGCGTTGACTATAAGGAATTTTGTCTACACTATATGAGGATTAGTTTCGTTGGCATTTCATTGTAGGATAAATCACTTGTTTTTTGAGAATTCATAAGTTTTTTCTATCAATGGTTGGCAGCGACTATAGGACAAATGCTCACAAACATGCCCCCAATGGTACTCATAAGCCCTCTTGTGTGTCTATCAATTTTGACCTGTTAGTATCACCTCCTCCGATACTATCTCTAGTTATTTCAATTTTTTTGGCATTATCATTCTCTTACTTTGTTGGTCAGGGTTAGATTTGAATTGTTACAAGTGAAACAAATTTCACTTTGGATCTCCAACTCCCATTTATGTTTTCACAAAGGGAGTCTAGTTGCCAAAGGACCATAGAGGTAAGATAACATCAAAATAAGTTGAACACTTTGGAGGTTTTGGACAAGTACAAAATGTTCCTAAAGAACAAAACTAAGATAATTTCCCTTTGTGTCGCCTTCTAACCATGCTAATTGTTGGCCAACATTAAAGATTGATGTGTTCAAGATGGCACAAGCATTCTTTATAAGTTATTGGGAAGGTGAAAAGGCATTCTATGTTTCCTCACAAAACTAGAAAGGTGAAGAAGAGGTGAACACCTACAACAATACATGGAGTTCTCTCTAGAAGGAAAAGAATGCAAAGTTTGAAAAGTTCCTAACTGAGGATCCAAATTTATGCTAACTTTCTAGAAATGTTCCATGTCTATGACGACAATCATCACCTTTAGGCTTGGTAGCCATACATTGATTTGAACCATCCTAATAAGTTGGACTGGCACATCAAGGTCGATTCATTTGTTTTAGACACAACAAACAGCCTGGTCAAACTACTCACAACTATGACCAACATAAACAAGTGAGATTCCATTCTCACTGTTCATTCCTTTTTCCACACATGTCAAATTATTTCTTGTTGATGATTAATAATTTCATTCTTGGTAGGTCCATTGAGATGGACCATGTGAAGCCTTCATTGGTTCATGATTTTTTTTGCATTCAATCCATTGGAACAATTCCACTTCATTAGTTCAAAGAGGTCATTTCTGATGCCTAATACAAGAAATGCATGAGGCGTTTTTCAAATATAAGGTAGGTTTTTTACATCTTTTCTCATATGAGCTTCATTTACTAGAACAATTACATCTGATTATGAGATAGAGTTTTTCTTGCAGAAGGAACTTGTGGTGGCTATGGATGTTGCACACTGCTTGTATTATGCAAATGTTCAAGCTCTCATTTTTGTGAGCCGAAAATGGTGGCTTCATTAAGTAATAAAGCCATGGACAGTGTACAACGGGAACACTTGACTACATTCCATAAAAGGCTACCTATTTGTGAACTCACATTTGGTGCTGAATTCTTCCAACAAGTACAAGTTCATTATAACATGAATCCTAATCTAGGATGATGATAGAGAAGTTGCAACTCATTATGTTTTCACAAGTGAGCAATGAGCAAAAGGTTTCTTGGTTAAAGTAGTGGAACTAGTCTTTGGTTATGAAGGAAGTTCAGAAATTTCCTAAGGTCGGGTTGTCGATTGCCATTTTTGAGAAATGGATCCACAAGGCAACGTTTTGGTTTCAGGTACCCTATTGGTTCTATTTTGATGGTACATTGAAATTCTTTCTATGTTGTTTTCATTGGCCATATTTGCTAATGGTTTTTTTTTTTTTTTTGGGTGTGTTTTCATTGTAGTTGGAAGTGGAGGCCAAGAAGCTTCATAATAACATTGTCACGAACCTTGGTGTTTATATCCTTGAAAGTGTCGAAGTTGAATCTTGAGGACTTCATAAATCATTGGAAGCTTGAATTATGGGAGATTTTGTTTTTTCATGAATTCAAGCTCAAGGGTGGAATCCTCAAAAATAAGACTTGGCAATAACAAACTGGTGAGAAAGTTCTAAAGTGTGTGATTTATAGGTAATGGACAAATCTTCTTTGCCAAGTCAACATTCATTTCCATCTTCCTGATTAATTCTATACTTGGTTTCAAGATTAGTATTCCCCACATTTAACTCCATTTCATTGTGACATGTATTTCTCCCATGTTTTCTTTGTAAAGGAGGCTATTCACAACCTCCTTCCCCTTTTTAGGATCTAGTGTGATCCTAAAGCAAAAAACCATGTATAGGAAGGATCTTTTGAAGGAGTGGTCAACTGGCCACCTAACATCATGTGGGTGGTAATTAGACTACCTAGTTGATAGTACCTTAAAAGTTGGAATGTGGGTTAAGGGAGAAGTTTGAGGATGATTGCTTCGACAAGCCCAAATCAACTAATTCTAATTTCAAGGGTGGCAAGAGGAGCCATAATGCCAAGAGGATTAGGAAGATTAAGAACTAATCGGCTAGACCTTCAAGTGAGAAATGGGATGAAGAGAATTTAGAGTAGGAGGAGCCCCTTCCAAACCCAAAAGCTTTATAGTTTCGAATCATCCATCGAAGGAGGTGACTTCTAAATATAAATGTGGATCCTAGTTTGGATCTTCTTCCAAATCCCCTCCCAAATCCCATTGAAATCTTAGTTAGCTATGATTTCCTAATGCAGCTCATGGTTTTAATTTATAATTTTTCCTGGCCAAACATGGTGGTGGCTAAGGGGCCATCTGGTTCGTGGTCCTTTCAGTATGAGGAACTGAATGAAATGTTCATAAAAGTAATCATTCAAGAAATTCCTTATATGCATTTCACATGATTTATATTATTCTGGATGGTGTTGACAATTTTCCTTCCACTTTGTGGGATTTTGGAATGGGAAGCTTGCTCTCCTCATTGCTAAAGTTACATTCAACTTGTTAGTCCTTCTTATTTCCACACTTCCCACTATTGTCCCCTCTTGGAACCGTCACATAAATAACTAATGCGTATGGAATATTTGGTTTTGCAAACAAATACCTAGTAGACAATGGTGTGGTTCTTATTTTCCATGATGATGATCCTTGTGTCCTAAAGGAAATCAAGTCCTTCTTGGAGACCAATGGATATGAGATCCATTCCAAATGGGTAGTAATCAATACTATGTCGTGGATGAACAATGAAATCAAGGGGAAAATGGTAATTGCTTTCCTCATTTGTATATACATTACCTATCATTCTAGAAAGTCATCTTGGACTAACTCTTCTCATTCCCCATCTTGCAACTTGAGTAAGCTAGGTGACTCTTCTTGTTTGTTAGATGCACGTAACTTCTAGTTTCAAGAAAGTCACCCAAAGATGGTAAGGCTTGGTGTTCCTTTGGGTGAGGATGATATCCTGCAAAATTGTACTAACATTGAGACAATGGAGAATTCCAACAAAGGTATCCCATTCATAGGAGGTCAAAAGATGCATGTGTCCACATTGAGGGTTGTAATTCATTTGTGTAGCCCTCTTGGTTCACCTGTTGTCAACATGAATTCATCCATTGGTATGTCTTTGTGACCTCTTTGTAAGCTAAAATCACAGTTTGTGTTCCCTCATGATTCATATATTAATTTCTCTGATTATTTTGCAAGGAATTGCATTTGACCTATCATTCTATTGGCCGTGATGTTTTTGTGTTAGAACCAAACAACAATGTTTATGAAAAAGTTTAAACTTGAAGTGGAGCTTGGCTTGATTGTTCAACCTCCCTTGGATTCACCATGCAAAAAGAGAATGTGAGTCATTCTCGATTATGAATAAGTTGACATTAATCATTTTTGAATGCCTCTTTCTTAATCATTCTACCTTTGATTTGAAGCTAACGTTCTACATTTTTTGTAGAGATATCTAGCTCAATTGTTCTTGGTTTGTTCCATTTTATGCTTTGAAGGACTTCTTCCCAAGCCCCCCTCCAAACAAATATTTATTGGAATATGCCAAGGACATCTTTCGACGCATGGCCTCATTACTCTTTCCCAAATCCTCTAGTAGCAAAAGGTCATATGACCATGGTGTTTTAAAACTTATTGATTATGAGGCAACAAAAAGTTTGGAGTAATGTTTCATTTGTAATTTATGTTGTTTCTTTGAATTTGTTGTTGCGGTCTATTTTTTGCTACTTGGTGTTTCCATCATCTTCTTGACAAACAAATTGGTTTGATGTAAAAGAATTTCAATGTTTCTTTACTTTCATATTGTAAATACCATTGCAAATATCTATTAAGTTTGCAAGAATAAAGAACAATGATTCTTCAATGGTAGATCTATGTATTGAATCATTTCGACATTTCAATTAATCAAACTTTTATTTAAAAGATTTTTAGAACTACATTCCACATTTTTTTTTCTTCACATTCTAAAAAAGTGCCAAAATTATTACATCATCAATAATTTCACCATCAAGAATTAGTGTAAGGGTTCTATAGCTTTTCTTCGATTGTTGTAATTCAATAAATTTAGTTTTTCTTCTATTCCCTCTCCCTTATGGTCGGTGCCAACCATAAGGAATGGAGTATGTTGTTGATCATAATTTCTTTTTTTCTATTATTAATTCCCCCCTATGGTCAATGCCAACCATAAGGGATGGAGAATGTCATTGAATGATTCCCCCCCCCCCTTTGTAATTATCAAATAACATTATTTAATATGAAATCCATAACTTTGATAATTGCCACATTTCATTGAACTTATATTTAAAATAAAACTTATATTTAGAATCGAACATAAATTTATAATTGAACTTAAATAGCCTTATATTTATGTAATGAATGTGAAAAGATTTTTGGGCTCATTTTGAATGAAAACTTACTTGCATCCCTTTAAATGGATATTTATTCATAAATTATCGACCATCACATTTGTGTCTTCAACATATTAAATCACTAATTAAAGATAATTCACAATTGAAACTAATGAAAAGAAAGAAGAAAGATAGAACCTACCTGCATTGCTCCTAAATTCTCCTTCTTATCTTGCCTTTCATCGTCCTACTATGCGAACCTCCATTAAATGCCATAGCTCCTTCGGCCATCCATAACTCGGTGTCAATTTGTCCTTCATAACACACAAACAAATAATTCTTCCTACCCATGTTTACAAATTTCCTTGAAATAATAATTGTTGCAATGACTAAATAATTATTGTTGTTAGCGTGCAGAAAGTTGACAGCCACTGAAAACAAAAACAAAAACCCTTAAAACTTGCCATGTTCACATTATCTGAGTGCCTTCCTGTTTGGTCACACTAGCACCTACCCTGATTCCTTCACCTTTTTAACTAAGGCCTTTTAAAAGCTGGACCAACACCTATATTGATACCTTAACCTTTTAAAGTAAGGCCTTTAAGAGCAGAGAAAGAAAAGGGAGTAAATGTTATATTTGGACTCAGAGACCCAAATTTCGTGTGGGGATGGGATGCCTAGAACGTTTAGAAGCAACCCACAAACTTTTGGGTTCCTACAAGTGTTTTTTTATTCTTACTTTTCAAGCTTGAACCTCCAGTCTTGGTTCCAAAGAACCCTGGGTCTGGTTCGATGATTTTTTTAATTTTAATTTCTTTTTGTGTGTGCTAGAACCTTCAGTCCAATTGCATACTTTCATACCCAGTTCTTCACATATTAAGACTCCCAGTTCCCAATTTTTCAAAAAATAATCTTAGGAGAGTCTAGTTCCAAACTGGATCTGATTCTACATACCTACAAATAGCCCGAAATTATTATTTTTAAGTTACTAGCACTTGACAACCATAAAAAGTGACAACTTATATAAGTACATGCCGACACCGGAAGAAAAAGAAAAAAAATTGCATATTTGAGCCAAGTCAAAAAGTAAAAACTACATTCTTAATACCAGCCCCCTTATCCGTACCCCAAATTTACTATTGAAAAATGTATACCTGAACTGTTTCTCACACTAACAACATTTCTGACCCTAGATGGGAAATAATAATAAGAATAATAAATTAAAAAGAAGAAGAACTGGACCCTAAAAAATTTGGTTTAGGGTCCAATTCTGGTTCTGGGTTTGGTTCTAGCTAAAGGTCTGTTCTTGGTTTTGGGTCTGGTTTTGAGTCTGGTTTTGAGGCTAGTTCTGGGGCTGGTTCTCAAAAATTTCCTTAAAAAAGTTTCAATTGGCGGTCTGGGTACTCAAGAACAGCAACTGGAATAGCCTGTTTTTTACCAATGTTGGGCAGTTGTTTAGTTTTATGAAAAACCTCTGGGTCCAGTTCTAAAAACTAAATTAAACCTATTTTGGTTCTAGTTCCAGTTTCACACATAAATTGAACTAGGAGTCTAATTTTGGGCTTGGTTCTTCAACAAAACAAAATAGTTATTCTGATTTTGGTTTCAGAAATCAGACCTGAATCCAGTCCAATTCTTAGTAACCCAGACTAGAATCAGTGGATAATTGCAGGTTACCCCTGATTCCAGTCACTTTTTCTTTCCAAAAACATTTTTAAAAATTCTTGTTTTTGGTTACAATTTTGATTCCTCACCTAAATAGAACCTGGTTCCAGGTTCAGTTCACTAAGACAAAATAAAAATCAGGTTCCAATTCCTGTTTCCGATAAAAGATCAGACCCCATTCCAATTTGATTCATAGTCACTGAAACAGGACGTTCTTGCCCACCAAAGCAGGTACTCGCCCATCATTAGTTTTTCCATGCTACCATTATAGGTGCTGGTTCACCCAAGGCATGCAGAGATAAAGACTCTGCATGTTTTGGTCAACTTCATGGTTGTTCTTCTGCTTTTTACCTTGGGTGGCTTGTCCCTTGCACCTATGAGGAAAGGTGATGACTGCAGGATTATTTCATATGACAAATTATGTTAAGAAATTTCCCTCCAAAAAAGTTGCTCACTGGGATGCTAATAATATGCAAAGGCTTTCAAGAGCCTGCTTAGCTACTTCCTAAATGGGGACTGCCACCTCTTTCCGGATATGTTCACTAGGTCCCCCCTTGCACCGGCCAAAAAGCACCTACCCAATGGAACATCTGTTTTTCCTCATGGGCGCCCTTGCCGACAGACTCAATAGTGCCAGTTCCAGGCCCCACTCCTTTCAGATATTCCTGACTTAAGTTCGTGGGAAGAGGGTTACCCTTATTTTAGTTATACAAAGGTTGAAAGGGTGGGGGGGGGAGGGTGGTGGGGGGCTTACCTGCCCTTTACTATGATGCACTGGTCTGCTGTAGCATAGTAAATTTTCATATTCAATAGGTTTGATTCACTTGGGGGAGTAAGTGATTTTCTAGTGAAAGGGTAACTTCTCACTACTCCAGAGTCTACACTTTCCAGCGGTCCACAAATTTTAGGATACTGAATTAACATTGGCTCCAGAATGGGCATTATTTAGGCTTGTTGTTGGAGGCCGGTTTTTGCCAAATTTTGTCCTGGCAAATATGATTTTGACCTATACAAAGGATTTCTCATGGAAGAAAGGGCTCAAATTTATCAGGTTTCGAGATTTTTTTTCCCCCAAATCACCAGAATTTTATGATAATTTTCAGGAGGTAGCCAAATGTAGATGGATCTATAATATATATAACTTTCAAATCTAGCTTAAAGCCAAATTTGGTTAAATTTAGCTTCTGAATGATCACCACTTTGGCTACATCACAAAATTGAAAAAAAAATTTTAAGAAAAAAATGGGACTTGCACGGCAGTGGGTAGTTTTCAAGCTTCTAGGAGCTATCAACAGGTGAAGATAAAGGCAGGATAAAAGACAGCCTGCAGAATTTCAAGGTGATTTCCAGTGTTGGGCGGGTCTCTAGTTTTTATGATAACGGCCAGGTCCGGGTATGCGACTGTTTAAACCTGACCCGGTTCTTTTTTTCAATTTTATTTTCAAATTTTCAAGACCCGGGCAGGGTTTCAAAAATTTGCAAAAAATAATTTTGCCCGGGTTTCAAAGTGCCAGTTCTCCAACATGTGATACCAGTCAATTTTCAAAGCTGGTTTTCACATACCATTTATTAGAAATTTTATTATCTCAAAAATAACAAACTTGCACAAAAAAATGATAATTCTAAAAAAAATTCAACATTTTATATGTCCACTATTTCATCTCATTCAAATGAACCTTCAAATTCTTCTAACTCCTCTTCAAAACCTAAATCTGTTTGAATTAACTCTACTAAATTGGAAGGTGGTTTACATCCATTTCTAAGATCACTTGGTCAATTTTTGCTCACAAAAATCAATTTTTTTTTTTTTTTTGATTGCAAACAACATCTCTTGAGATTTGTAAGTATGCCCACTAAAGAAAAAATTCTTTCTATTTCAATTTGTGACCTTATAATGCTTAAGATTTCATAAGCCAAAAACCAACTGTAGGAAACATAACTTCATGTTTTCCCCACCATTGAAGAAGACACTTGATGTCTTTGGGATCCACTTGGTAATATTTGAAAATCAATAGTTCCCTAGTGACAAATTCCTTTGATGGTTCAGTTGCGGATGTAGTTTGCTGAAAAATATACAAATTAAAATCTTCATCATTTGTTTGATCTACACATCCAACAAATTCTATCAATGGATGCAAATGATGATAACACTTCAAAAGCATAGGAAATAAAATTTTCCTATCATAGTGATCCACAATACTTACACCTTCCTTTCGCCCAACAAAAGAAAATACTAGACAAAGGCCTTTGAATCTAGGGTTTAGCATCAAAGACAACATGTTGTGAGTTTTTCTTTCTTCAAATTTTTTTTAAAAGAAAAAAAAATCCAAAACATTATAGACTTCTTTTCTGATGTCAGAAGCAAAGAAAGATAACTCAAAAGCTATCCCAAAATCATCATTAATCAAATTTACTAGGGAAAATGGGTTTATAATATCTTCCTTGAATTTTAAGCACATAATAATGGTAGAATGTAATGCATCAGAAAGTAACCAATGGTTTTTAGATTGGTTCAGAACACAGGCAGTCACAACATGAAATAAGGAGTCCATAATTATTTTAGAGATGTGCCAAATAAGAAGAAGAAGAACTTTTCCACTTATTTTGATAATATTATGCCTATTATAACAAATAATAATAACATCCTTGAACTATAAGGCTTCTTGAAACATAATGATTTTGCTAGAAAATCTACAAACAAATTTTAAATCCAATGTTAGAAGATCTAATTAGAACATTAAATAAGAAACAGGAAAAACAATAATTTTGGAAAAAAATTATAATAGATTAAATAAGCACCTTGTTTTCATTAGAATGTTTAATTTTCTTAGAGGCAAGTTAAAATCTAAACAAGCTTTGTTCCACTCTTATTTACCCTTTCCATATTTTTTAGGCCAAGTTATACACCTTTGCAAATCTAACTGGTAGATTTGATTGAAACAAACTTGAGATTCTTGCAAACTTTTTCATTAGTAGTAACATATTGGCATGCTTTAGAAAAAACATGGCCAAAACAAGCACCTTGAAAACTTTCATCTAAATGAAAGATTTCACATTTTACAATAGATTTTAAAGCAATTGTCATAGTATTTAAATTTGAGCCCTCATCTTTAACGTAGGCAATGATTTTGTTTCTTAACCCATATTGGTCAAACAATTTTGTCAAATTGTTAGTTAATGTTTGCTTAGTAATTTTTGTTGCCTCAAATAAACCAATAGTTACTTGTTTGGGTTACCAATCACATCCCAAAAAGTTTAACAAGAGTAAATATTTCATGCACACGCTTTGACATCCACAAATCAAAGCTTGTTGTTATAGAAATACAATTTGTTAATTTTGGCAAAACATATATTTGTTTCATTTTCTCCACTAAATTAGGTAATATTTCGTGAGAAAATTGTTCTTTAGAGGGGACACACAATTCTAGGAGACAAATGTAATATTAAACGCTTAAACCATACACTTTCAACAAACTACAATGGTAAATTATTTTTCATAATCAAAAGGCCAAGGTCTTGCAAAAAATCTTTTTGTTGCACATCATCCTTATTGAAAGGTTTTTTATAGCAAAAGAAGATATTGCAATTGTTGGAACATTTGGCCTTTTCTTTGTAGGTTATTATTCAATAGTTATTATTATTTGATTGTTAATTTTTTCTTCATTTTTTTTCACAATTATAGAATGATCTACATCTACATGTTTTTTAAGAATAATTATACCATAAGTTTTACAATAAGTTATTAATCATTTTCTTTTTTTAGTTCTTGCATTAAAAATATTTATTACACTATCATAACATAAAATACATCTCATGACTTGATGGGATGTAGCTTCCACTTCGTTCCCATCATTCACACAATAAAATGCCCAACATATAGAATTTTTATTATGCCCTCTGCAAAATTTTCTTTGGACATATAATTTTTGAAATTTTTTTTTCATTATTTGTTCCCTATTTTCTTCAATTATGTTATTTTCTATTTGCACATTTGCACATTTTCCTTTTTCCACATCTTTTTTAGTGTACATTTCATTTTCATTTTTTAAATTTTCTTCAATCAAAATTAAAATTTCATTTTGAGTAGATTCCCCCATTATTTTCTACCATAATATTATCTTTTTTAAAGGAGAAATTATAAATAAGTTTTTTTTTTGCCAAAATAATATTTTGCCAAATTATGAAAATCAACCTAAACATTTATAAACAATTGAAAGAAAAATAAAATGCAATGTGCTCAAAAAATACACAATGACGCACTCCTAAGTCACAGGGCGAAACCCACTTGAGGGTTTCACAAAGTCAAGTTGCGGAAATTGTGACTTAGCGGCATGCTCTCGGCTTCCAACTTTAAAAAGGGGTAGAGGGTCGAGTTGGGAGCCCATGGATTAGACTAGGACGAGGGACTAGTTTAGCTCGTGTGAATCTGCATCCAAAAACCAACCACAAGAGGTTAGTTTAGCATTCGGGACACCCTTGGGTGTTGGGACTTGCCACGGGCACTTGGACACACAAGATTCACCACGGCCC
>Ga0116229_10001342_pt1 | contig 38174 bp, 30 predicted proteins | sample S1TSphgellanicum_3_FD_87313 | JGI IMG/M metagenome (GOLD analysis project Ga0116229, IMG submission 87313) | Host-associated microbial communities from peat moss isolated from Minnesota, USA - S1T2_Fc - Sphagnum magellanicum MG | ecosystem: Host-associated > Plants > Peat moss > Unclassified...
AACCAAGGTCTCCGAGTCCAAATTTAACATTCATCCATAGGAGGCCTCGCTCAAGGAACCATTGTAGGACCTAGGTGGTCACCGGTGTTTTTTTTGGATGAAGTTTTGTCGAATTATGATGTGAAAAATATGATTTCAACCTATACAAAGGAATTTTCATGAAAAAAAAACGGGCCCAAATTTGCCAGATTTCAAAGGAAAAAAAATTCCAAATTGCCACATTTTTATGATAAGTTTTAGTAGGTAGCCAAGAATATAGAAGGATTATTATTATTATTATTTTCCTACTTTCATATATAGTATGTAGCCAAATCTGGCTAAATCATCTTATGGAATTTTAATTTTTTTTGGGCACTTGAACACACAAGCCTACTCAACACCCTATGCATATTAGTACCCTAATACTCCAACCCTAACCCTAACCCTAACCTATAACCCTGTGTATAATACAGACAGGGTTAATAAAAGCATGTTATGGGGGGAGAAAAAGGTGCCTGGGCAGCACGCAATTTGTTTGGGAAAATATTTAACGGGCCACTGGGCAGGCAGACCGACAGACAGACAGACAGACAGAGAGACAGGGTAAATAGTAAAATAGAATGTGGCAGTACTTTTGTACGTCTAGCATTAAAGAGCCTTTGGCGTGATTAAAATTTCCCGTGGTAAAAGTTAAACCTACCTACTTAACTGCCTTAAATTTTTCGTTGGTACAGACAGTAGGTAGGAAAAGTAGGTAGGTAGGTAGGTAGGTAAGTGTGAAACGGAGGTAAGGAAGGAGAGGCAGCCAGGTAGGTAGAAAAAGTGGATAGGAAGACAAGGTAGGTAGGTAGGAAGGAGAGGCAGCCAGGTAGGTAGAAAAAGTGGGTAGGAAGACAAAGTAGATAGGCAGGAAGGAGAGGCAGCCAGGTAGGTAGAAAAAGTGGGTAGGAAGTCAAGGTAGGTAGGTAGGAAGGAGACGCAGCCAGGTAGGTAGAAAGGGTGGTTAGGGAGACAAGGTAGGTAGGTAAGAAGAAAGGGGAGGCAGCCAGGTAGGTGGAATTGTGGGTAGGAAGACAGGGTAGGTAGGAAGGAAGGAGAGCCAGACCTGCAGGTAGAAAAGCAGGGTGGGAAGTCAAGGTAGGTAGGTAGGAAGGAGAGCGAACCAGGTAGGTAGGTAGGAAGGAAGGAGAGCCAGACAGGCAGGTAGAAAAGCAGGGTGGGAAGTCAAGGTAGGTAGGTAGGTAGGAGAGGCAGGTAGTTGAATACGGAGAGAGGGAAGGAGGAATGAGCAAGCCCCCTGCCCTCCTTCGCCTTCTTCTTCTTCTTCTTCTTCTTCTTCTGTGTTTTCTGTCTTTCTTCTTGTTGGTGTCAGAGGAAGGACCTAAGGATGTGTATGTAATTTGTTCACATGAACAAGAACAACGACAACAACAAAGTGGGAAGGCTGAGAGAGAGAGAAGCTTTGAACTGTTGGAAAGGCTGTGACGTGCTGTGAAATGTGGAAGAAGAAAGAACAAGTGCAACATAGAAAAAAGCCTCACTAGAAAATAACTAGAGAGATTGTGGCAAGTAGACAATGTGTAGTTCGCTCACTCAACCATGGGCTGGTGCTCTCACAGAGAGAGAGAGAGAGAGAAAGAAGTGAAGTGCAGGTGATGTGGAATGAGTTGTGAACGCTGGTCAAGAACTTCAGAGTCACTGAGTTGTGATAAACATGTATGATTTTTTCTCTACAAAAAGCTCTTGGCGACAAGCCTGCCTGCCTGTATTCGAAGTTAATGGAGCAGCCTAACTTCCAGTCCAGGTGAGCTACAGAAAAACAAGCACGTCTTGTTCTTCTCTCTCTCTCTCTCTCTCTCTCATGGACACACTGCATTTGCCCTCCTGGACAGCAGCTCCCAACTTCTAAGTTAGAAGCTGATCGGCAGCCACAGCTGCTGCACAGCTTGTCATCATGTAGTAGTAGAAGAAGAAGCAACAACAACAACAACAACACTCGGAGGAGCGTTTGATCCGTCACACATTATGAGGAGAACAATGCAGAAGAAGAAGAAGCTTCTCCTTCTCACATGTAGCGGAAGCAGCAGCAGCAGCAGCAGCAGCTTCTTCTTCCTCCGGGCAATGGGTCTTCTTTGCTTCTTCTTCTTCTTCTCTATGTTGCCAATGTCGGTGAGGGGGGCAGCAGCAGCAGCAGCAGCAGCATCATCAGATGCCCAGCTGCTTCTACAGTTCAAGGCAGGAATAGTAGAGCTGGGAGCTTCACAAGTGCTAGCTGATTCTTGGGTAGCAGAGAATGTGGACTCTGCAGGTTGTCCTCAAGGATGGTACGGTGTCACCTTCTCCAGCCCTGGCTGCAACGTGGTTGCTCTGTCTCTCCCGGGCCTCTCGCTCTCTGGAGAGATCAGACAGTACACACTAGGGAACCTCGCTCACCTCAATTCTCTCTCCCTTGCTCTCAATTCTCTTAATGGGTCTCTTCCTGCGGATCTTGGAGCCCTCTCCCAGCTGCAATCCTTGGACCTCTCCAACAACCACCTTGCAGGTACCATACCCCAGAGCTTTGGCAATCTGCAGAGCTTGGTGAACCTGTCACTAGCCAACAATGTTCTGCTTTCAGGAAGTATTGTCTCCGTTCTGGAGCTTCCAGAGCTGGTTTCTCTCAATCTTTCGGGCAATGCCTTGACTGAAGGGCTTGCTTTCAGTGACAATCTTGTTGAACAAGCGAAGCTGGTGACACTCGACCTCAGCAACAACCAACTGTCAGGCTCCATTGATCCTCTTCTCACATGGCTCCCTTCCCTTGCTTTCCTTAACTTATCTGGGAATGCCTTCTCCGGCACCATTCCTACAGAATTTGGGCAGTGCTGTACCACGCTCATGGCATTGGATTTGAGCAACAATGGATTGACGGGTCCCATTCCCACCATGGATCTTATGGAATCTCTTGTTTCACTCCGACTTGCTGGCAATGGCCTCAGCAGCTCTGTTCCTTCTCAACTCTTGAATGACCTTGCTCCTCTTCTTCAAGAACTGGATCTCAGCAGCAACAAGCTCACAGGTAGGTGATCAATGGATGGTGCCACCCACCTTTCCTTGTTTCTTTCTTTGGTCCCACCCTTATGTCCCTTGCACGGCTTTCATATTAAGCATTCTTTGAGTACATACATACATCAAGCAGGTCTCGTGCTGGGTGGGTGTTGGGAGTTTTCTTTTTTTGTTGTGGGTTTTGTGTGGCTATGGTGATTGATGGATGGATTGATGGATTGGTTGGTTTTGCAGGTATTCTGGAGCAGGTGACATCAAGCACCTTACAACTATTGAATCTTTCATCCAATGAACTGGAAGGTGCACTCCCGAGCAGGCTCAAGTCATGTATGGTTGTAGATCTCAGCAGCAACTTGTTTTCAGGGGGAATTTCACTTGCAAGCTGGAGTCCTGGATTGGAGATCTTGGACCTGAGCCATAACCAGCTCAATGGTACACTTGATGATGAAGCTCTGATGCAGCCTTTTCGATTACAAGCTGTCGACTTGAGTTTCAACCAGCTCACAGGCTCCATCCCGTTGAAGCTTCTTTCGTCACCCTCCATCTCTCAACTCAGCTTGTCAAACAATCAATTCTCTGGAGCTATTCTGGTGCAACCGTTGGGAACAACAGCAGCAGCAGCAGCAGCAGCTCCTTCTCCTCCCCTTCGGTGGCTGGATCTCTCAACCAACAACTTATCTGGTCAAATCCCTGATGCGATTGCCAGTTACGTAAACCTGGAAGCACTGCTTCTGGATGTAAATCAGCTCTCAGGAAGCATTCCAACACAACTTTCAAACTTGTCACTCCTTCGAGAACTTGATGTTTCCAGTAACTTGTTGACTGGTGCCATCCCTGCAGACCTTCCTGCCAGCCTCCACCTCTTGAACGTTTCGCACAACAATCTTTCTGGCACTCTTCCTCCAAATCTCATGAAACTTTTCCCGAATACGTCATTCTTTCCAGGAAATCCTAATCTGATACTGCCCTTGACGACAACTTCTTCTTCTGACCCAGGCATACAGGTAACACTGGGAAACAGTAAGAAAAACTCAGGTTCAGTGATTCGAGTTGGACTCATAGGCGGATGCACAGTAGGTGCAGCACTCCTCATTGCAGCAGCCTTGCTTGTTGTTTACTTCCGCAACTCCTCCAATTACACAACTATCAAGACATCAGTAAAAGTGCCACCACCACTGCCGCCTCAGGATGCAAAAGCTGTCCCCCGTGATCTTCTTCAAATGGACTCAGTTCACCCAGAGACCATCCCAGCCATAGGCTTCGATTCTTCAAAGCCTCAGTATCGTCATGACTCGGAGGCTTTGGATCTGCAGAAGAGTGCAGGAGATTCACCGATATGGGCAAGGTTGCGATCAGCAGGAGGATTGCTATCTTCTGCTGCTGATGATAGCTCGTCTCTCTCATCAGAGCAGCATCAGATGGTACTGAAAGTCCATTCACCTGATCGACTGGCAGGTGACCTTTTCTTTCTGGATGGCTCTTTACTGTTCACAGCTGAAGAGTTGTCACGTGCACCAGCTGAGGTTTTGGGTCGCAGCAGCCATGGCACCTCGTACAAAGCCACACTCGATAACGGCCATGTGCTTACAGTCAAGTGGCTACGTGAAGGTCTTGCTAAAAACAAAAAGGACTTCACACGTGAAGCCAAGCGATTTGGTGGGATCAAGCATCCTAACGTGGTGCCGATGCGAGGATACTACTGGGGTCCTCGTGAGCACGAGAAGCTTTTATTGTCGGATTATGTCAGCACAGGGAGCTTAGCATGTCACTTGTATGAGAAGTCAGGTGGAGTGCGAACACATCCGACTCTAACTTGGGAGCAACGACTGCAAATTGCTATAGGTGTTGCTAATGGGTTGACATACCTTCATGGGAAGCAAGGACTAGCACATGGCAATCTCAAAGCCAGTAACGTGTTGCTCCAGGGTCCACACTTACAGGCGCGAGTTGCTGATTACAGTCTTCATCGCCTCATGACGGCTGCAGGTACTGCCAACCATATCTTGAATGCGGGTGCTCTGGGCTACCGATCGCCTGAGCTGGCTGCCACTCGCAAACCCAAACCTTCACTCGCAGGTGATGTTTACGCTCTGGGTGTCATCCTCATGGAGCTTCTCACTGGCAAGGGAGCTGGCGACATCATGTCTGGCAATTCTGGGGCTGTTGATTTGCCTGACTGGGTACGCCTCATGGCTTCTGAAGGACGACCTGTTGATTGCTTTGACCGAGCCCTTGTTGGTCTTCATCGAGACCAAGAACCTCTGAAAGGAATGCACGAAGTGCTCAAAATTGCACTGTTGTGCATGTCTCCACATTCAATGAGACCCAACATACGAGTTGTGTATGATCAACTCGCTGCACTCACTTCTTCTTCTTCTTCTTCTTTTTCATGATATCGCCGCGCTGCCTTCCTCCTGCACCCCCATCTTCTTCACCTCTAGAATATAATACCCAATGTATTCTAGCTTGACAAAACTGCTGCTAGAACCCTTGAACCCTTGAACCCTTGTTGAGTTTAGGAGTTTATAAGGTTCCAAGGGATCTATATGTCTACTACATGCAAAAGCAAATTTTTTTGGGGAATTTTATTTTATTTTTCCTTTCCTTTTTTCCATCTTGCATATACAAGTGATTCTTAAGGAACAAACCAGTGTTGGACCAGTATCCACTTTTAGACAATACCGATCTGGTCCTGGTATTGGGTCCAATGCTGATTTTTGCCCTGGTATATGAGTCAGGTATAAACCTCATATTGGGATTGGTATAAGGCTGCTGGCATGGCATCAGGTCATATCCGACTGGTATGTTCTTCAAAAAAACCAGTACTCATCCCAGCAGTGCTGTATACCCAGGTTGTAAGTCAATATACCAGTCCAACACTGGAACAAGCATTTGAGAGCTCAATCTGTTTTGCACATGAAATCGAGTGCAACCCTAAACCTTAAACCATGTACAACCTTTCTTGGCTTTTGATGCATCATCCCAAATTCTTTTGCGTTGATGGCTGAGTTGGGTACCGAGACATAGTTCCATGGTTGGTTGCTTGAATGGTTTGGTTGTTTGTGCTTGTTAGCAAGCACCTGGCTGAGCGTTGGTGGGTTGCTCTGCAAGCCAGGTCTAACCAATGGCCCATTATCTGATGTTATTGATGAACACGAAAGCTGTCTCGTCATTCTAGTTCTGAGTCAATGCCAAGCATGAACTGATGATGTTCTAGTTAGAATGTTTTGGAAGCTCAAGAACAAGCTATATAAAATTCTTAAGCACTTTGGCTTATGGAAAATTCCCTCTTTAGAGAGTTGAACTGCATGCTAAAATGGTTAGACCATACACCAAAATGCTTAAGTTACAAGCTTACTCTATATTGATCAGACCAAGTGCTAAAAAATGCACAAAACATAAGCCAAAATGCTTAAGAACCTTATAACCTTAGACTGAAATGCTTAAACCACAACTAAAAGTGCTTCTGCCACTTACCAAAATGTTGAAACCATAAGCCAAAAATGCTTAAGCCACAATAAAATAAATGCTTAGACCTCCTACCAAAATGCTTGAACCATAAGCCAAAATGCTTTAGACCATGCACTAAAATGCTCAAGTTATAAGCTTAGTCTAAAAGTGCTTAGAACACATGCTAATATGCTAAAAACATAAGTCAACGTGCTTAAGAATATTGTAACTTTAAACCAAAATGCTGAGGCCAACTACCAAAATGCTCAAACCATAACCCAAAATGCTTGGACCAGAAGCCAAAATGCTTGGACCATAAGCCATGATGCTTAAACCATAAGCCAAAGTGCTTGAGAATTTTATAACCTTAGCGTAAAATTCTTTAAAGGGGAACAGGGGGGTCACTTCTATTTTATTTTTTAAAGCCATGATCAAAGGTTCTTCATAAAAGTAAGAACCACCCAAGACTCGTTTGGGTGCATTGAAGTTACTTGGGGGTTTAGGGCAAGCCTAAGCCTAAACCCCCAAGCAAGCTTGTTTGATGGGGCAAATTAATTTATAGTGGAATATGTCCTCTTGCCGTAGGTCATTGCTTTAACCCGCAAAATAAATGACAAGCCCATTAGAATAGTTCATCCAAGATGTGCCATTTATATGGATTGCACAATAATGAACCGGATTTTCATGGCAATTGCTAAACTTTTCTTTTTGTTATGACTACTCACCATGACATGACACTTGACCACCATGGCTCCATAAGAAATACAATTTCTATAGATTTCTCACTAATTATTTGGTATCAAGAGAGATTTCTTGGTACTTTTAGATTATTAGAACTAATGGTGCCTTCCACTCTTTAGGTTCATGAAGGCTAGTTCCAACATCCATGACCATGGTTGGCAATAGGCCAAGGTCATTTAGAACTTAAAATTCCTTTGATTTATTCAACCATTGCTCACCCTAGATTAACCAACCAATTCTAACTAGAGCAACATTGGAACCATTGTTCCGGAGCACATGTAAAATATATATATCCTTAATTGGTTACCAAATGTAATGTCATTTATTAATATTCTCATATTTAAAGTCAACAACTAGAGTTGTCCAAGGTTTAATAACTCAACAATTCCATTAACATCCATTCACTAACCTAGTTACATTCTTTAAGAAAAAAGAGATTTCAAATGTAATAAGGGAAAAAAATGTTCCAAATTGCCTATATGGATGAAATTAAGAGGCCCTCTTTACATTATACCAAGGAACTATGACCATGGAAATGTTGAGAGCCATCAAAAATGCATCCAAAAGGCTAATCCCATGGAAATTAAAAAATCATTTTACATGTCAACCCCAATACCTGACATTTTGCCTTCAATTGTTAATTCTTCAACCTTTTATAAAATGAACTTATACCTTGACATACATGTCTTTTCCTTCAATTCAATTAGAGATTTTCAATTTCAATGGTCATTGGTGTTTAGGCCGTAGTGCAAAGAAGGCTTAAAATGTAAAGAGGGTCCCAAATTTTAAAAACAATAATGTATCAAACTAAGAACCTTTTGTTGTCAAAACAAATTGAAACCTTAGACCCCTAACTTTACCTTGATGTTAATTCCTTTGATATATCTTGATTCAAATTATTTTTTCATTTAATCATTATTAAAAAATGTGGGTGCAATTCATTAGTTCCCATTCATTAAACCAATGAATTCATTATTTTTCAACTAATCTTTGTTTATTAATACTAATGAATTCACTCGAAATCTAGTGAAATCACTTTACGAACATGAACACCTTTTGTTAGAATGAATAAAATGTAATGACTTGTAACTCAATGTCTTTTCTCCATTCAAAGTAAGGTTTTCATCGTCTTGATGTTATTATTCCTTTGTGACTTACTTATGATGTGGAACTTGGGGTTTGAATAATTTCCGAAAATCATACCAATTGTTATTCGTCAAAGTTGGTCGCATTCGACTTTTACCAAGGCCCGTGTGAGCTCAAGCATGAGGTGGCGGCCTAAAAATTGGGCAATATTTTTGGTTTGTTCCCAAAAAAAAACCTGCATAATAAAATCGTCAAAATCTACATAAAAACGCACGTGAAGAAAATTCTTAGTGTATTTATTTGGAGGCCGCCTTATACCCTTGGATATCCCTCGTAGCAAAGAGGAGCAATAATTTATTTATTTATTTATTTATTTTTTGGGTCAACTTAAGAGTGGGAAGGTTTTTACACTTACAAAATGGGCATCGGCATAAGATTAGTCCCCACTCAAATGGAGTAGGAGTAAGAATATTAATCCTCCTTGCTTACATCTCATGGTCTACATATGTTTAGGTTCACCAAAACTCGTATGGAGTGACGATACGTGCCAATAGGCCCCAAGTGTGAACAACAAGACCTTCACAATAAAGACCCAAGTGTGAACAAGACCTTGAAAATAAAGACCCAATTGTGAAAAAAGAAAATTTTTAAAATTTTAAGTTAACTTTCCAATAACAACAATTATTACTCAAACTTCAATATTTCCCTCACCTTAGATCTAAAAATTACAAAAATTTGGGCAGGGCATTTCAGAAAGAAAAAATTTGTCTTTGGCTTCCACTTGGCCTATTGGCCTTAGATAAGGTACCTACTCAGATCCCAAAAAGCTCTCTCAAGATAGACCCTTCTCTTAGGCTTTAGAGTCACCTTTTGGCTGGCTTAGGTGGGGTACCTACTCAGATCCCAAAAGGTCCTCAAGATAGGCCTTTCCTCTTGGTTTTAGAGTCCCTTGGATTTTCAGTACCAAGTTCCACTTGGCCTATCGGCCTTTAGGTAGGTACCTACTCAGATCCCAGAAAGCTCTCAAGATAGGCCTTTTCTCCTTGGTTTTAGAGTCCCTTGACTAGCTTAGGTAGTCGGTACCTACACACATCTCAGAAGGTTCTCAAGATAGGCCCTTCTACTGGTTCTAGAGTCCCTTCACTGGCTTAGGTAGTAGGTACCTACGTACATCTCAGAGGGTTCTCAAGATAGGCCCTTCTACTGGTTCTAGAGTCCCTTCACTGGCTTAGGTTAGGTACCTACACAGATCCCAGAAGGTTCTCAAGACGGGCCCTTCTGGGTTTTAGAGTCCGGTGGCTGGCACAGGTAGGTACCTACTCAGACCCAGAAGGTTCTCAAGATATGCCCTTCTCCTGGGTCTTCGAGTCCCTTGGCTAGCTCAGATAGGTATGTACTCAGATCCCGGAAGGTTCTCAAGATAGGCCGTTCTGGATTTTAGAGACCCTTGGCTGGCTCAGATAGGTACCTACTCCGATCCCAAGAGGTTCTCAATATAGGCCCTTGTCATGGGTTAGTCCCTTGGACGGCGCTTGTGGGGCCTCCTCTCTCCCTCCATCCTTTCATTGTGTAAGCACGGCAGGAAAGCGCAAGCGTGTCTCGGCGCTTCTCGTTTTGCCGCTGAAATCAAGGTCCCCGCCCGCCCGCCCGCCTGCCCGCCCTCTCTTCCTTCCTCCCTCCCTTCCTCTCGATGGTGGCCCTCCCTCGATGCGGCTGCATCATCACAAAAGCCCCGGGGTTCTAGTTTGCGGAGGCAGGAAGTGCACTAACAAAATGCCACAAAGCAGAGATCCGTGCACATTCCTAGTATATACTGCTCTGCTGCAGTTGCAAGGCCTGGACGCAGCATCTAGGATCGCCCCAGGATAATATGCCCCTCCTTCACGCAAAGGTACGCTACTGTCTGTCCCGATCTACATCAATCCGTCTGAAAGGAAAGAAAGCAAGAAAGGAATCAGGAATCATCGACCTTGTGCTTTTGTTTTTCCCACCTTCTGAGCAACAGTAACAACAATTTAAAAGCAGCTGAGAAGTCTTGGGAAGTTGTAACTTCCAGTGCAACACCAAGCTCTCTCTATCTCTCTCAAGGAGTAGGCGCCGGTTTCCCAAATTTCCCGCAAACTGCAAATCGTAGAATCGAGTCATCGTGCACGACACGCACGCAATTGGTTCTGTCTTTGTGTGAGCAGAAATGTGCCTGATTGCCGTATTGGTGAACGAAGCTCACGATTCGCTGGCGTATTGGTGAAGCAGGATGGATCCGTTGCGTGACTGACTCTGGAGTGATCGTCGAGATCGGTTGAGCATGACAGCTTGGTGAACTTGCGCGTGCACTGTATTGAGAAAATGAGTATTACTTCAGGATTGGTGAAGGATATTTGAAAACTTTGGCGGAAGAGCTCGTTGAGGAAGACGAGAATACGAATCTTGTGAATTGGTGAGGAAGAAGACGAAGGAACTGTACTATCTCATTCTCTGGTGTGATAGATTTTGGAGCATCTCCGTTGCGGATTGAGGAGCTAGAAGCAGGATCTTGGTGAAGGATCGGACAAAGGTTGTTCTGGAGGCGAAGTCCGAAATGTCGATGTTGAGCGGGTCATGCGAACCGCCAAAAGTGTCTGCGGCGCCTCGAGGGATTCTGCATGGGAGCGCGGAAGCTGAGAGCAGCAGCAGCAGTTGTTTGAATCTATTGCCGGTTGACGGCTATGCGAGCTCTAGTCGCACGGAATCTGCTCCTCGTGACAATTGCTCGCCGAGCACAAACTCCGGCTTCGACAATCGATTCTCGTCGTTCTGGTCCGAAGAAGGCGCGGGGCCCGGATCATCATCGGCCGCACCGGAGTCTCTCCACGACAGAGCGACAGGAGAGGACGCAGCATTTAGCAGCGGTGAAACAATGGTTGTAGCCTCCGCGCAGCTGAGCGACGAAGAGCAAAATGCCAGGGAGTGGGCGCACAAGCCTCGTCGCATTGCACTGTTCGTGGAGCCATCGCCATTCGCGTATGCCTCTCGCACCTCAATTTCCCCCTTCCAGAATTGGATCTGTCCTCCTGTAACAACGTGCTTGCCATATCCGACCGCAAGAAATTCAATGCACTCCACATATGCAAAACTTCAATGCCAGAATTCACGAGGCCTGCATGAACTGTTGCAATAATAGCAGAGTCTTCAACCATCGTGGCCATTTGACTGACAACAAAGATGTAGTAGAGTCCTTCTTTTTCTTCTTCTCTGTAGCTAAAACCAATCATGTTAGAGATGATAATGATAGCTAGCCTTCACCTTGACACTGTATCTTTCTTGTGCAGTGAGAAAGACACATATTGTTATCTTTTTTGTTTCATAGCAAGTCTCGCATGCCCCTGGAGACCAGCTGACTGCTGTTGCCATGGGCACCCACAAGTGGCAATGGATTTTGATCTATTCTCTTCTGCAGGTATGTTTGTGGTTACAAGAACCGCTATCAGAACTTCATTCGGTATTTGCGGGAGCTTGGAGATGAGGTGAGGTGCTACCTGGAGACTTGAAAGTATGTATAGACCATCATGTTGTCATCTGTTTAGAAATTCAATATTTATGCCAAAGTGTCTAGCTTTGCATTGGGAAAAAAATTCAAACGTGTCTTCTTCTCCATCAAACTCTTCCTGCAACTGGCACAATCTATTTCCTCATGTGTAGGTACATATTGTCTGAGTTTTGGTTGCTTTTGAGTACTTGTGTTTGCAGGTGCTGGTTGTGACTACACACATAGGTGTGCCTGCAGAATTCTATGGTGCAAAAGTGATTGGTTCATGGAGGTGAGCATCAATTTAGAAGATTGTTCCTGAATTGAGTGTTCATTCCTTCCTTGCAGAAACTGACTTCTGTTGTATGTGTCCAGGATCAGTGTGCAGGAAGCATCTCCTGTTCCTTAATTCTGCCATGTTTGTTTTTGGGGGGGTTTTGACAGTCTCCCTTGTCCATGGTATAAGCCACTTCCCTTGTCACTGGCTTTGAGCCCTCGCATCTACAAGGAGGTAGCCGACTTCAGACCTGACATCATTCATGCATCATCTCCTGGTCTAATGGTAATGTCCTTCCCCAAAGTCCAATATCCATTATGTATCTTTCTCATATTCTCTTCTACTTACCCAGTAGGCCCTCTCACTATTGAAGATAGGTACTGTTCTCAATTTTCTGGAACAGGGTTCACATGATCAGCTCCATCACATTCACTAGGTTTGTGTAGTGGTGTTACTGGAACTTGTGAGCCAAGTCATGTCTTTAAGGGTGACAGAAGAGCTCTTGTGTGGTCATGAAAGGGTTCATCGCATTGGTGAGCAAAGTATGTGTAATGGAGTGTTTGGAAATCAAGTAGGTGTTTGGAGCCCTGGTCATAGCCAAGCTTCTTAATGTTCCTGTGGTGATGGCTTACCACACTCATCTACCAATGTAAGTTTGGATTCTTCTTGAATATTTATTGTAAGGGACAGAATCTTTTAATATCACACTAGGTCATCATTAGTGTGAGCTTTGTTGAACTATGCTCTGCTTATGTTCAATTCTTTGTTTTCAGTGTAAGGGGCAGAATCTTTGATATCAGACTAGGTCATCATTAGTATGCCATTTTAGTTGAACTATGGTCTGCTTTTGCTCTCTGTTTTCCCTTTCAACTTGAGATCATCATTGCAAAATGCGTTTTATAATGTGCAGGTATATTCCTAAGTACACATTTAGTTGGCTTGTGCAACCCACATGGCTTATAATCAGTAAGTAGCCTCCTGTCCTTTCTGAAGTCTTTGTGCTCCATTCTTTTGACAGGAATAGCATGGTTGTTGCATATATAGTGCATAAACACAAGATTTCTGCAAAGAGTGGATCTGAATTAGAACTGTTATACAAGCATTCAAAAAAATTTCTTGGAGAATCAGTGATGAGGACTTGAGAAATTAAATTAATGGGACCTTTGTTTTTGTGTGAAGAGTATTTGCACAGGGCGGCAGATCTTACGTTGGTCATGTCACAGGCACTTGGGAAGGAGATGAATGCTGTTGGAGCTTCAACAGGTAACTTGCTCTTGCAAAATACACAATGGACAGCTTGTGTTTGTGCTGGATGAGGTCTTTGTACTTTGAAAGGGCTGAATATCCTGTTCAAACTTTTCTGAAGTTAATACCAAGCTGGATTGGATGTCTTCATTGGCTCTTGGGTTGATATCCACAGCTGAACAAATCCGCATATGGCAAAAGGGTGTGGATTCAGACACCTTCCACCCACGCTTCAAGAGCCAGGAAATGCGCAATCGACTGACGTATGTCCTCCTACTGCCTTTGTGTTGAGGAGAATTGTATTTGTTTTGCCTATGCAAGAGAGAAGTTAGGATTAGAGTATGGACATTTGCAAAAGACTTACCTGAACATTAATCTAGGTAAAGAGCTCAAAATATTGCCCTTGTGCAACAACCATCTTTGCACAACTTGTTTTCACTGGTCAATAATTGAGTCAGATGCAAAATGACCCTCACAACAGTGGGAAATGAGTGTCTGGCAAACCCTGAACCTCATCAAGCCTTGGATTTGCATAGGCACACTTGATTCAACATTAGGAAACAGCTCTTGAATCCCAGAGAATGCCATCCTTGTTATCTAAGCTGTGCTGTAAAGCTTTCCTCTAGGAAGGACCGTTTCTATATTCTAAGCTGATGTGTTGGTATGTGATACATATGATTTGTTTCTGTCATGTGGGTGGCTTGCAGTGATGGGGTGCCCGAAACACCTGTAATTGTACATGTAGGGAGACTGGGGGCTGAAAAAAATCTTGATTTTCTCAAAAGGTGCGTTCTATCAATTGGACCTTTCTCATGTTTGTTGTCCATGACACCTAATCACATGGCACCAAAAGACATGAAGTCACTCACATCTACTGGCTGGAGAATAGTAGAAGCATAGTATGGACATCAGCCTGTATTTCTGGTTGGGGTGGAGCTAGAGTGGAAAACTTGTGAATCCTCAGTATGATAGGATTTGGGTTAATACAGACTGACTAAGTTCCACATTGTCAATAATATAGTTTTCTTTCTGAGTTGCAGGGTTATGGAGCGAATACCAGAGGTGCGCCTGGCATTCATAGGTGATGGTCCTTACAGGTGAGCTGAGCTGTATTCTGTAATATAATTAATCAAGGGTTAAGGATACCTTAGCTGATGTTAGAACAGAAGTTAAGTTGAATGGTAGCAGTGGCATGTACCTGAACTATGCCTTGATATATTGATAATACTATCCGGCTCACAATGCAAGAGGAACACCACAGAGATGATATCAAAGCTGTCTTAAATTTACTTCAGGCACCCTCAAAATCCCATATCTGAAGCAGGCCCTGATGTGTAAGCTTGTTAGAAGTACTTTTGAAGGATAAACTTGTGAGCAATGAGAACTCACATGTGAGAAACAGGTAGATTGACAAGAGACAAGTCTTTCTGTTGATCTAAATAGGTTCCAGTCATGTGCAACTGAGCCATGAAACCAAGTGATCAATGCCAAACAGGCAGGGATCACCATGCTGACAAGTTTACTGTTGTGCAAATATAATTTGGTATGGTTAGAGCATCCCTGGCAGTGCTCAATATGTGACCCTGCACATTAAAATTGGATGAAGAAAAGTCAAAACATGCCAGTTTGGCTCAGCAAAATGCTTTCACCCAGCATTTTTGCACAGTTTGCTGAGGCTAGTAAAAGGCACAGCAAAGCTGTGTACCTGCACGAGAAGAGTAATAAATATTATCTGACTGCTCCTCCCTGTTTCTGATTGATCAATCATAACAATTGGTCGAGATGGTTTGCAATTACTCTCCCACCTACTTACAGTCCTAGTTTTATGGTGGGATTGCAAAAAAGTAAATAACTAAGCTCAGATGTGAGAAACGTTTTTGCAGGGTCACATACTTAGCATCACTGCTGGGGATGCTCTTAGTTGTGTATAGACTGTTCCTTAGGACAAGTTCTCTACTGCTGCAGCATTTGGAAGGTCTCATGGTGCATCAAGCATTTCTTACCTTGTCAGTGGAAAGGACAAGAATTGGAACTGTGGCTACTATCCTGAGATGACAGTAGTCAAGAGTTAGTGCCATCTAAGCATCTCACAGACATTTTGATGACATCTTGATAAGGAGCCTTTCATTCTAAACAGTAGTGGCCTATATGTTTTTTTCACAGTGATCATGGAATTGGTGTCAATGCAGGACTGACTTAGAGCAGATGTTTCAAGGGATGAATGTCACCTTCACAGGCATGCTACAAGGCGAGGAACTATCACAGGCATATGCAAGTGGGGACATCTTTATCACTCCCTCTGAGACTGAAACTCTAGGGTTTGTGGTCCTAGAGGCTATGGCCTCTGGAGTACCAGTTGTTGCTGCCAGGGCAGGTGGGATTCCTGATATTGTAACCCAGGATGGGGAGGCAGGATTTCTCTACACACCAGGTGACCTTGATGATTGCCTGAGCAAGATAAAGCCCCTGTTGGAGTCTTCTGAGCTAAGGCAAAAGATTGGTGTGGCAGGTATAGCTCATTTCTAGACCTCTGTGGTCATTGATAAGAGCTGGAAATGTTGTGCTTGAATGAGCTTTGCTGGCTCTGCAACCTCAACATTGATGCATTTTGGTTCAGAGTGAGCAGGGTCTTGGAGTCTCAATAAACTCTCATATAATTAGTTTCCATCTGTTAAGTTACTTTTGTATTTAAAACATTGGTTTTGCTCATCTTAGACTACTCCTAGCTCTTCCATGTCAGTGTTTCAGGTTTAACATATTGTCTCCAATGTACTGGGGCCACCTAACCTTCAGGAAGGGAGAGGAACCCTTTTGTCTCTTTGGGTAATTTACAAGTAGTACCAATATCATGAAATTTCTAACAAACAAAGGAGTTCCTCTTGCAGGTCGTGCTGAGGTGGAGAAATTTGACTGGCGGGCAAGTACCAGGCAAGTGCGAAATGAGCAGTACAGTGCTGCAATCTGGTTCTGGCAGAGGAAGCAAGAGCAGCTGGCAAGTGGATTCTCGGGATGGTTCAATTTCCAGCCTGCACCAGCACAGAATCTGTAAATTGTTGTAATCTTCCAATCAAAAGTTCTGAGCCCTTTGTACATGTAAGCACCTCTTCCGCTTCTGAGCTCTGTTCATTTTACTCGCCTTATCAGCTCTAATCCATCCCTCTGAACATCTCTTGAACCGTACATGTGACAAATGCTCAGATGTTGGCTTGGTTTCCCTTTTAGCTACTGAGCTTAGATCTAAATTAATTGCAGCCCATGCTGAAGCCCCTCCTGTGTCTCTGTTTCTGGTGGCTTGACATACTGATTCAATTCTTTTCCATTCTTTTTCTTGTTAACATGTGATGTTCCTGTCTTGGCTACACTTTAGAGAGAATATTGTTTCCAGTGGAGAAGTTTTTTTTTAGGTGGGCCAAACATAGTGGGATTTAGAAGCTTACAGTGGAAGCATAATAGTGAGCATGTGTGTAGAACTTCTATTTGCAAATGTCATTTGACTGATTTGTAAAGAAGATTGTCTGTACTGTACATTTGTTTGTGCATCCTTTTGAGAAGCTCTTTGCTTAGACAACTAGGTTGGTCATGCTCTTTGCTAAACCTTGCAATCTCTGTTGCTTAGACAACTAGGGCGGTCATCTTTTAGATAAATCATGCAAACTCTTTTCCATTAATAGCAGCTCCAGTCGTGCTCAGTATGTGACCCTGCAAAAATAGTTCTCACATCCAAGTTTTCCAACCCCACCCATAAAACTGAAACTGGTACTGCTGATAGGTGGGGAGACTACTAATAGCAACCCACCACAACCAGTCCTTATGATTGGCAAATCAGAAGCAGGGAGCAGCAGTCAGATCATATTTATTACACTCTTCTCTGGCAGGTGTTAGGCTTTGCTGTTCCTTTTACCAGCCTCAGCAAACTGTGCAAAAATGCAGGGCCAAAACCATTTTGCAGAGCCAAACCAACATGTTTCAACTTTTCTTCATCCAATTTTAATTTGCAGGGTTGCATACAGAGCACCACTGGAGCTGCTCTAAGGACCATCTTATTATATTAACCAACAAATCCACAAGGTCCAGAATGTACAGACCCAAAGGTCTGGTTGCAGCAACATGAGGATTGTGTTTCTTGTTGTTGACAAAGAATTGAAAAACTATCATTGCAGCAATACCTCAGCATCACTACACCTAAAAAGAATGCTCACAAATGTGCTCTCATGTTTTTGAGTCCTCTTCCCATAGTGTTGTCCAATTCATTCGTGAACTCTACTTTAGTTTGTGTAAAATTGTGACATTGGTAGCACAGAATTTTGTGCAGTTCATTGTCTCCACTCTTCTCTATGTCTCCACTTTTGTTTCTTGGATCTTCCGAGGTTTCTTAGAACACCCCAAGCCTCAAGTCTTGCTAAAGGGCATCCACATGGAGCATGGAAATTGAGTATTGCTCGTCCATTAGGTGGTGCTATTCTTTGCAGCTCTGCCTCCTTGGAATCTTGGCCAAGCTCTACTACACTGCCATTCCAAGGAAGCTCATCAACAATCGGAGTTGACAATGTCCTCACACATTGCTCTGTCTTAAGCTGAATATCCAGCTCCATGGCTTTACAGAGGCCATGGCACTAAGGATTGTCACACCAACGTGACTTGTACTTGTAAATTGTGCACATAACTATGACAGACATTCAACAAATTAAGAGTCCAGATGCATATGTGATAGGTGCTTGATAAATGACCTCTCCAATCAACATAAACAGCCCTGGCAAAACTTCTCCCATTTGGCTGAATATAAATGTAATGTAAGGCATGATGAGAAAACCACAGGAACCTAGAACCAAGATCAAAATTCAATATCAATCACTGCTCCCGATGATGTGATCTGGTCACAGAAGGCTGGCATTGAGGTTGCCAATGAGGGCGTCTGCTTCCTGGGTCATTGGTGCTGGTGCTGGTGCTGGTGCTGATACTGCTGTGAATGGGCCATGATTTGATAAGTAAGTGTGACTGTGTTGGCCATGCTGTGATGGCAATCTAGTGCACTACACAATGAAGACCCCCCAGCCTTGGCAATCCTCCATCTCCAAATTTTGGCTGCACTTTGATGCTCTTGAGTTGTATGTCAGTTCTGGGAATCAAACCAAGTTGTTGAATGACTGATCATCACAAAACACCCACAGAGAAGTAATTAGTTACTTTGCACCCATGAGAGTTAAACAGACTCTTTGGATTCTCAAATGCAGATCAGTTGCCCAGGCTTCCCCCTAGCACTTGGAAAATGCATCAACCCACAAATCTGCTTCATGCCAGAGCAAGAAAAGGTTGAAGACCCAACAGAAGAATATCACGACTACAGACACACACACACACACACACACACACACACACACACATTTATCAAATTTACAGAGGAAAACACCACAATAACATCTTGAAGGTAACCAACCTTTGGGGTAGAGCTCTGTGAGAAACCAAAACAAACATGGACAAACTTGAGTGCAGGACCATTAGCCTACAATCTTGTAAAAGTGTCACTTGCAGAGGTCACACACTGTCAGGAGCTGATGATGTCAGTGGGGAGTAATGACAACTAGTCACTGCCACTTATCATGACAGTAAGTGTCTAATAATCTAATTGAATTTGGGGAATCCATGGTGCTAAAAACTCAATTGTCTTGAGTTGTTTTCTATCACAGTTTCCACAAGCAAATGGGAAGACTCGGTTATGTTGTTGGCTAGCACTTGAGGCATAGCTATGTATCTATGAAATTGCAGAGAAATCTCCTCAACAAAAATTTGAAGGTAACATGACAATGAGTACAGTCATAACCTTATGAGCAGTTGCTCACTAATGAAACCATCATCTTCATCACAAAGAGTAGTGAGAAGTACCATGACTACCCACTGACTTTTTCAGCTCCCAAGTGTAGTTGAGTATATAATATATAGTCTGCCCAAAATTTCAGCCAAACCATCATACAAAATCTGCTTTCTGAGTTTCTGCCTAATCCGAGAGTAAACTAATATCCTCATTCTGCAACAAGCTGCAACAAGCTTTTGAACGTAAGCTTCATTTCATTTTACCTTGCCCTTGTACAGGCAAGCATCTAAGTGTAAGAGGACTACATGAAAGAGTTAGTTGTTGGGTCCTCCTGCAACCTGAACATATTCTTGAAGCACACACCCAGTGATGACTAGGTGGATGCGGTACAATCCACTTTAACCACTAGAAACACACATCTATAAGATTGCAGAGAAAATACCACAAATGGCAATTGGAAGGTACCTTTTGAAGGTCAACAATTGTGTGAGGCAGTTCAAGCCAAACCAAAATGAACACACACCAGATTGGCATGCTCCCTTTGAAGCCACCAAATTGAATTTGCTTACATATAATATGCAAAAAAAATTGCCATTGTCATCCTATAGACATTGGGTCAAAAAAGGAGCCTACAATTTACAAGGAGTTTACACTTTACACTTGGAAATTTAGAAGATTACATTAGGTGGGTGAACTTACACACATGTATGAATACTTGAGGTGAAAGCCATGCCTATTTAGGGGAAATATGACTTTGTGCCTAGGGACACCTTTCTACCAAAAGAAGTTCCATTGCATACCTTTTCTTATTTCCAATCTTAAGAAAATAAAAGCCTTAATTCTACATTTAACTTGCTTTAGCATAGATAAAAAGTTTTAGCTACTAGCCAAAAATAGGAGGGAATTTCCACCATCAAACTGAAAATAATAAAGGTTCAAAATACTTAGATATTGAAAAAAATAAAATAAAATAGTTTGGAATAGTTTTGCAATATTTTATGGAGGACTAATTCTTAAGGGGCCATAAAATGTGCCACACTTAAAAAGATGCATGGGTCCTAGAAATGCATTTACAAGGGCTACCACACTAAACCCATGGCCCAGCCTCTTCACTTATTTGGTCACCTTGTACCTTGTATAATGCACACCAATATATGTCCATGGATGTAGAAAGGAAAGGGTGCATACCTTGACAACCTACTTATGAACCCTCTTAGAGCATCACCCCCGCTGCTCAGTATGTGACTAGGGTTTTTTTACTTCCAAATTCCTCAAGTAGGTCCATTGGTGAGGATCCCTAGCATTAAATGGCGATTGTCCCAGGTGGGCTGTAGCATTTTTACAAACATGCTCTTACAAGTGGTGACCTAAGAAGTGCCTAGGTCTAGATGTGGCTAATTTAGTTTTTTTTTTTTTTTTTTCAATAAATGATGAAAAATTTCCTTAAAAATCATAAACTTTTTGTTCTTTTTTTCTTTCAATTTCTTTCAATTTTTTTGGTCAAGTTTGGCGAAAATTTGCCCAAAAAACCACTGGGCATGTGACCCTGCAAACATGTTTCTCCCATCAATGAATCACATATTCACATGGTGAGACAAAATGTGATATATAATATGGTAATTGGAATGCAAAATATACAAGTTTATGATCTATCCAATAGGCTTTTGTTGATCCACAATAAACATTGTTGCATTGGTGCATTTGTTTAAATATGATTAATTTGTATGTTGATAATTGTTGAATTTCCTTTAAAAAGTACGTTTTAAATTTTATTTTGTCATAAGATTTTGTAAGGTTGATGATTGAATTTTGTTTGTTAACATGTTTATGTTAACATTTTCAATTAGTATTGTTAGACAATTTTTTTGAAAACATTTCCTTCAAAATGGAGTCTAGTATTGAATTGAAATATGATGTTTGCATTTTAGGTGGTTTATGAATTGTGACTATATATTTTTTTTCTTATGTATTTTTCACACATAACAAAATTGTAATGAATTTAGTACCAAGTTTTTTTATTGTAGCATTTTGTGATAATAACATAATTTTATCATAAATTATCATGGTCCCATGCTCATTGAAACAAGATAAAATATGAAATTTTGTGATTATGTTTTCTATATTTTATAGGCTAAATGATTTTAAAAACTATTTTCATCTACAAATAGGCCTTTATGTTTCATTAATTAGAATTGCAAACCAAAATTAATCACACCTTAGAAGTATACTAATTTAAAAATATAATACATCTTTAGCTATTTATATAGCTACAACCTATACCTATCTATTTACTTGTAAGTGAGTAGGAATGCAATTAGGTGATTAGGTAGGAACTAGTGTTGGGCGGATATCCAAAAAAATTAGGATATCCGCCCCATGTATTTGACGGATATCAAAAAGATATTTGATGAATATCACTAGGGTGATATCCAGGTTGATATCTGAAGGGTCAGATATCACTCATCCTGATATCCAGCATTTTAATATACAGAAATTATGTTGGATATCAAAGATGTTGATATTCAGCTTAGATATCAGATCTAGGGCTGAATATCAATGTTAGTAGTTACTATACACAATTTTAAATTATTTTGGGGACATATTTTTAGAGGTTTCTTCAAAGTTGTAGTTAGTAATAATTATTAAATTTTTTTTCGAATATTTTTTAGAAAAAAATATATTTGCGACAAAATATTCCCTTTTAAAAAAAGGATCTTTCCTTTTGGAGATTTTTCGCCCCAAAAAAAGACTCTTAAAAGGATGTTACCTTTCACACATTTTTCGTGAGCATAATTGGCAAGCGAATTTTTGAATTTTTTATATCTGGATATGCTGATATCCGACTAATAAATAAATGATGGATACTTGAGAACACTAATATCTAAATCGAATTAAAAATGTGAAAATCTGAAATCCGACCAAGTTATCTAAATTTTAAAAAATAATAAAAATTTAATATTCTTATCTAGTAGACAAAAGAAAGGTGGACATGTAAATTGTGATTATAAGAATATTTTTCATGAATGGTCAATCATATTTTGACATGTCATTTTGATTAGACTACCAACTCCTTATGAAAAATTCAACCAAGTGGTGTGTGTGACTCCTTTTAATATGAACACATTTGTGCCAATAATGTTAAAATTAATGTTATCTATTTTTCTGAATAAATTAATTTCAGAAAAAAAATTATTAAAAAAAAGTTAACATCCATCATGTTTAAATGTAATATTATAACATGTTTTTAAATGAAACACATAATTGTAAAAGTTTTCCTAATGCTCACACCTCCTATTAACGCTACTATTCATTATACTAGTCAAATTATCATCAAATGTGAAAATTTCCCATCCATTAGTTTCAGGGATTGTTGTATATTCTTTTGCTTTTGATTGCAATACATTTCATTCATCATCATATTGATTATTGAAATTGAAATTATACACAAATTTTCTACACAAACACTTCAATGCTATTTTAACAAAAAAAAATTACGCATTTTTTTCATGAAACAGGATTATCCTTTAGACGAATTTTTTATTCTTTGAAAATTCTAAATAAAAGAAATAATTCTCTATGATATTTTTTTGAATATTTACAAAGGTTGAATGAAACCAATCAAAGAATCTTATCATACTTTTGTTTTTTTACGTTTCTTTTGTATATTCCTAAGTAGCTATAAATTTTGCTAAACATAAATAAGGGATTTGAAAATTTGGGTCTTTTTTTAAATTTATGAATAAAAATTCAAATGAATATAAAAGCGCTGAAGAGGATTATGTCACAAAAAATGTTGGAGGTCCAAATCATTGAATCATAGCAAAAATATTTTTGTGAAAACAATTGAAAGTCTCAAGAGATATTCTTATATGTCATAATTCCTTGTAACTTAAATCATATTTTTAAATTTTATCCAAATTTACATAATTATTTTAGTACATCCTTAGTTGTGAGGACACAACCCAATTATTTTACATTTTAGATATGAATCCAGGTAAAAAATAAAAAGAATGACTTAATCTTTTATAGTTTTGAAAAATATGTTAATTATGTGATAGAATTTGTTTTTCTATTAACACTAGTTAGTTTTTCTCGTATTATTTTTTTGATACAAATGGTCAATGTGGTCTTGGATAACACAAAAAAAAAAGAAGTTGAAATTATATATTTTTCATAATATTTTTCACAAAATAAGTCAAGTGGTCAAATTCCTTCCCTTAATGGACCATAGGTTTAATATTATCACAAAAAATATGCTCGAAATATAAAATGGTGTGTACTAACACAACAATAAAATCTTCATCCAATATTTTCTCAAACATATTTAAACTTTTGGAATCATAATCATCTTCAAATTTATTTTTAATAATCCATGATTTTGACATTCATTTGTGAGATCAATTAAAATGTTTATTTTTTTATTAAACCCTTTGCATCTTTATATAGAGGAATTTGACAAAGTTCTTGTAATGCTTTCATCATTATATTTAAAGCATAAATATATAATATGACATATAAAAGGGCTTATATTTTAGTTTTTTTTTTTTTCCAAAAACACATTGATAAAGAAATTGTCATATAACATTCATGGTAACAATTTTTGCACTAAATTTAAATTTGTTAACAACACTTTCATGCATATCCTATTGTCCATACCCTTTCAATTGGAAAATTTGTGTAAATGCAAGGCGTGACACAATGAAAGATTCTTTTATTTTGTTCAACATGGAAACAAATTTCATATAAGTTTTATCATTGATAATATGACTAGAAAGATCTATTTTATTTAATATTTTGTCAAAATCAATATTCTTTCCACATTTGCAAATGATTTTTGAAGTCTATAATTTTTATGATTTCTAAAAAACATCAATGTATGATTTAGATGCATGAGAAATTTCAAATGCAAAACACAATCTTCCACAACAATGACAAGTGTATTTAACAATATCTTTCCATATCTTTTTTATAATTCAAAATATGTTTGTCATCAAATGGATTTAAATTCTAATTTTGTCAAATAATCATGTGCTTGGATCTGTGAAATGTGTTTGCATTTAAAAATTCACCATGTTGTCATTTTTAACATCTTTAATGATAAAAAGGCTTTTATCAATATTATTTTATTATTTAGCAATAAATGTTTCATTCTATTTTTTTTTTTGCATGACAAAAAAAACTTTGCATCATTTTTTGACATTGGTTTGTTTTCTTCTTTCAAAACATTACTATTTTTGTTTTGTTTCCACTAAAGGCATTTTGTATATGGTTTAACATGTTGATACTTTTATATTAAATATGGATGATTGTAATTAATTTTAATGAAATCCTTTTCAGTGTCCATGTAAATTTATTAATTTTAGTAAAACTTCAATTAATGAATATTTTCCCCCCAAAAAAAAATTTACTTTGAACTTCAATTTTTCTTTCTTGAAATTCATCAATTTTTTTGAAATTTCATTGTATTGTATTAGCAAGTCAAAATAATTATTATATACACCAAATATAAAATTGCAATTCCACATTCATGTCCTACTTTTACCATGATTTGACCATTAGTTGTGTTTCCAACACAATAGGATGTTACAAATATTGTGACATCTCCAATATACTCTGCAATAAAATCACCCCATATAGTTGGCATCAACATTGGTGTAATGTACATGTCTCTTCATCATTGGCTCATCCCCATGATGTGAATCATGTAAGAAATTCAAAGGTTAATTCATGTCTATGACATAAGGCTTTGAATGTGCCAACATTTAAGCAATCTTGCAAAATAGAACATAACATATTTTTCCAAATATTAATTGAGGATTCTAAATATTTTAAACAAGCATGCAATTGCAACCAACAAACAAATCATCTACATTATAATAGAAATTTTCTACTAATTTTAGACCAACGTTGCTAGTTCAACATCTAAATTCTGCTTTTTCTTTCCCTTAACCTTATAATTTTGTTTAATCAACATTAGAGATTATATGACTAAGTTGTTACATTAGGTTGGAATGAACAAGGCTAGGGTTAAACTAGGTTGTGAGTTAAGTTAGATTGGATTACAAAACAAATCTTTGCCCTAAGTGGGGTGAGAAATAGTACCCAAATAGCTTTATTTTTTTTAACCTATTTTTCTATCGACCTACCTATATATGAGACCTATATATTTCCTACAGAATTGGTTACCAAGGTGAAACCAAATATTAACTCAGTTGAGGTTCATCCACAACTGCGTAATAACAGCCATCCAGTGGACAATGAAAAGATTAGGGTTTAGAAAATTCTGATGCTATGAAGATTGTATCTAACTTTTGACAATGAATGATTATGGATGATGTCAATAATTGTTTTTTTTTTTGGTATAAATATTTAGAAATATTAATTGTTGAACAAAAAAAAATTCAAAGTCCTGAATTATAAGTTATTATTAACATAATTTGCATGTTTAATACAGGTTTTTTTTTTTTAATTTCATGTATTTATAATACACTAAAGGCAAATGAATGAATGAAATATTGGAGGAGGTCATTCATGTAAATGAAAAATGAGACAACTTCATTAAAGAAAGAAAATAGACATTGGAACAATTTTTTTTTGAATCTCATTGTTTAATCATTTGTATGAAAAAATTGCAAGATCTAGAAAACTTGGATCAATAAATAAGTGTGTGCTAACAAAAGAGGAAGAAGATCAGGTTGTTGTTGCTTGGGTTTTGAGTATGCAGAAAGAAAGTTAAGCTCTCAATTGATCAACAATAATTAAAGATTGAAAAAGGTAAAACTCACTCAGACAAGGCCAACAACACATTTCTAGAGAGAAATATCAGCAACCTCTTGGTGATACTAGACAAGGCCAACACATTTCTAGGGAGAAATATCAAGGACCTCTTGGTGGTACTAGGTCAAATAGAGATTATCCTAATTTCAATGAATCCCGGATGGATAGACAACGCATACCTAAATCACACATAAATGTATTGGGATTCCCCTTATCCAGGAAATGAGCAAATATCACGAGGTATTAAGAAACTTAATGGGTACCCCATCATCTAAGTCTTTCTTCTTGGTGTACTTACTAGAACTTAACATAAAAATTTGGCGATTTGGAATTTCTTCTTTGTAGAAATTTGGTGTTCAAATTTGGGTCATTTTATTTTCATGAAAACTTTATTTTATATGGCGAAATTATATTTTTCATGTCGAATCTTGGCGAAAACTGTAGCCAATAAAAAACAAAAAGCAGTGCAAGTTGAAAGGGATGTACACAAAAGTCTTCTGCTGGGTACACAAAAGTCTTGTGCTACGCGAGAGAGAGGCGAGAATCGGTAATTGCGTCGGAGGCTTGGTTGCATCGAAGCTTTGATGATGGATTGTTGAAGGAAATTTTTAGCAGTTCCTTGTGCATCAACTATCTGCGAGATTGTTTGCGAGATTGAGGAGATCTGTGGGTTTGGGTCTATGCCCAATGGAATCTTTGCGGGTCGATGAACTGTTTACAATAGCAGCTAGCGGCAGCGAAGAACAGATGCGGAAGCTCTTGCAGGATCCGCAAGTGAACGTGAACCAAACACAATATATACAGCTGACTGCGTTACACCAGAGCGCGGAGTTCAATCGCGATATTGGCGTGACTAAGGTACAATCAAGTATGCACAAAACCAAAGCTAGATAGTGGTCGTGCTTCAAGAAGAGGGGAAATTTGCAAGCAAATTGCAATACTTTACTTGACTGAGTCTTTTGTTTTTGCCAAAAGCATTTCGTAGTGAGGAAAGATTTCGTCGGTGACGAAGCTCAGGCATGGAACCCGAGTCGTCTTACAGTACGACTGACCCCCCTTTCCCTTTCTTACTTGATCTCTTTTGTCCCAAGGCATTGTTGGATCATCCTCGTATCGACGTGAACTCCCGTGATATTTTTGGACGAACACCACTACATGTCGCTTCATGGAAGGACAAGAGGTTCGAATGCGTCCGATTGTTGCTTGACAGATCGGATATAGCCGTGAATAGTGCCGCCAGATTTGGTTTCACTGCTCTCCATGCAGCGGCAAGGTTCGCTTGCCCGAAGGTTCTGGAGCTTCTTTTGGCTGATTCCAGAGTGATAATCGATGCCAAAACGGAAGATGGGTTCACAGCTCTTCATCTGGTAGCAGAAGGCGGCGAGAACCCCCATCGCGATGCGGGAGGCGTACGACCTTGGCAAGACAGGTGTCAAGTGGTGCGAATGCTGCTTGAAGCAGAACGGCAACGGAGAGCACGGAACCTCCCCTGCAATTTGAACAAAGAGGATGTTCTCAAAAGGTTTCCCATTCACTACGGAGTGGAATGTGACAGCGTGAACGTGATGAAAGAGTTGCTCAACTGGGAGGACGCCAATATCAATGCACTGGATGTCTATGGATTTGCACCCTTGCACTTGGCGGTCCGATCAACAGCTAATCATCGAACTGTGGTAGTGGAGGCGCTGCTCCAAGTGCAGAACATCGATGTAAATATTGCATCAGCGAGGTCTTCATCTGATGTGCAACCGTTGCAGATGGCAGGCAAGAACGAAGCTGGGTTGAATCCATTCTTTCCATTTCAGCCACTAGAAGCACCACAGGAAAGCAGCACACATCTTACTCCATTACACTTTGCAGCAAAGATGGGATCTAGAAGGATAGTCGATTTACTGTTGCAATGGCCCATGATCGAGCTCAACGTGCAAGACTCGAGAGGTTATACGCCCCTACACTTCGCGGCACAGGATGGGCATGTGGAAGTTGTGCAGAGATTTCTTACCGAAGGTCCGGGCCGAGTGAACTTCGAAGCCCGGGATAATGAGGGTCTCACACCGGTTTGGCGAGCGATATGGAATGATCGAATGGAAGTTGTGAGACTGTTGTGGGATGTTGTTTGGAGACAAGAGTATGACAGAATTCACATATGGCTTCCGAAATTACTACGTGGAGACCAAAACCTGACAACAGTGAGATTTCTCGTCAGCATTTCCCCCCCCACTGACAAACTGATCCAGGTGATTGAAGAAATGGGGAATGCATATGATCTCAATCTCGAAGCAACAAGAGCCACGCTTTTGGGCAGACTTGAGACCGAAGTCGCTTTCCCGAACAGTAGCGGAAGTCAAGATGAGACTCTCTTACACTGGGTTGCAAAAAATAACCATTGGAAATTGATTCCGCAGATCATGATCAGTAAACAACACACGCGTGGATTCGTGGATCAGATGGACTTTGCACAAAATACAGCACTTCATTACGCAGCTAAGGCCGGCCATGGCGACGTTGTGAAAACACTCTTGGCACACACTTCAGAATTGGATCTCAATTTGAAAAACAGCGATGGCGACACACCACTACACCTAGCGACAAAGAACGGTCGCGTACATGCGGTGAAAGCGTTATGCCAGATTCCGGATCAACAGCGACTACGAGCCAATGAAGAAGATGCACAAGGCGAGACGTGTTTACAGTATGCCACGGAGCACGACAACATTCCAAAAGAGATTGCAAACACATTAAAGGATCGTTCAGACGTGAAAGATTTCTTAGATAGACATTACAGAGATAGACAAGTCTTCGTCGATGCAGCGAACGCACTTCTGGTCGGAGGTGCACTCATAGCCGGTCTTTCCTTCGCGAGTTGGTTACAGCCACCGTTATCATTCACGCCTTACTACCAATTCCCACAATCGACACCTGCAACACCACCAGCGACATACGAGACTTTCGCTGCAGTGGAGCTTCACTACAGCCTCCGTTTGTTTTGGACATTCAACAATCTTTCCTTCTTCTTCGCGATTGCCACAGTTCTGTCGGGAGCAGAAGCCGCCTTCCCGGATTTGGACACGGTATTTATAGTGAAAGCGGTACAAATTGTACGCAGGGCGTTGATCTGGACATCGATTCTACTGGTGTTTTCCGTGATCACTGTGCTGGGAGCTTTTGTATGCGCGGGTTTCACCGTGTTGCCTCCCATTGCAAGAGATCTGAACAACATGACGGCTTCAACCATGTTCGGAATGCTGGTTTGTTGCGTGGTGCTCTTCAAATTCTCCACCAAGCTCTTCAGAGGCATCTTCAAAATCATCAAGCGGACATCTGAGAAATGGTAGAAAGCACCACCGTAAACAACAACAACAACAACAACAACAAGAGCGACAACAGGAGCAACACAACACAACACAACAGCAGCAACAATTACAAACCCAAACATTTTCTTGAACAAGAAACAACACTCTCTTCCTTGAAAACTCATTTTTATGAATTCTTGTTCTGTCAAATGCAAAATATTTACCCTAGTACCTGAATGATTTCGGCATAAATTAAGTTATTTTTCGTTTTGCTGAATTTTTTAAAACTTATTTGTTACTTGTGCCGAATTTTTAGTAAATTAAATTTTTTGTTTAAAAAATTTTAAAAGAAGAAGATTTGTCATGAGATGTGCATTTGAATGTTTTCAATCAGATTGTCACATTTTTAAAGAATTATGTGAATTTTTGTGTAGTATGAGTGCTTTAACCATTTCCGGAGAAGATAGTTTCATATTTAGTTTTGTGACTTATAGATTGATGACAAAGTCACTTGGGGTTGGGTGCACATTTAAGGTGGTGGTGTTGGAAACAAAATGTCGAAAGATGAATGTAAATCCTCGTACATCTCAGGGCCAAAATCCATTGAAGTTACCATACTCAATAATGATTGAAAAAAAGATTCAGACTACATGGAACAACTTTAATGTCGAAACACAAATAGAGGTGGAAGAGATCATGAAGACCAAGAAGTTAAGGGGTGGGTGAACTATTGAAGAGTTTATGAGGGAACAAGCCAAGGAAATTCTACAATAAGCCGATCATACCAACCAAAAGCAAGTATGTCCATTTTGCAATGTTCTATCTTGCAATACACATGAATATGAGGTTACTCTCTCAGGTAGAGAGGAATTATCTTTTCTGCCACTATATTTGAAGCCTGGTCTCACGTGGAAGGTGAATAGCGAGCATGGCTTCTGTATTCATTAAATGAGATGACGGAACTGATGAGTAAACCTATTGTCTGCATTGCGAAAGTGATTGCTGTGAAGCTGCTCTCTAGTTACTACACATTCCAATTGGCCGCATGTGCTTTCATTTTGAAGTGTTTTTTCTTGCATATGGGCAAGTCATTCTAAGATTGTTACATCTGCTATATGTAGTCTTAGATTAATCCACGCTGTTCTAGTGATGAAAACATAGTTGGACCTTCTTCCGACTGTTCACTGTTACAAAGAGCTTGGATTGAGCTGCCAGTTTAGTGGGGTTTTTGACATTGATGGAATCCAAAAGTAAGTAACCAAGCTGTTCCGCTCTTCATGTTGTCTCTGTTGGCTGCAGCTTCTAGCAAACACAACAAGAAGTCGCCCTGATGTGGGACCAGATCATTGACACTCTTCCAAGATTGTAAGCTCTTTGCATCGGCAGCAAGGATTGTGTGTGGCTCAATGTAGCAAGCAAACAAGGTATGAAACCAGCAATCATTTGCAGATTCAAATCTCTTATTTGCTGAAAAGGTTTATGAATTTGTGCATTGTGAATTTCTTGCAGTGATGATGTTCTCAAACCAGCTTCAGAGAACAGAATCAATGTATCAAATATAAAGTTTGTGACTTTGAGAGTCAGATCATTGTTGCAAAGAATGGTCCTTCCTTCTACTACTGGAGTTCCCTGGAAGAAAAAGAATGTTCTTCCACACCCTTTGTAATTTTGTGGGATTCAAATGGAATTCAAAAAGATTTTTACATTTTTTTTTCCTTCAGAAAATTTGCTGGCTTCAAAGGTTCAGAATTGTTTTTTGCCAATTTCCTTGCCTTACATTTTTTTTTTTTCAAAACTTCTTTTTGGGTGCTTTGGGGAGTTTTGGAACTAAAAAGCCCATTTCCAAGCATCAGTTGCTTGAAGAACTGAAGTCATGTTGATTGTTCTGTTGGCGAAATAGCATTTGGTGTTTAAATCAAATGAAAGAAAAAGCACATATCAGTCAGTCAAGGACCTTACTGAAAAAGAAGAGCTTGAGCTTGGCTGCAATGAATCTAAATCTAACCTCTAAACTTATAACCAAGTCAAGCTGAAATCTGAAGATTAATCCCATCAACTCAAAGAGATGAAGTAGAGCTGACATGCATATATCATTATCAGAGATCAGGTAAATCACTTCTACAGGGGCTTAGGACCAAAATTGAAGACTCAGTAATTACAAGCCTTGTAGCTCAGGACGCTTGAACCATCCCAAGAATCTATTTGCAAGCTGCTGTTTCCTTCTTCGCCAGAACCAGATTGCAGCACTATACTGCTCGTTTCGTACTTGTCTAGTACTTGCCCGCCAGTCAAATTTCTCCACCTCAGCACGACCTGCAAGAGGAACTCTTTGTTGGATTACAATTGCATGTCAATGGCCAAAAGGAAAGTGACCTTAGCAGACCTTGACCTGCACCTTGCCTTCCACAAATGTGAACTGCTCAATCAAAGTCACCAAAAACATCTCCCAGTTTTTGTGGTTGTTCCACATTCCACTGAGAGACACATGATGCCTTGTTGGTCAAACTCGCTATTCAGAAGACTACACATGAAGCTGAGGCACTTAAGGAGTATTTTTCAGCATAGAGAGGACAAGGTAGTCAACTTTACCTGCAGAGCCAACCTTCTCCCGTAGCTCAGAAGACTCCAATAAGGCCCTGAGTTTCTTTACACAATCATCCAGGTCACCTGGTGTGTAAAGAAATCCTGTCTCCCCATCCTGGTTCACAATGTCGGGTATCCCACCTGCTCTGGCAGCAACAACCGATACTCCAGAAGCCATAGCCTCTAGGACAACAAACCCTAGAGTTTCAGACTCTGAGGGAGTGATAAAAACATCCCCACTTGCATAGGCCTGTGAGAGTTCCTCCCCTTGCAGCATGCCTGTGAAGGTGACATTCATTCCTTGAAACATTTGCTCCAAATCAGCCCTGCATTGACACCAACCTTCTGAGCAAAGTGACAAAAAGACCATCCAACATAACATTTTCAGTAGCTGCTCTCATCTCAGCTAAGACACCTTGAAGCCTAGATACCCAGTGAATATAGTGGAACTCACCTATAAGGTCCATCACCTATAAATGCAAGGTATGCTTCTGGTATTCTGTCCATAACCCTGCAATGCAGAAAAAGCTCATCTTTCATGATCCAGAACCTTCAACCCAATCAACAAACCAGACAAAGTTGACAAATTTTCCAGTTTAGCCTGACCCAATCAGACATCTATGCTGATGCTCACACTCTGTATATACTCAGTGTCAAGCAGATGGGTTGTAGGTCTCACAACATGAATGTGACTACAGTTGGTCCTTTCATTAGCTTGCTATGAAGAAAATTCCAGTCAGAAAGACCTGGTAATAAGACTAACCTCTTTAGAAAATCAAGATTTTTTTCTACCCCAAGTCTCCCAACATGCACTATGAGAGGAGTATCTGGCATTCCATTACTGCAAACCAGCACCATTACAGAAGCAATCACACAATTTCAAACCTGTCCATCAGCACTAATCCCTCCAATAGATAAGTGGCCTTTGTTTAATAGGTATTCCTCCATAATACATTCATTCTTGATCAGTACCAAAGATGTTCTATTGAACATAGGTGTCCATGCGCAGTCTCTTCAGTGTCAATGCAGCATAAAACGCTGAAAAAAAACTTGCAGTGCAGGAAATCCATTTAGCATAACATCCAATGGCAACAGAGATATTAACTCCATGTAGAGGTCCAAGTATCTTGAAACACCCTGAGAATGAAGAAACATGTCACTCTAGTTTGAAAGCAGGACTCACGTCAGGCGGTTACGCATTTCCTGGCTCTTGAAGCGTGGGTGGAAGCTCTCTGAATCCACACCCTTTCGCCATATGCGAATCTTTTCAGCTGTAGCACCCAAACACAAAGACAAATGATCAGATTTAGGCTGAGACCGTCTTTAATAAGTTAGAGCTAAACATGCAGCCCTTCCAAATCAGAACCATCATTAGCAGACTATACCCCTTTCTTATCTAAGAGATAATCTTATGAGAGTGGCTCACAAAAGTGTCAGACCATTGCCTTCATCACAAATAGCAGTGACAAGCTGCCATGACTACCTTAATCAGCTCCTGATGGTGGGTGTAGATAAGTATATAATAGTCAGCACAAAATTTCAGACAAACCATTACAAACATTTGGGTTCTGAGTTTCTGTCATGTTTCCAGAAGCAACAGGTAGACTCAGCTGAGATGCCAACTAGCACTCAAGAGACATAGCTATCTGTATGCAACAACTTTGCATTGTATCTATAAGCAGGTACCTGTTGAAGCTCCAGCAGCTTTCATTTCCTTCCCAAGAGCGTGTGACATGACCAATGTAAGATCTGCTGCTCTGTGCAAAAACTCTTCACATACAAACAAAGACAGTAAAGTCAGGTTGATTCACCTTCAATAACTACCTGAAATGTTTGTCAAGCCCAGAAATGCAGCATGGTTCCAGAAGATGGGAAGGGGACTTACTGATTATGAACCACATAGGTTTGACAAGCCAACTAAATGTGTACTTCGGAATATACCTGCACACATCATAAGGCATACACAAGACAGTGACAGTCAAGGAAAGGAAGAGTGATTTTAGTGTAATCAGTGGCAAACACTTTTGTTCTTGCAATAAAAGCTGCTATAATAATAATGATGGCCCAGTAAGCAAACACATATATCACCACCTCAAGTGCCAACAGGAGAACAATCCACACTTACATGGGTACATGGGTATGATAAGCCATCACCACAGGAACACTAAGAAGCTTAGCTATTACCAATGCTCCAAACACCTGGCCCCATACACAGACTTTCCTTTGTTGTAATGTTTCATGCACCAAGCAACACATGCTCTACCTTCCCACAAGTGTACAGTGGGGCTCTCATGTATCCCTGAAGCAAAATTATACACCAATTTGCCAACTGATCTCTGACAACACCATCAGCCAATGGAGAAGATACTCTATCACATTCCCAAGGAATGTACCATGGTACCTAGACTTAGGTCTCCTCACACCAAGACCAGCCTTCCACTTGCAAGCAGGGTACATAGAACAGCAATCAATAAAACAGAACATTAGACATTGTTGAGGACCCACCATTATTCCAGGAGATGATGCATGAATGATGTCAGGTTTGAAGTTCATAACCTCCTTATAAATGCGAGGGCTCAAAGCGAGAGACAAGGGAACAGTTTTGTACCAGGGGCAAGGAAGACTGCCAAACCACATACCAAAGCACAACAATAAGGACCCACATTGATCAATCAATCAGTCATCAAAAGGTTGGCACCCACAGATGTCTAAGCATGACCCAAGAGTCCATCACTCTCTCTTCTGAGAACTACATTTCTTCAATGACATCTGTTCAACTTCTTTGCAAGGATTGAGCATCAATTAGAATTCCACCTCTGTCTGGACATCAAACAACAACAACAAGTGTTGAGTAGACAGACACCTTTACCTCCAGGAACCAATCACCTTTGCACCATAGAATTCCTTAGGCACTCCAATGTGCGTTGTGACAACCAGGACCTGCAAATCCCAAAAGACAACATAAGGTTAGAAAGTAAGTCAAGATCACAGATAGTTTGAAACAGTTCTGCTGCAATGCTGATTGTGATGGATACAAATCCCAGAAAGACCACACTGACATGAATGGACAATTTGGCCTGACCTCTTCCTTCCTTCCTGTGCTGCCTAAGTTTCTGCCCAAGAACCAGCAAGATGTTGAGCATACACACATACTTTCAAGAAAGCTGCAAGCATGCAGATCCTTCTTCCACCCCCTTACCTCATCTCCCAGCTCTCTCAAATACCGAATGAAGTTCTGATAGCGGTTTTTGTATCCCGACACATACCTACATACAAGTGCACGCATGCATACCACCAGTTCTATCCGAATCAACAACACATAGCAAATACCACCCCAAGGAACAAAAAGGAACATTAACAAGAACAAAATCATCGGCAAGATCAGATTTTTATCTAAGACCCATGAAAACCACTTGTATGTTGCTGAATCCATCCACCCATCCTGTTGGTCATAGTAGGAACCCTTGAGATGCATGCAGAATGGTGGGAACTAACTATAGCAGATGATAGGAACCCTTGAGATACAATTGTAATGGTGGGTACTAACTACAGAATGGATGCTAGGAACCCCTGTGATGCATGCAGAATGGTGGGTAATAACTACAGAATGGATGCAGGATTTTGCTTGCATGCTAAATTGCAACCTGCAGTGAACAGGAGGTCATGCCCTGGTCAGGGTTGAGCATTCTGGGATCCAAAGAAAAGAAATCATAGACAACAAACAGCAGGCCCGAAGCATCTCAATCATTGTAGTAGCAAAAACCTTCAATGAAACGGCCAATTCAATCTCTAGGTTTTGCCAGAAGGCATGGACTGAGAGAGGGAAGGACTAAGGGTAAGGTGCAAACAGAGCAGAAGAGGAAGCAAAGGCTCATCAAGGGGTAGCAGGAAGAAGCTGCTGCTGTGAGACATACGCAAATGGCGATGGCTCCACGAACAATGCGATACGACGCGGCTTGTGAGCCCATTCCTTGGCATACTCCTCTTGCTCGCTGAGTTCGGAAGGCACGATCGTTGTGGTGGTGGTTCCACCGCTGCTGCTGCTATTGTCACTACTGCCACTTGCTTCTTCCACGGAGCTCGGCTGCCGCAGCGCAGCGACGAGCCCCGACCACGGCGCCGGTCCTCTGGAAGAATCGGACCAGGATGATGGCGACAAAAATCGCGTGTGGAAGAAGAAGCCGGAGTTCTTCGGCGTCGGCGAGCATGTGAGACGACCAGGAACTCCCCTGCTGCTGCTGCCGCCGCAGCTGGAACTGGCAAGTCCGTCTATGCGATGCAGCACTACATGCTGCTGCCAATTGCTGCTGCTGCAGCAGCAGCGGTTCCTAGCTTCCTCGGCCCTGTGCACAATCCCTTGGGCAGACAGGATCGGGGATTGACATTGAACTCTTAGCGTCGCCATAGCTCAAGAAGAGTCGTTGCCACCTTCTGCGCGCAGAAGATGACAGTGGACGACAGCAACACAACCAGAACGAGCGAGTAGAAGGAGGGGATAATGCTGACAAGCTCTCGTGGAAGGAAAGAAGTGGGACCTGGCTCCAGTCTGTCATGCTGATGTTGCGCATGCAGCTGCAGCAAAAAGGCGCGATGATCGGGAGTTGGAATCTGTGTGAGTATATGCTTGCTCTCTTGGCTTCATGGTAAGAAGAAGAAGAATTAATTCAGTCTGAAGGAGGAGGAGGATCGTCATCGCTAGGTAGCAGCTCGGGTGCCAAATCCCATCTATGTATCTTCAGCGCCATCTTCAGCAGCACCAGCAATACAAACAGCAGGAGACAAGCAAGAAGCTGCCAAAACACTAGAACAAACAAGCACTTGAGCTCGAAACCCTAAACCTCTCTCTCTCCCAGAGTACCTGTGAAACTTTCCATAATGATTGTGCTCTCTAAGTCTCTTTTTCTTCTTCCACAACAGATTGTGCTCTCTAGTGTTTCTGTCAGAACCTACCTGTGAGATTCCTTCCTCCACAAAGATGTGCTCTCTTCTTGTCTTCTTCACTCCATATCCTTGTGAGCCTCTTCATCTTCCACAATGTGAAGGTTTAGGGTTTTAGGGTTTAGAGAATGGAGCTCTTTTTCTCAAGAAAGTGAGCATACTTGATGTTTCTCTATCTACCACACCTTTGTAACAACAGGAGCAGGAATTGTGAAGAGCCACACATGCATGATGATCGTATAGCACATCAGTGTGTTTAAACTCTTGCAACAAAAACAGTTGTCATGTTGTTCTTGCCAGTCTTGGAAAACACTGTGAGTGTATACCTGTTACTCTCAACATCATCTTTGAGAGATAAAGCTGAGAGACTTTCTATCCATTCATTGCCACTGAAGAAAAAACAAACACACACACACACACACACCACCACCAACACCACCAGGAGCTTTACCGGCACAACCGGGTCAGGTAAAACAAAACTTATCTGCATCTTAAAAATGGGTGTTTTTTCTCCAGGTACTGCTGCTGCTCCTAAGTCTTTGGCAACAAATGTGCATTGAAAGAGATAAAGATCTCTGAGCTGCTCTAACCTCTCTCTATATTTTCTTCTTCCTCCAGTTGCTCCGATTTTCCTTTTGCTAATGATGGGTGGTGGGTGTGTCTGCCTACCCCCCAGTTGAAGGCGACCCAGTCCATTTCCATGCTAAAATTTGACCTCCTCTGGTCATTGTATCTCTCTCTGTGTGGTTGATCAAGAATCTCTGGGTGGATGATCTGCCACTTCCACATAACTATCTGAGCTCCCCACTATGGGTTTCTCCTACGCTGAATGGCAAGCGATACAGAGCAATACTTGATTGATGGCTGCATGCTCCATCATTGTCATCTGGGTATGGTGCATAAAACCTTGAATGCCATCCCAGTCCTCCTCACCATGATCACAATCATGGTTATGATGGTGATGCATGTGTCTGCTTGCTTGCTTGCCATCATCATCTTTGTCACTATCGTTCCATTTTTTGTTCTCAACTTCTTCCTCTTGACAAGGATTCCCCGATTGGTAATTGTCAGATTTCTTCTTCTTCTTCTGCATACACTCATGACATGTCTGCTCTCACTCTACTTTCTCGTTTGTGTTATGAGCTGACTGTAAAAGCCATGGGTTTTGCACATGGACAAACTCCCTCCAGGCATGCTGCCAACCTCAGTTCTCAATTTTTTTCTGCATGGTCTGTATGTATGTACCAGCCACCTCTTCTACTCTCTCTACTTCGCACCATTTTGTTGAACTTACATTTTCACTTACACTTTTTTTTTCTTTATCCTAAAACTCTCTAACACTCGGTGTTTTGTCTCTCAGAACCAATGGTAAAGCACACAGTCATCACCTAAATTGCAACACAGTTACGACCACTGACTTGACTGTTCACCAACAAGAGAAAACCA
>Ga0116229_10001346_pt1 | contig 38165 bp, 22 predicted proteins | sample S1TSphgellanicum_3_FD_87313 | JGI IMG/M metagenome (GOLD analysis project Ga0116229, IMG submission 87313) | Host-associated microbial communities from peat moss isolated from Minnesota, USA - S1T2_Fc - Sphagnum magellanicum MG | ecosystem: Host-associated > Plants > Peat moss > Unclassified...
CTATGGAATCCTACATCCAACTTACCCCATTAAACAATTAATTAAGTAATTGTGTAATCAAATTACACATGAAATTACTTACACCCTATTTACCCCTAAGTAATTGTGTAATCAAGTTACACATCAAGTTACAGATACAACCCTACTAATTCATCTTGCAAGGTGGCCCTAACGGTGCAGGTGAAGGTTTTTCTAGACTTGCTAGTCTTTCAAGTTTCCCTTTCCTTCTTTGATATGCTTCTTGTGACTGGTGGGGGTTTTGGAACACAATTTGTTCCTTTGCTGCTTTGTGACCTTTCTTGATTTTTTGCGCTTCTAGCTTAGACTTGGGTCCTTTCTCTTTGTACTTCCTTTCCCCTTTTTCTGGGTGGTTTGTTTAATGAAGTTTACCAAGGTTTCATCATCAATATAATTAGTGTTATGTGGTTCTTTCATTTTGTTAATAACTTCTGGTTCTGATTTTTTGAAAATTTCCAAAATCGAAAGAACCTCTAGTTCTAGGTTGGTGGTTGATCTTTTTTCAAAATTGACAATTTTCATTAAAAAACTAGGGTTTAAGCTCTTTCATTCCATTCTATGATTGTTTAGAACCCAGTTGAGGACCAAAACCATTGTTGTATTAGTATGTCCTTCATATACAAGACTGTAATGGTATGTCCAATGGGGCTATTTGGTCAAATGGGTAAGGCCTTAGGAAGCAAAAATTGTTCCAAGGTAGGGTTTTCATTCAATGCAAGTAATTCTATATTAGACAAGTACTAGGCATGAATATAACAAAATTCAAATTGGCGTACTAGGGGAATATGTTAAATGGTATGGTATTAAAAAAATGCATCATATTGTAATTCTAAAAAAAATTATCTAAAATTGACATAATGACACTTTGGATGAGGCAATCTTTGCACATACAAACACTTTGAACATTCACAAAATATTAAGACTTAAAAACATGTCATGAAATATATTTACACATGAAATATTGAAGCAACTTTTAATAATCTTGAATTGCAATGGGGAAAATTACAACTTGCAACAAATGCATCTTATTTGTCATGCAAAAGTGATCAAGGTTGCCTAGAAAAGGTTTTTTGAATGATAGAAATTGTAGCTATACTGAATCAAAATTGGTCTCTTGCATTACATAAAAGGGAAAGTGTTCAAAACACTAATGGCTACAACTAAAGGCCAAGTTTCAAAATTGGTATAATTTAGAATTGAGTTGTAAAAACAAAATTTACATTAGTCTTCTTCAAACATCCCAACCTCCCCTAATTCAACTTCACAAATTTTTAGTAGATATATTTCAATTGCAAAGAACTTGTTGATGTCCACGTTTGCAAAGCTACACCCCACCCTATCATCATTAAATCAATTTTTGTAAATAATCACTAATGAGTCTAAATTCTCCATTCCAAGTTGACATCTTTGTAGACTAGTGGAAAAACTCACAACATTGAAAATCCATTCAATTTCAATTTGGCTCCCAAGAATTGCTAGGATCTACCTTTGTTAATGATGGCACATTCAACCACCTCTAACAATTAGTTTTCCACCATAACAAAGGACACAAACATTTTTCAATTGAAACATAATGTTTATGAAACATTAAAAGTTCAATAGCTAAAAGCCTTTCTGAAGGCTTAGCTAGGCATGATGGACAATCAAACAAGGAATCACATCTATCATGGGCATTGCAAAAAATGGAGGGCTTGTAACAACAAGTGAATTCAAAAAGTTGTTCATTTTGATGAGCATAGGCAACAAACACTATTGATTGGTGGAAAGGTGACTCATTTATGGCAAATAAAACACTCCATATGAGTTCAATTTGTAATGTTAAAATGATAATTTATTATGGTATCATTGATAAAATGGGGATAATGTGATGACTAATGAACTAATCAAGTGCATGTGAACAATAGTTTGATTAAACATTTTTTTAACACACATGTTAGGAAAGTAAAAATATAAATCCACCAAAAAATGATTCTAATGTAGACTTCCAAAAAAAAGGTTCATTTCAAGTCATTCAAAAGTTTTTTTTTGTTAATTGAAGTTTTTCTATAAAGCTTATGCATTTATGGTTTTCTAAATACATCATATATTAAATGTCTTAACAATACATTGTGATCAAAAGTGATACATATTTAAATGCATTCATAAGGAAGTGAAATTATAGAAGTAGAACGTAAAGTGAACTTCAAAACTCCATTAAAGATTATAAAATTGGTGTATATTTTCTATAATTTTATAATACATCTCTTCATATTCAAGTTGCAATTTTTTGTAAGGTGTAGTGTATTAACATGCCTATAATGAAAAGACAAAATCATTAATATGATAATTAACAATTTGTTTAAAGATGTCAACTTGAATAAGTAAACATAAAAATTAATAAATTGCAATAAATTTGCATTAAAAAGGTTATTGGATTCTTGAAATTTAAAAATATGGACTGGTTTTTTATTTGCCCTTCTATATAAGTGGATTATTTTTCATCATTTTTGCTCCAAAATTTTTATAGGGATTTAATATATGGTGTGTTAAAAAAAATAAACCAAAATATATAAAAATAAAATATCCTTCTCGAAATTAGAGTTATGGACTTCTGAAGCACTTCAGATGGACCATATTTTCAAAAGTCCCTAGAAGTCTCATTTCTTGGGAGACTTGGTAAAAATAAATTTCTAACAATATGCTTAGGATAATTCTAGTTGGGTCCCTACTTAAATGGACCTAAAAGGACTTATTTCCATGACTTCCAAATTGTAATCATCAATTTAGGTGACAACACCCCTATATCACTTAGGTGTTTCAAAATAAGGTTCATGGGAGGGAAACCAAGCTTCAATATGCACAAGAAAAACATTTGGTTTTTGTTATTCTAGGGTTTAATGTTGTGTTTATCTTGTGTTGCTTCATGTCACATCACACAAGTTCAATGTTCTCATCAAGTTCTTGAATTGTTTTTTTGCATCACACCTAAATTATATTGATTTGTTACTGTTAAGTTTCCATTCTTTTTTAATGATTCATTTTGATTAGTGTTGTTCTAAATGGGTCATCATTGAAATTACAAAAAATAATTGGGACAATTAGAAATGGAACTTAAGCAAGGGTTGTAAAAAGGAAGGAAAGAGCTACATAACAACATCTTTGTCACACTCAACAAAGAACAAAACAAAAAGTAGTAATATAAACACAAAAAGGTATTGTTGTTTGAATCAAAGGTTGTTGACAATATTCTAGTGTCTACATTGAATAAAGATATTAGACGGGTGACATTATTTGCACAATAACCTTTTTTCAGCTTTTTATGTTTTTGAGGTCTCTTACTAAAGAAGCATTAATCAATGCAAAATTAAAGGTGTTATCAAACTCTTTTGTTATTTACAATACTCATAAACCTTTCAAATTTTCAAAGCAAGTTTTTATTGAACAATTTTGTATCAAGTCTAGTTTGGTATTTAAGTGAAGTAAAACACTCTTGCTTTGTAGCCAAGTTAACAATGAAAGCATGCCATTCTAACAATTATTGTGAGTTTAGATTCAAAAGTTTCCTCTTTTAAACAAAAATCTTGTTTATTAAAGGTGCACCATAGGAATGTGTCATTAGTTGTCAAGTGGCAAAAGCTCATGAATTCATCTCATGAGTTTCTTTGGATTTATCCCTACACAAATGTTTTTTTGATGAACTTGTTTCGACAACCAAGCTACCATCTATTAGTGATAACTTTTAGCAATAATATTAATGGTTTTATTATTATTAAATAAATATTTGTATCATTATAGGGGTTTTGTCCCAATGTGTTAACATGTGTACCATGTAATCAAACCAATTGAAACATAATTAAATTCATTTTCTTCCATTAGAGATACTAAACAAGCAAGGGAAATAGGAGTCATATAAGTATTTGTGTCATTGATCTCTTTTGTCCAACTTAGTCTTTTCCATCACATTTTTGTCCTCTCCATCCTCATAAAGCTTCACTTTTTCTTCTCTATTATATTCGAGCAATCTTCTTCTTTCATTGGTAACCATGTTGCATTTCTTAATTGGGTGCAAGCAACGTAAAGTAAACATCTCATTGCTTTAGTTCAAAAAAAATTACAAGTAGCCATGAAATTTTTTTAATGTATTGAAAGTAAAAAAATTATTTTGTATAATAATTAACATGATGATAATCTTTCATTTTATATTTAAAATGTTGAAAAACCCCATCTTGAAAGTAAAATTAATAGAATTTTTTTAAATGCTTTTACTCGCACAAGATGTTTGATTTTACAAAATGGGCTACATGTAAATGAAATATTGATTTTTAAAAAAATTCAAATTAGTGGGGCCCTAAAAAATACTTATGTATTGTTAAATTATGCATGTTGTAATCATAATATATCAAAATTTAAATATGAAGTAGGTTTGAACATCATTTTGAACCAATTAATTTCAAACGTACTTTCAACCTACTTTTATGATATCAAAGTTGTTCAAACTTTGTGTCCAACTTCCCATAAAATAAATGTAGTGACCTATGGTTTCATAGTTTTACTTCAAAATATTTTGAATTTACTTTCTTGTGTCCATATCAAAAATTATTTCATTTTTTTAAAAATATTTTAGATGGACTACGTTTTTTATCTACTTTCCTTGTTGACACCTAATCTCGCCTTTAAATAATATGGGATAAGTTATAATCATTTTACACTACTAATTTGACTTACCAATGTCATAATTGTTAGTTGATTTTGTCAACTCGTGTAACTAGTCTTCCATTGTGTCTACCTAATTTGTCATACCAAATAGGCTAATTCATGTACTATGTCCTATCAACTTCTTTAGCTAATCATATTGTTAATGTTAATCATTACATTTTACTAGTTTACTATACCCAATTACTTCTTTTCATTACACCATCTTGTCATGGTGGTCTTTTGAAACACACATGAGTCCAAATAAAAAAGAAATGGTTGAAAAATGAGTGGCACCCCATTTTTTTGACATATAACCCACACAATATTTGTTGGAAACACTAGAATTTGTTTTTATAACACGTTTTCTTTTCAAAATCTTGCACATTGATCAATAAGTTTTTTAATTTACACTTGTGTCCCATATAACATAATATTTTACATAGTTTAGAAAGATGTGTCCTTTAATAACATGTCCTCTGTACATAATTTAATTTTACATAGGTTATGAAGAATTGTTCATACTAAATTTGATGGGCATTGTAAGTGGTACAAATTTGTTTTGTTGTTCATATCTTTCAAATCAATGAACTTATAATATTGTGTATCAACAACCTAAAAAGCAAAGGTGGTGACGTAATCCTTTACTCCTTAGGTTTTCCAAATTGCACACTCAAGTTACGATAGGTGACTACTTAGGACCTAAGTGCGTTTGAGAGATGAAAAACTTCAAATCCCCAATTTTGAGAATTATGGATCTAACTCTTGAATTTTGATCTTCTTTTAAAATATTTTTGATCATTTGTAAGGTTTTGGATACATGTAGATTTGTTGTAATCAATATTGGGTATTATCTTTGAATGCACACGAGATGTCAATAGTGAGTCTTGTGCATACTTGTAAATTGGTTGGGACTTCCCTTTAACTTCTATTGAACCTTGTTGATGTATGGCACTTTCATTGGACATTTGTTGTGGTCATAGTGAATTGTTGTGACCTAAAGGAATTCTACATGTATCCTAATGAATTCCCCTTGATTTTTATTGAGCCATGTTAATATACCTAGTTCAAAATTGACCTTGCATTCATCCAACCCCCTAACAAATTTCAACATGCCAAAACAATGCTACAAAAAAATGATTGTTTTCTAAACATTGTGAATATCTAGCTCTTGTTTGTGTGATTAAACCCAAAAATTATCAACCTATTTGGCAACCATGAGGAAAGTTTTTTAAAGATCCTTGCATCCCAATTTTTTAACCAATTTTTTTGTTTTTTGACATGTGCAAAAAGTTTTAATGCCATATTCTTTTTTTGTACATTTATCACATAACAACAATTACAAAATTGAAGATGCAAATCATTTGACAAATTGCAAACCACTTTCAAAGGACCTATGAACTACTCTAGATCGGTTCAATGATTGAATTCCTATTTGAAGGTAATACATTACCTTCAAATTTCATCCCATTGTCATTGTAATATAAGATCTAAACAAAAAAATCTACAAGAAATTTATGTGATTAAACCAAGGAAAACAATAGTGCCACACTAGAAGATGCATTTTTCCTAATTACTTATGGAAAAAAAATTGAACATTGGAGCCCAATATGTGGTGTGGTTATTATGTTGGTGAAGTTTTTTTACCAAGATTCTATCAAACTTTCATATGACCAAGGACAATTGGAATAATCAATCTCTTACTTAAATGTGAATTCACATTGTTTTTAATAGAACTTTTATTGGGAAAATATTGTGCAAATCTTCCAAGTTTGTCATCACCTATAGTTGGGCTTGATGAAAAGGTTGATAACATTAAGAGAAAACTTCAAAACAATAGTCTACATGTTTTGGGTGTGGTTGGAATGGGTGGGATTGGGAAGACCACCTTGGTGAAAAAATTTATCATCAAATACACAATGAGTTTTTAAAGTTGAGTTTTTTGGAAAATGTCAGATCAATAACACCAAACGAGGTTCAATATGACTCATCTCCTAAGTGATTTGTATCACATGGAATGGAAGAATAACAAATATTGTCATCAACATGTTAAAGAATGTTGGATGGAAAAGAAGGTTCTTGTGGTTATTGATGATATGTGTGAGAAAGAATGTATAAAATAACTATTGGGTATAGATATGGAGAGCATAAAAAAAAGTATGAAGGGTAGTAAAGTGATTGTAGTAAACTACAATTGGCAAGATTTGAATAATGTTATATGTGAGCATGCAAAGGTTGAAATGGAGCTACTTAATAAAAAATAAACAATGGAGGTTTTTTCCTTGAAAGCTTTTCGAGAATCAAAACCTCCCATTGCCTTGAAATCCATTATAAATAAGATGGTAAATGCTTACAATGGATTCACAATGAATGAAATGAGGTCATGGGTTTGTGGTTCTATGGTAATGACTATTTTGGATTCTAGGAACAAGCTTTAATACAATTGCAAGAAATTGAACCACGAGAATGAAAAGCAGTGGAATAGTTTAATATTAATGTTAAGGACCTAGGGAAGGCAAAATTAAAAACATTCCTGGATATTACTTGTTTTTTTTCAAAAGGCCCACTAAATACCCACCATAAAAACCTAGGATGAAATCTTTGAAGGAAAATGGGATGGTAGTTTTAGAAGTGTTGCATATATGGAATGCAACATCATGAAGTTCACCAAAGATCGATTTACAAAATTTGAAGTATCGATCATTCATAAAAAAAAACTATGATTAAATTTTTGTTATGATCTTATGGAATTGCTTAAAACCATATGATGCCTAACCTCATTAGTGTTATTGGACTTGCAATGGTGTTCTCCCTTAAAGTTACTCCCAACATGAATTGGTGAGTTGAAGTAGTTGAAGAAGCTACAATTGGAAGGGTGCCACAATCTTAGGGAACTGCATGAGACCATATGAAACTTGAAAATGCTTCAAACATTAGATATAAGAAGATGTAAATCCCTTGCAAACTTATTATTATCCCTTGGGAAAATGAAAAGTTTGGGATTTTTACATGCATCAAGATGTGATGAGATCTCAAGGTTACTAGAGTTTATTTGCCAACTTGATGTTTTGGAAGAATTAAAAATTTTAGGTTGTGGAAAATTGACCAACAATCTTCCAATTGGATTTTTTTGGAATCTTGGAATTTTTTTATAAATTGGATGTGTCACAATGTCCACTAAATGATGTGGATTAGGGATTAAGCAAAGGTTTTACAAATGCCATAACCAAAAATTTGATAAAATTATAGACTATTTTCCTTGATTATAGAAAAATTATTCTTTTTCAATTCACCTCCCAATTAATTCAACTTGAACACCTTGCTTTATTACCATAAGATGAACAAATCCCTTAATTAAAGGAGAATGAATGGCTTTAACTAGTTAGCTCCCAATTTCACAAGCTTACCATCTTGTGTTTTGTTGTTTTGCAAATTAGGAGAGATCAATTGTCAACTTTGGGTTTGTTGGTTCTAAGTTTGTTGCTCAGCAAATTGGGAGGTGTTGACTTGGTATTGTTGCTCAATAAATAGGAAGGATTTTTCTTTGATTTTATGTTTTGCAAATTAAGAAAGATTGGTTGTCAACTTTGAGTTTGTCGCCTCTAGGTTTGTTGCTTAGCAAATTGGGAGGTATTGGTTTGGTTTTGTTGCTTGAAAAATCAAAAGGATTTCACTTTGGTGTTGTGTTTTGTTGTTTTGCAAATTATGAGAGATCGATTATCAACTTTTAGTTTTTTGGCTCTAAGTTTGTTGCTTAATGACTTAGGAGGTATTGATTTTGTTTGTTTCTCGACAAATTGGGAGAATTTCACTTTGGTTTTATGTTTTATTTTTTGTTTTATTATTTAGCAAATTAAGAGAGATTAATTATCAATTTTGGTTTTGTTGAATTTGGGTTTGTTGTTCAATGAATGGGGAGGTAACAACTTGGTTTTGTTGTTTGGTGAATCAAAAAGGTTTCACTTTGGTTTTGTGTTCTATTGTTTGGTGAATTAAGAAATATTATTGTTAGCTCTGGGTTTGTCGGTTGTGGGTTTGTTAGCTATAGGATTGTTGGTTTTGGGTTTGTTCTTCAATGAATTGGGAAGTACCAACCCAATTTTGTTGCTCAACAAATCAAGAGGCATTTGCTTTGCTTTGTTGTTCAACGAATTGACGAGAGTTCTACAACATCATTGCTTGGCAAATCAACAAAGTTTTGCAACAAAGGTAATTTTTTAATCACTTTGAAGTAAAAACATGTTAAGGTGGAACAAAAATGGTAGATCATAATAGTCCATATGTTTATTTTAAGGGTAAAATGGTGGGTAAATGCAAGGTAAAAAAGTATATTATAAGAACACAATTTTACTAGCAAACCTTGTTTTCATCACCAATTTCAACTTGTGAAGAGGTAATCTAGCATCCCTACGAGCCTTGTTCCATTCTTGGTGGCTTTTACCACTTTTTTTGTGGCTAAGTTAATGTGTTTTGCAAGGTGGATTGGGCATTTTTGTGTGTGTGTTATGCCAACACATATTTTATCGTTTACACCAATAGCATACCAATATCCCTCGTTCATGGCATATCCAAAGCACACACCTGAATATGGATCATTTGCTAACTATAATGGTTCATAACAAACCACTTGAAAGAAGGATGATGCCAAGGTATTTAAGTTAACTCCCTCATCCTTCACATATGTAAGATCATCTTGTTTGTAAAATGATATTATGCTAGAAAGGTGCGTTCACATTAACACATACACAAGCAATTGCAATCAATGTTTGGTTTTTTGTATTTAACATTTAAAAAATAAATAAATAACTCCAAATGAAATTGTTTTTACGTAATGTTATTTTCAATGTATTGGTATATATACTCTAAAATTTTGAAATCAATCTAATGAATGAAAAATACCCAAAAACACTTTGAAAACATTGTAACCAATGTCTTTAAACAATAAAAAGACTTGTAAATGGACTTTATTTTTTTTGAAAATGACATATTTTTAGCAAAGTTTTAATGTAAACCATAACATAATAGTGTGAGGAAAATTTTCAAAAACATCAAGATTTTTTAAAACTTTTGTTCAAAATATTCCAAGAATTTTTCAAAATAAACACCTAATAAACAATCACCCAAGGGGGTGGGTGTGACTCATGATATCATGTTTGCATCCAATAAAGGTTTCACTATTTCAACCAATTTTCAATGTTTCAAATATTATTATAATGTGTCATGAAAAGACTACTAAACATCATATATGAAATTCACTACTAGGAAAAATGTATAAGACCCAATCCTAAACATCTAAAAATCGAATGTAACACTTGCAACCACACATTTGGCCAACAAAAGCAACATATACCCATCCACTAGTTTTGATACCATGCTAGGAATGTGTTTTGAAACAAAATGGTGACATGTAAGGAATTTAACCTTTGTATTTGATCTTCTCATTATCAACTTCCTGAACCAAATAGGCTCAATGTCTAAAACACTTTCATACCCCTTACAAACCAAATCTTCAATAAACTTGATTTGAATGGCATTGTTCTTGGAGTAATTTCACCATCAAAAAAATCAATGATTGGTGACAGTGTTACATTTTTCTATGTTTTGAATTTTTTACATAAATAGCCTATCCATCCTTGGCTTAATTTGCCTCTAGCTTGTAATTGGCTCTAATACAACAATAAGAACCACCTAATCCAAGGTTTAAACACTTTATAAGCATTATCACATCTAAACATGGCCTTCATTTTTTGGCTAGGATTCAGAAGAGGATGATAATGTCAATTTTAAATGTTCAATCCACATGTTTTCACTTAGATGAACTTTCAAAGAACATGTAATTAAAAGTCATCAAATGAACTAGATGGCCCATCATTGAAAACATCGAACACATGCATATTTGGGAAAGAGTTAAACATTTATGCATCATCCAATATGATAAAGACATTCCCACAACACCTTCACTTCTAACCTCACCTTTGCACATGGACCTATCATGGTACTTCAACATCTCCTTAAACTTGTTTTCATTCCACCACAATTAGTATGCCTTAAGGTTTTTACATGATGGCATAAAATTTTATGACATTAAGATGATTAATTAATGGAACAATCTAATGCCTCCACACAAAATTAGCATTGTGCCTAATACTTATCCTTTGTTTTCAATGTTTTTCCAACAAACTCAATGTACGAAAGCACTTGGTCAAAATTCTCAATTTGCATTTTGCAAATATTTCCATGTTTACTTTGCCAACTTGGACCATTCAAATAAGGTATAAGTTTGGCCAGTGGTGGCACCCAAATGACCTCTTATCCTTGCATGGTTGAAATTTTCCTTCTATCCCTTCTTCACCATGAAGGAACTCTTATTTTACTTTTCGCAAAAAAATTCAACCAATCATCCACCATTTCACCTTCTTGTGCAACAAATGAATCTTTGACTAACTAGTCTACCTTCAATGGGTAAATTATTGACACCCATTGAACCAAGTTGAAAGGCAACCTTTAGCTTTAACTCCCCCCATTGTAAATAATCCTTGTAATTAAAATCCTCTTCAAACTCAAAGTCTTGGACAAAACTTGCTTGAATTTTTTGCATGGCAATCATGTATTGTTCAAACCTTTCCAATTCAAAGTTAACATACAACATTGTCAAGGTGGTTATATCTTTTTGTAAACAAATGTTCATCCTAGCCTTAATTTACATTATACATGTCATGGTGGCCTTTGGGTTGGGCCAATTTTCCCTTGAGACTTTTTGTTTTTTTTTTTGAGATGAGCCTTTAAAAGTCAACTTAGTTCCAAACTAATCTTCTCATGAAAAAATCTTTTTGAAATTGCTTGGATGTTAAATCTTGTGAAAAATATTCCTTTTAAAGTGCTTAAATATTGAGTTGGACATGTTGCCCTAGGTTGCCCACACACCTTGTGTCCTTTCACCCCACAACCCCTACCTCTTAAACAATAATTGCTAAAAATAATCAAGCAAAGGAACCCTTTGAACTTTGATTCAAAAAAAATGGCTACAACATACTCAACTCACCTTGCATTGATTGCAAATAACAACCAATGTCTATGAACCTACTATGGCACATAAAAAGAGGTTGAAAAAATAACAAAGTGAAATGATTGTGATCTTTTTATATTGAAATTTAATGCCATTGAAGCATAGAAGTTGTCATTAGTTGCCTTTAAATCATTTTATAATGACCAAAATTTGGTCAAGCTCTATTTAAGGCACAACCACATTTTAATTGTTCAGTATTGCCCCTATTCAAGAAATTATCATTCCTTTGGACAAAGGTGGTCCAAAGATTATTTCTTGAACAAGAATGGTCACTACCTAAAAAGGGGTGACTACAATTTGGTTGCGCACCCTAAACAAGGTAGATCACTTGTTGGACAAAGGTGATTGTTCATTAGATAATGGCAACCACCATTTGGTCATGTTCCCTAAAAAAGGTGTTCATTACCAAAACAAGGTAATCACTCATAGGAGAAAGGCGATCATTTGTTGGATAAGGGTGATCAAAATTTGATTACATTCCTTGGACAAGGGTAATTGTTCTTTTGATAAGGGTGTTCATTCCTTGCACAAGGGCAATTGCTCCTTGGATAAGGGTGGTTGTTCCTTGAACAAGGGCAACCAAAATTAAGTCACATTATTTGGACATGGGTGGTTATTCTTTTCAATACTAGTGGTTGTTCATTAGACAAAGGTGGTCATTCCTTCAACAAGGGTGGACATTCCTTGGGCATAATGACCACAAGAAGTATTGTAATTTAATCGATCCATGGACAAGGTTAAATAATATTGATATTAAATTTCGGTTGTAATCTAGATGGTTAAAATTATTTTTCATGATTTGTTGAATGATTGAAAGCAATGTAATTGGTTTGATGATAGTTATGATTGTTTTTGGTTTTCAAAATTTCAAAAAACATTTATTATTGCAACATTTAATGTTGTTTTAAATGTTCAAACAAGACCACACATGTTGGGTCCTTAAGGTAACTTGTTTACATATTCCACATGTGTGAAGTTCATAAAGTAACTACTTTACCCCTAATACAAAAATTATTGTACTAAGTTTAGATTTTTCCTAGGTTGACCTTGAACTAAAATGACCTTGAAAGTTAAGTTGGCATCAAAATAGATGTGATTGACATGATGTGTCAAAATTAACAGTAATAACCTTAAACCACGTTTATTGAACTTTAAACAATTCATTCAAATCAACATGTTACATATCATTCTAAAGTATTAATAAATTGATATTATATCATGTATATTATGTGCATCCATGTTCTTCATCGCATGAAAATGAATTTTTTTTATTAAACAAACATATGCAAAATAAATGAATTTGATAACCAAATGCACATTTCAACCAAATGCACATTTCAACCAAATGCACCACATGTGTAATAAACAAGAATTCCATCAATTTCAGCTCCTTTTGCAATTTAAACTATCATTATGAAAATCCTCTCCATTTCTGGAAATGAATGGTGCACATTTGATGAGAAAAAAAAAATTGAATTTAAAAAGCACTAATCAATGACATATTGTCCACTACTTTTTATTTGCTTTTAATAACAATCAAACGTTTCCAAATCATGTGAAAATCGTTGAGATGCAAATTCACTAACACAAAAAGATTATGCTCTAAACCAAATTATATTTTAATATTTGAAATTCATATAGACTTCTTTCAAAATGGTGGGGTTGCAAGATTTTTCAAAAGCCAACATAATCCTATAAATGTATTTGCACCCACTTGTTGAATTACTTATTATCTTCATTTTGCAAGGGTTTTTTCAAAGACATGATGCCATGGGCAAGGTTATATTATATTAACCCTTTGCAATTGTAAGTGCTACTGTTGGAGCATGAAAAGAACACATTGGAAGAAGCAATAATGTGACATAAAATGCACCTCATGATTTGTGTTGCTTGTACATCAATTACCTCTTTAACATGAACTATACAATAAAATGTGTAAATGGAGTTACTCCTATGAAATGTCACCCAAAACTTTGCATTTTTTGCAAGCAATTTGTATAACATTCTTCATGTGGCCTCTTGTTTTGTAAGTCACACCTCTTCAAGGTTCTCCACTAGTCTTTCATACTAAGATGTGTGGGATATTATGACTTTATAAGACTTTATGTTAAACTTATATCCCCCCCTCCTTTCCTTAGTAATATTAAATAAAATTTTCAAAGTTAAAAAATGTAATGCCTTTGACAAAAGAAGGGTAGATAAAAACCTTTGCAAAAGAAGGAAAAAAGACCAAGTGGGACCACTTTAATCTTGGATGATCTTACAAAAATATCTAGATGACAATGCTTTAGAAATAAAACAAAAATGAAAAGTGAAATGAAAAAATTATGCTTTTCTAGTAAAAGGAAAAAACACCAAGTCAAGTCACCCTAAAACTTGTCTATGATTACAACAAGATAGCAACACAACCTTTACACTTTACACCTCAAGAAAATAAAAAGACAAAGTGAACAAACACTAAGTTCATTAAGAAAATAAAACATGCATCAACCTAAACCCTAGCACTTTCATACATTGAAATGGATCAAGACGCTATCCTAAGACCAACAATTGAAAAATAAAAAATAAATGAATTCAATTCTGCAACCTTGTAACCACCCATAAAGATTTGGAGAAAAAAACCAAAATACCTTTGAAAAGTAAAGAGAAGAAAATCCTAGCAAGAACCCCACAAAAACATTGGCATCCTTGCTTTGGATTTGTGAAGAGGTGAAATTAATTAGTAGCTTTGAAGCATCAAACAATCTTCAAAGAAATATGAAAAGGAAATAAATTGAAGCTTACCCTGATGAAACTACAATGCAATGCCAAATTATCATTCATGCCCAATGTTGATCTTCCAAATCTTTGTAACCTCCCATTATCAATGTCCTAGTTGCAAACCCCATAATTGTGCTTCTAGTTGAAAACATGTTTAATGTTAACACCATTATACCTACCCCTCTCAACCTAAGTTGATCATCCCTAAATACTAGCTTTAGCATAATATGAAACTTGAGGAAACTTCAATCAATATCTTTCAAGACTAGGTAGGTATGTGCCCAAAAACATTAAATTTTATAAATAACTTGGGTATGAATTTCACAACATACCGAATGGGTAAGTTCTATGATACTTCTCCACATACCCAAACTTTACCAAATATACTAATACAACATTAGTCAAAACTAATAAAACATATTTTGATTTCAAACTTTACTAATTTGCTTCAATAGTTCCCTAGGAAAGGAAAAGCAAATTCTAAGGTTTCCATACATTTCCTTTAAACATTTATAAGGGTTCCATGGGGATGCTTGCTTAACTAGTCCTATTATGTTTCTTTAATCATACTTGGTCTTCACACAAAACCCTGTTGGCAAGTTTCAACATTTCGTGAGGTTCTTTCTAGAACAAGTTTGTTGTGTGTAGGGTGAAAATGCAAAACATTTAACATCCCACTTCCCTGCCCCCCAATTGAACTTCACAATGGCTAAAACAACACCTTGCACAACATTTGTGTGGTTTTATTGCAATGTTGGACAAACGTTTGTGAACAATTTATTTTAAAACATATTAAAATCTTGTTATAGTAAATGCATTGGAATTAGGTTTCTAATATTTAACGTGTTGAGATTATGTTGTTAATAAATATTGTGTTTCACATCAATGAAGTGCCTAGTTCAATTTCAATGATAATAGTAGAACCAATTTTTATTTTTGGTTTTACAAAACATAACATGACATGCATTCATCCATACACACAAATATTGATTTGAACCCAATGAATTTTGATGGGGTAATACAATATTAGTGGTAAGGACCATGATTAAGGCCATTCTAAAAATGAAAGCTTGACTTGAGATGAGAATTGAATGGGGGATTTGAATTCTTAGAATAGCTCCATTCAAAGTCTTTAAATAGCATTAAGATCTGGTAGAATTTTAAATGGTCATGATTCATGTGAGAAGGAAAAAAGGCACCTTAATTACTTGTAAGGTTCCTCAATATCCTTAGTGTAAGGCTCTTCAATTTGAAAAACCTTACATGTTAGTTGCCATCCTCTATTAAGACAAAACATTTATTAAAGGCAAAGGTAAGGCACCCTCCACATACATTGAAAAAATTATGTTAATTATATATGTTATATACAAGAATAGGTCCACTAACAATAATAAAATGACATGTACACTTGAAATATAGTTTTCAAATAACATGAAAATGGGTTTGGCCCAACATTGGCAAGTTCCTTAGTGTTAAACCTCGACGATTGATGTTCTTATGACCTAGATTTGAACCATCACCCTTTTTGTAGCAACAACACCAACATTGTACCATGGAACAAAGCTTTTGCTAAAATTAGAACTATGCAAAATAACTTTTGAACACATGTTCTAATTCATTATGGAGACAAAGACTTTGCAAATAGCCTAAATTTTATAAAGTAAGTGATTAAATAAGTCGATAAGTCCATACCTACACAATCCTTAGTTTTAACTTGTTATAAAACCTCATATCTATACAATCTTGAATCTTGAGGAGTGTGTAATATATACATGGATGTGAATCTAATTTTCAAACTAGGCCCAAAGGTTGTTGAATTTGAAAAATATGTAAAATTTGAAATTGTAAGATTTAAAAATTTCAAGAATTGCATTGGGTTTAAACATTCACCTACAGAACAAACCAAATAAACTTAAGTGTTGAAGCCAAGACCCAAGGTTCTTTTAAGGGAAAAAAAAATGGGGGGGAAAGAATCTCCCAACACTAGTTTGTTTGGAGATGAAAATTTGTATGAGCATTATAACAAAAGGTGCCCATGTTAATTTCATTGGATTTTGACTAAATTCACTAGTCTTAGTGAATAGGACCTAGTGTGGATACAATGAATTCATTGGTCTAGTGAACAGGGACTAATGATCTGCACCCACATTTTGTAATAGTCAATATATATAGTGATCTTGACTCTCCACAAGCCTGAAAAAATCAAAATAATTATTTCTGGTTGCCTGGTCATAATGATTGGGCAAGGTGGAAGCAATTAAAATAGGCTCTCACCTTCAGACACCCAAAGCCCAAATAAGGGGGGGTGTTGGTGGACCTGCTCTAACAATTCAGTTGCTTCAACAAGGAGGTAGACAACTATCTCAGACTCCAGACTTGCATGTCTTTACAGAGAATAAAAGGGATGGGAAGAAGTTGGCAGAGAACCAGCTGCTGCAGGTCATGTAGGATAACCTAACTCCAAAGTAGGTAGCAACTTGGCCCCCCTGGCTGGATCTCACTCACTAGAACCTTGAACCTTGTTGTGGGACAATTGACTCAAAACTCATTGCAACTTGCAACCAAAACTGTCCTCCCAATCTTGTGTACACCATTTGGCCACCAAAGAAAGAGAGTGTGAATTTCTTGCATATATCTAGATCTATCTGGCCACTTAGTACGGGTTGTGATTATGTACTAAAAATATGATTTTTTTTTCATATATTTATCTATTTATTTATTTCTAAAATAATTAAGGGTTGCAGAGAAAAAGTCCACAATTTGACTTAGAAGATAACAAGTACCTGGAGCCCATGTATATACTCAGTACAAGCAGCATTGTTGTGTAGTTTATATGACCACACAAGACACCCGTCTATATGTCTTATAGACGGTATCTGGAGCCCATGTTTATCCAGCAGACTCTGTCCTCTGCCAAAGGTGAAAAGTGAGGGAGTGTTTCCTAAGAAAACCCAGACACCTGCTTTTCTTTACAATTTTTTCTGCCATGCCCAGTGAGTGGGTATCTGCCGGGTGTCATGGGGAAATTTTTTTTTTGAAAATTGAACTGATAGTTCTCAAAAAATCAAATAACCGTGGTTCTCAAGAAAATCAGCAAACTAGTCAGAGAACCTGTCCACTTCTTCAGTGCGAGATGTTGAACTACACACCTGATCCTCTGCATGTCCACTCTTTTAAAAGGTGCATTCACACTTGGTGTTAGTGACTCTCTAGTGTTGAGTCCCCTAACACCATGCTAGTGATTTAGGACTTACACCTACTTACCATGAACATTTTACATTAAGTTAACATTGACTTAATATTAAGCGATCATCACCCAATTAACATTGGGTGCCACCTAGGATGCCACCTAGATTTTCATTTAACACTGACAAGTGTGAATGCACCATTATGCACATACTATTGTGAATGTTTAGTAGTCACACATCCTTAGTATACATGTCTCTATTTATTATGAGGATTGAACCCTGAATGCTAGAGCTACCATTTTCTTGTGATTGTGGCCTTCCCTTCTAACAGACTAGATGGTCGGTCAGTTAGGGGAATTAAAAGTTTGATTCAATTAGAATTCCAAATGCTGAACAATGTGGTGCTTTTAATCCATATTAGAGTTTAGCATTATCACTTGCAAGCAAGCAAGCAAGCAAATGGTCCACATTCCATTTTAAGGTTAGGTTTGCGAGTGCAGTAATTGGTTTCAGATATCAAAATTGTGTATGTTCCTATTCACTAGAATGTGATTTGCCATTCCAAAATTGACAATTGAGGAGATTGACACAATATTAAAAAGATTTTAGAAAGCAGAACTAACTACAAGATGATATATTCCAGTGTTGGCTCGTTATTACTTCTTAAAAATAACCCCTGGGTATGTTTTTTTTTTTTTTTTGAATTTTTATGGGGACATCACAGGCTATCAATATCAATATTGAAAAAAGTGTGCTGGGTAGGTTATCAAATAACCAATTGAGAATCGCTGGTTCACCTGCTGGTTATACCCTGCTTATAATTTTTTCAAATTTTTTTTCAAAATTTAATTAATTTCTGTGTATTTATTTTTGTTTAAAGATTGATAACCTACCTGAATGATAATCAGGTCATCCAAGTAGGTTATTAGATTTTGATATTCAATACCAAGTGGTTATTGATTTAACTGGCTATCAAAAAAATTAATAATCGATCGATAGGTTCTTAATAATCGGTTTGATAACCAAGTCAAGACTCAATAACTGGCCAGCAGCCCTATATATTGATATGTTTGATTTAATCACTTTTCCCAACAGTTATGAGACTTCATAGTCATGAGACACATTTAGTTACACCCTAGTAGCTAGAGGGATGAGGCAGCTAAATTGGCAGTTGGGAGTTCAAATCCCAAGTAGACCCCCTTCTCCTCCCTCATGCTGCTCTGTAGGACAATGAATTACCATAGCATAGAACGGTTGGTGAGCGAACACTTAAGCACTCAGGGCAGGCCAGATCCAAGGGGAGGGCTCCGTTGTTTCTGGTGACCAAATAAAACTTTAACCCCTCCTATTGGGGCATCTAATGCATTAAAAATCATCAAAAATGGATTAGAATTGAGAAAGTTACAGCCCCCCAAAGTACAGGGGGTCAAGAACTTCAAAAAAACAAAACACCGAACGCTACAAAGTTGGTTCCCGAACACCCAAAAAACTCCTTGTATGTTGTTCAATGTTTTTCTTTAGTGAAATTTTGCCAAGTGGTGATATCCCAATGGTTCGTTCTACCCCCCCTTAAGAATCAAACAATTTTTTTTAGCAAATTCGCCATAATCCTAATTGTTCGATCTAGGGCTAGCTACAGGTTTGATTGATTATGGTTTGGAAATCGCTGATGTTTCCATCCAAAGCCACTAGAGGTTACTGGTGTTTGTTAATAGTCTTATCAATCTTGATGGGTAGCCGTTTCCCATCCACCTCCATTGCCATAATTGTTCCTCTTTTCCAAGCTTTGTAGCCACCCTAATTTTACTTTTAATGAGGTGACATTGCACTCTATTGCACATGACGTTCTTCTTCATTGTCAACATTCCCTCAATTTTTTTTTGTGAATTGCCTTTACATGTTTACACAGAGAATCACCATCTCTTTTTGTTTTTATTCTATTGTAGTGAGTTGTCATTACATTTTTTCACCGCCTCTGTTAACAACAAGGTGACATTGGAACTTGAAGCTACAAGCATTAAGTTTGTAGAATCAATGATTTTGTAAATCTATGGCAAAAGGTGGCATGGAGATCTTCACTTTCAAGGTGTAGGACAGAAGGTCATTGGATTTGGAGATGGAACACAAAAGGAAAGGAGGTTGGAGTGCACAAAGGGAGTTTCGACATCTAGTTAAATTTACTCCTTCCCTATTTAATTTGCAAGTTGGATTCTACTTCGAGAAATTCCTAGTTTTTACATTACAAGCTCCAAAGCTACTTTGTTTTATGTTCACTTCTTTGTTCATTACATTGCATTTTGTTTTGAAGTTTGTTTTGCATTGTGTGTTGATCGTGTTGTTCTATAAACTTCTATTGTTATGTTCATTATGTAATGTGTATGTTCATCACATTGCCATCGTTCTAAATTAGGGTTTAGGGATCTTGAAACTTTGAACTTCTTTTGGTCTACTCATCTTTTGTGATCATGTCTGAAGTTCTTCTAGTGTGTTCATCGTTTTTATTCAGTACATTGCCATCGCATTGTCATTGTGCTACCATTGCACTATTTTGAATTTTTATTTGCTCTTCATGCTACAATTTAGCTGTTGTTATAGTCTTGTTTATTCATCCCTCTATTCATCACGCTACCATCGCATTGCTACGAGGTTTAAGGTTTTGAACTCTACCTATCTCATTTCTTTTTCTTTAATTTCTTATGTTTTCTTCTTATCTGTTTTTTTCTTCTAAGTTCTCATCTTACCTTTCTTGTCTTATCATTTTCGTCTCATCAAGAGTCCAATGTAGCCATTAGTGAACTTTAAATATAAGATGTTTTTTAGTGTTGGGCCTTTGTCTTTTGTAGATGTAACGTCATCAACTCATATTCAAATCCTTAACCATGTTTTTCCTTTATCACCATCATCTTCTAATGATCTAGTTCAACTTCAAAGTTGTGATCTTGATCATTAAGCTACAACTCCCAAACCTACACAAAAGAAACGTAGGAAAAGGGAATGGGAATTAAATTGGGTTTTCTAAGAGGTGTGGGTTGCAAAATTACCTTGGGCTAAGGCTATGGTTGGGTGTGATGGGAAGTTTAACATGGTGTGCTGCAAGATTTGCAAATGGGCTCGATGGGAGGGAAAAATTATTGGTTCATAAAAGCATGGAGGTAGGAGAAAATGCAAGGTTGCATGTCCTGGACTTACTATGGGGCAATATTTAATGTCTACTAATAGGTAACATGCCAAGAATGAGCAACTATGGGCTAGCAAGGGTAAAAATATTGTTGCCAACATGGTGGCTAATTTTGGTGAAGCTAATGAAAAGAAATGCAAGTTCATCTAATTTGTGGCCATCTTCTAGCTTTTGAAATTTGGATGGCCTTTGACAAATTTTGAAAGCATGAATGAGCTTTTTGGTACCTTGAAAGTAAAAAATTCACTCCACGTAAACATTGGTTTGACTCCACTAGCTAGTAGACGGTTAAAAGCATGCATCAAATTATCATTGAATCCACCAAAACTATTGTGCAAGAGGCCAGGTCCCTTATCATCAACTATGATCAAGTTACCATAATCAACAACTAGTCTTGGTGTAGTGTTCATGCCTATGTTGTTGACACTTTAAAAGGATTCCATTGTTGTTAAATTTGGAAAGGGTGATTGGTGGTGGTAATGTTGATAACCTAATTTAGTTGATTATGAGGTTTTTGATGGAATACATGGGGGTTCGACATTTGATCAGATTGGCAACAAGTTGATTTGTTTTGGATTAGATGGAGTTGAAGTGTTCACAAGGCTACAAACTAATGTTGCCACTCAATTTAAATCCAAGGCTACACCTTTTGTGATTGTAGTGCATTGCATGGCACATCAAATGAACCTAATAGATTTGCAAACTTTTACTGTTCAACCTTTAGTTGGTAAGCTTGAGGGGTTGCTATAGATTACGTACACATATTTTTCGTATTCACCTAAAAGACATTTGGAGCATGGAACTCTTGACAAGTTGCTTGAAACCAAGGGTCTAAAACTACTATGTAATGTAAAGAATTAGGTGGATCTCCATGTTGTCTCCTACAAAGCATGTTCTTGCAGAGTACAAAATTTTGGTGGTAAAGATGCATGATGATTCGCATATTGTGGTAGTAGCAAAAACCAACCTCCAATATCTTTGTGACATTGAAGTGATGATGGGGCTAATTTGCATCATGCCTTTGTTGGAGTAAGTCCATGCACTTATCAAGTTTGCACAAGCCCATGACACATTTGTGTGTGATTTTGTCACTATTGTGAAGATGTGTTCTACTTAATTGTATAGCATGTATTCATATTTTGAAAAGAAGTATGGTGCAGAATAGTTCAAAGCATTCTTGGACTTACATGAAAACAATAATGACCAATTGATGGCTCCTTGGTGTACTAATTTTGTAACAAACATCTAGTTTGTGGTTTTTTACTTCATGGGCAAACAATACCAATTGCATAAAAAGTGCCTTTTTACTAAGGTGTTCACTCAAGCTACATGGTGGTTATAAGGTAAGGTGGTTCACTTTTTGTGTCACAATCTAGTTTTTTGCAAAGTGGCATGCATTTACATGCTATTAACATGGCATAAAAACAATAATTTTCCTAATCCCTTTACTTTAAATGCTTTCACAACTATAAAATATTTTTTCTCATGTTTATCAATTGCATGCATTAATATATGGCTTGAAGTTTATTTTGGAATTATTTTTTCTTGAAATTGTTAAGAATCTGTATTGTTAATTAAAATGGCCCCTTCATAAATTGATAGCCTTAAATTTGAAAATTCATAACTAAATTATACTTATTCAATTAATTTCTTAATAAAAACCTAAAAATAAAATGACTTCCAAATTACCTTAGGAAAAAATTCCTAAGAAAATTCTCAAATTATGTTTCAAATTTTTGCTCTTAACTAAAAAGTTTAAGGAAAAAAACCAACGTTATTTTCTTGAAATTGTTTTTAAATGCAATGATCAGAAACATCAAAATACATAATATTCTTAATATTATTGAAATTTCAAAATCTATGGAACCTAATTAATGTAATCATTAAAAAAAATATGAAAAAAAAATATTTAAATGTTTCCTATGATTTTTCGAAGTTTGACGAGTTTAAAAAATCAAGGTGTGACAATTTTTAATGGTACCACCCAAGGAAACTCTTACATCAAACATCATTTATCCTTAATATAGGTTCAATTCTCTTGTAGAGGAAACATTTTGGGGGCATTTAGCCTTATTGAAAGCTCAATTTTGTTTTGAAAAGGTCATTGGCCAAGTGATGGATCGGGTGAAAATCCTAGGCCTTTTTAATGAAAGCAAGCTTGATCTTGGAGCTTCCCTCTTTAAGATCACTATGTAGAGCAACCATGTTCTACTCTGGAACCACCATTGGTTTGCAACCCTGTCACCCAATTTTGGTCTACTTTAGCATCCAGTAACATCTTGCAACACCAATTGTCAAATTAATTTGCATTGGCAAAATTGTTTGTAGTTATAATTTTAGGCAACATAGAAGATGAACATTGTTTCTCCACCTTGTCTTTTCTAAAATCCAAGTTGTTCAACCAGCTAACCAAACACTTGGATTTGGTTGTCAAGATGTTTGCATAAGATCATTATACTCTAAATAATTTTCCTTTTGGGGATGCCATGAAGGATTAGAATGATAATAAGGTGAGGTATATAGTCAATTGTTAGAATTTTTGATGTGTTTGCTAGTAGTTCATGGTGCAAATGTTTTACTGGTTCTTGCATTTGTAGCTTGTATGGCAACAAGCTATTTGCTTTGGCTATTGGCATGGGATTATAGTTGTTAATCAACAATTCAATTTGGTACTTGATGTATGTGGCTTTTAAGCATTATATAAATTGTTGGAGGTTTGAATTTCCACCTTAGTTCTTTTTCACTGAATCAATTTTGGTTTCTTTCAATTTCTATACATTTCATGTGTGCTACTTGGTTTATGCTATTGTTGCATTGTGGGCACAGGTGATGTACAAGTGGTTTTGTTGTGATCATTGGCAAGTTTTTACTAATGTGGGCATGCAAGTATGGTTTTAATGTGTGTGACATGTATAGATTTGGGTTGGCTTGCAGTGGACAAGATCCTTAAGGATCATGGTTCAAACCCCTCCCAATCCATTTGTTGTTTTGTTTTTGTAATTTCTTTCATTTTTTCTTTGTGTCCTAATATTAAACAACCGAGATTGCCAATTGGTCACCTACAAAATGAAAATGATTGCCATGTTCTTTACATTTCCATCTATTTGATCACCATACAATCCTTCATTAAGGACAATGTTTTGCTAACACACTTATCATATGTTGCCTTGGATCATCACCTAATTTTGAATGCTTAAGTTCCTAAGGAGTGAAAATTTGCCTAATTAAAATAAAAGGTAGCCAGAACCATTTGCTCTTCACCTTTTCAAATTACCATAAATAATTGCATATGGGTTTATATGTAACTTGCCAAGACACCTTGGTATTTTTTTAAAAAATTCATTAATGTTGTTTTTTGTTAATAGAGTTCAAGAATGATTTGTAGAACTAAAGATGATGTTCTTATAACAATCTAAATCGTTTAAAATGAACAAGAAATGAAAAAGTTAGAAGCTTTGAAAATAGGAGGGGTCCAAAGAAAAAAAAACAAAAAAAAAGGTTTTGTGAGTAGGAAAGCTTTTTATTTTTCTTGCTAGTTTTTCAAAACTCCTTTTCCTTTGCACTTCAATGATGATTTCTAAAGCTTAAAGTAGTGTTCCCATAACATTTTAAATCACTCAAAATGAAGTATAGATGACAAATATCCAAATAAATGTTTAGTGATAAGGTAGTGATCAATGATTGGTAGTTTTACCATAGTGGTTAGGGCTACAATTGAAAAAGAATTTGAATTCCATTGGAGTAGAAATTGCATTAGACATTAACCTTTACATGTTATGATTCTTCCTCCCATTAGCTTATATAATATTATGCATTTATAATAAGCATGTTTTTGTATTGATATTGTTTTTTTTTTCTAGTTTCCTTTTCTCCTTAAACCTAATTGAACCTTATTTTCTGGACTTGAAGTTGCAAGATTCAACTATAATCTAATGAGACCCAAGAAACCTACTCAATCAATCCTATAAATTTGAATGTGATTCCATTGATTTGTATTCCTAGAAGTACAAAGAATGTGCATTAACTTTTCCTTTCATTCATGTGCTTTATTATACCTAAAAAAATTTAGATTATGCTCAAAGAGAAGAAATAGTAATGCATTCTTTGCAATTGTTTGGCATTCAAATGTTTGTTTGATTCATTTAACCTACAATTGTGTAAGTTGTGTGTTGAAGAAATCATTTGGAGTTTTAATTTTTTTTTTGTATTTTGCTATAGCCATAATATCATCATGGTGCCAAGATCATATGAAAGAGTTTCAATCTAGTTGTTTCTTGGCTTTTCAAATAGACAAATCAATGCAAAACAAAATTCTAGATGCATATCTTCTTTGATGATTTTTAAAGTTTCATCTTTTTCTTTTCTCTTTTGCTATACATGAAAGCTTTTAAAAGCCTATCCTACACCTGAATGCATGTAAAATTGTGATCCATGGTAATACTTTTGAGTTTTAGCTAAACAACCTTTGCATGTCTAGAAGTGTCATTTACAATTATGTGTAGTGAAGATGGGAGTGAGGCTTGGAAATATTTGTTTTGGCTTTGGGATTTGAATTTGTGATAAAACAATAATTAGTGTAAGCAAACATTATTGTGACAATTTGATTCATTTTGGCTTATACTTGGGCATGATCCATTCTAGAATAAACTTGGAATTTCCTTTTGTTCATATATCAGGCATGGGTCCATACATGAAGAAAAAAAGTTTGCTTTGTAGTTGTATTTTTTTAATCATTTCGTGTGGTTCATTGCAGGTTTGAAAAAAATTGTAAAGAAAGTTTTGCAAGAGTTATCCTCAAATCCTTCACATTGGTGTGATCACAATTGTGAAAATGTCAATGAGTACAATTGTTCCAAATGATGTCTAGGTGAAGGAAGGAAGGAAAAATTCTAGAAAACATGCCTAGTTTGATTGTGTGGAAGAAGAGGGAAGTGAGTGCCACATAATTTAGTTGATAGAGAATAAATGTTCATACAAGGGAGGCTTCAACCTTAGCTATATGAGACTTTTTAATGGGATTTTTCTTGTTTCCTATGAAGCCATGAACCACATTTTGTTCCATCGATCATGGATTCCATCAAATATGTCATGTTGAAAATAATCCAAGTATGGATCTTGACATGTTAATCATGCATGGAAGGCTACCAACACCCTTCCAACTATATGTCTTACCATCCATAGTTAATGAAGTGATGACTCTATAATTTCCTCCTCTATTTTGACTTTTCCATTATAGTTGAGTTGAGGTTGTGTACAACTTTAATGATGACTTGTTGGAAACACAACACATGTCACACATGACCCCTAAGTATTGGACACAATAATGGATAACAATGACATATCAAGTGTTACATGGGTGTGTATTACATTTCCAAAAGTTAGCATATGCATTGGTAATTGACATTTAGTAATGAAAACATTTGTTCAATTAGGTGGGGTGATCTATAAAAAGATATTTTGAACTAGTTGCACATTATTGTAGTGTTCATACAAAGAGCTCAATATCAACAAAACTTGGATGGTGGCTATGGTAAGTTAGTTTGTGTGCATGTGACTTTGTTAGTTCATGAATATTGTGAGGAATATTAAGAGGGCCTTATTTTGTCCCTCCAAAAAAATTTGGGCTGTAATAAAAGCAATGACATCACAACCTCAACAATTAGTTTGCAAGTGTGAAACATGTGCATGCACTATTTGGTCACCTATTGCACACGAATACAATGGGGTATTATGGGTGACTACAAGCTAACATGCATTAGTAGATGAAAAATGATGTAACAACACATGTCTTAATCAACTCATTAATAGTAGATCATCCAATGAAGTACTACATGCCAATTCCTTAAAAACTACAAAGAATGATTTGAATAACAAACTAAAAATGAACCCCAATGAATCATACACACGTAAATTATATAGTAACCTAATCCCAATCATGGTGGAATGGCACTAAAAGGTGTTCTAAACAACAAACATTAATTGTACCCAAACTATGATTAACATTTTAATTTTCTTTCTTACATAATATTTAAAGGAAAAATAAGTGATCTAGTGGTTAGAATCTCCCCTTTTGGCCAAAGGGTATAGGGTTTGATCCTTTTCGTGAATTATCTTTTTTTTCCATCTACCAAATGGATGAAAAAAATAGCATTTAGGCAACTTCTTCAAGCTAGATGACTCGGGGAAAAATGGACTTTTCCCAATGAAATTTTTTTTCTTTGAAATATTATGTAAGAAATATAATTAAAATTTTAATCATAGTTTTAATACAATCAAATATTTTTGAAAATATTTTTCTTATTGGCCATTGTCTTGCAATTGTGTTGAAATTAGTGTTGCATTTAATTAATTACTTTTGTTTAGTGTTTGCCATTCTAAACATATTTCACATTTGAAAAGCCCATAGTGAATTGGATATTATAACCCAATATGCTAGTAATGTTAACTCATTAATTCAATTCCCATCCTCACTACAACAAAATGTGTCCTTGTACACCAAGTGATTTCATTGGATGTTGAATGAATTCATTAGTCATAGTGAATGGGACCTAATGGGGAAGTAGTGAATTCACTGGCCTTGTGAACAAGGACTATTGAACTACACCCACATTTTGTAGTAGTGTTTGTAAGTTGTTTAGGGTAGAAGTGTTTAATATGGAACACACATCTCATGTTGAATTTGACAAAACCTTGAAAAGTCATCATGGTTGTCATGTTCTACAACAATTGTCTTTGCTATAAGTTGGCCATCTTCCAAGTATGACTCAAAGCTTTCATTGCATAGGGCAAAACAATAATTATATAAAACATTTTGGTATTTTAAAACATCTTCAACCTTTATAAATATTATATCCCCCATGTCTAGGGGCAAGTTTGATGGCAAGGCAATGGTGTGGTCTACTACCATGTAAACCAACCCATTCTCTTGTAGTCTTCTCACCATTCCTTTTGGTAACTCCCTCAAACTTGGACATCATCCCATGCACAATCGCTTCAATGTTATCAATTATCCCAATGTCTTGGGTAGCCTCTCCAATGTCACACACCATGTTCTAAGGTATAGTTATTGCAAGCTTAACAACTTGCCAATTGAATATGGTAAATTTATAGGTAGCAATTGGAACTTAAGTTTGGGATCTTTAAATGAGCTCCAAAGTGGAATCCTCTCGAATCGCCAAACAACAAAACCAAGACAACAAATATATAACAAATAAGCAACTTGAATGCAAATCACAACCAAAAACAAAAACAAAAACATTTCTAAACTTTGGACCAAAAACTTACTTGACTAGAAATGCAAAGTCCATTGCAAAAATAATAAATTTCGCATGAAACTTCAAGCATAACAAGAAATGAATCACTTGAACAAGAAATGAAGCAATCGATTCTTGCAAAGGTCACAAATAAAAAGACGAGGACTTGTCATTGCAAAAAAGTTCAAAACCAAAAAGTGTATGAAATATGAAGCACCCAATGTTGTGAGCAACTTAAACCAAAGTTTGAAATTTGACTTACAAAGAAAAGCAAAGTGCAAATGTGCAAAAGTGCAAAGCAAAGTGCCAAAAGAAGATTGTGATGGGTTCTTCCTAAATCCTAAATGACACACACCCTTAATAAAATGCATATCTGACATTTTCAAAACCCTAGTCAACCAGATATCAAGTTGTTTAAAACATAATGATCGAATACGATTATATATAAATGTCACACATATAAAGGCATCTGAAGATTGTATATAGAGCTGGATAGCAAGAAGTTTTTAAAAAATCTGGAAATGGATTAATACATATCCGGCTACTATGTGGATGCATAACCAGATTTCTCTATATAACTGGCCAACACTGGTGAGTACCAGCTGCAACATTTCAGAATCCAGATTAGATATCCATTCTCATTGTGTAGCATGCATCACACAGCTAACATGTCTGTGACTGAGAACAATTAAGAAAAAGCTGGCCAAAACGTTGTTAAATGAACAATAAAATGTGATAATTGCTCCTTAAGCTTGCTTGAGCAATGAGTACATTCTTGAGTCAGTGAAATTTGTTTTTTCAAATTTCAGATGTTTTACAACATTGACAACCACCTCAAGAGGGATTTAGCATTAAATGGCCACAGGATTTTACAACCTGTGTAAACAATAAAAGAACTAGTTAAAAAACTGCTACCAAACTAAAAGCACAGTTCAAATGTGGTGAAAAATTTTCAAAATTTTTTATTTTCCTTGAAATTTTCAAAAACATCATTTTCCTTCAAATGTGGTGAAAAAATCTCAAAAAAAGAGAGAATATTGGGATAGAATATTCCCTTTTCATATTTATTTTTTGCATTTTGATGAAATTTCACACCCAAAAAAAAAATCACTGCCTCAAGTTAGTTTGACATCTAATGCCAATCACTTTCACTTATGTTAAGGCATCTCAAAGTCCTTTCACAAGTTCACTTCACAAGTGGAGGGCCATTCTTTTCAAACATTTGAATAATCACCCCACAATTTCATCTGACTAAGCCTGGTTTCTCTATTCTAGAGTAGTGCTTGTTTGATTGACTATTGTTCCCTAGCTCTTTTGGTTTGTTCCCAAAGTTCTAAATTGTGCTCATTTATAAGAATGCCCACAATTTTCTAAGTCATGAATCTTGAAGGTCCTTATTCATCTAGGGTTTTATTCCTGGGTTGGACTGCTATTTGGGTATGCGCACGGGTATGTGCCCTGGTATAAAGGACCCATACCAGGCTGGTATGACCTGAGGCAATACCAGCCTTGCACCAGTAGGCACCACCAGCTTGGTGGGTACCTGAGGTAATGACTCTGCCTTGAATTGCACCTTCAAATTTCCCTTATTGGATCTTGAACTTCTCTTCTACATGCATGCACCAAATGTCCCTGCCCTGCCCTTCCGTCAGATGTACAAAGGGCTAAACCAAAAAAACCGCCTTAGAGTACATGTAGGTTTCCAGCTGTCATCCACACATTGGTTCAGGCTTGAGCAAAAAAAATTTACCCCAAGATCCTACACATAGTCTCTTCCCTGTGGGCAGAGCAAACAAAATCATTCAAATCGCGGTTACCAACAATAATGCATCTGAATTCCATCCACTTTGAATGATCTGCTTATATGGGTGCATCCGCCCTCTCCAAGTGCAACTACACTAGCACATGTATGCATTCACTAACCCCCACTAAAGTTTTTAAAGAGCCTTGCCGCACACCTTCCAGTATGTTGCATTTGTCAACATTAGTTCCAGTGCATTCTGGGCTTGTTCACATTTCACATATCCCAATATCATTGTATTCCAAGTGCCCACATCTTGAGATGGCATCTTGTTGAACATTCTGAGCATCCTCCATGCTCACATTTGGCATACTGGGGTACATCCCACAAAGACATCACCCTCAGAACCACTTTGATGAATTATCTGTTCATGAGAGCACCTGCTCTCTTGGAGTACTCATAAATTGGCATATGGATTTAGTATATGCTGATTTGACAAAAGTGAATCTGTTGGACTCATGCCCTTTTGTTTGCATTTCTTGGAAAAGCTCAATTGTCATCTCATGTTGCCCAGCCTTGACATATCTTTGCAAGCCTTCTATTCCATGAAAAGCTGTGCAATTCTAGAATCCTTGGTGCCCACAGTTTTTCAGCCCATGGTTCCAATATCCCAACCTTCCCTCTGTGACCCAGGAGAGAAGATGAAATAGATCATTCTTGGTGGGGACCAACCGCTGCGCCATGTCTTTCCTCAGGTTGCCATTGCAGGGGCATTTTAACTCATTGTAGTGGAGAATGCTCTAATCACAACTGTGATCTAGTTATGCATCAAGTCTTAGGGGTGATGCTTTTGATATGGAGCTGATGTGTTTGCACGGATTTGAAACTGAGAGAAGGTTGAATTGTAAAGTAAGGACTCAAGTATTGAGGAAGTTTAAGCAACTACGAACAACCCCCAGAAGAGACAGATCATGTTTATTGTCATTAGTGTGCAACAACAACACTATAAGGTTTACTAAAAAGCCCAAATTTTTTTAATTTATTTTCCTCAACACTTTCATCCCCGGATTCTGACAACCCTTGGATTTCCTTTTCCCAGAATGTGCATATAGCAAACCAGACAAATTGGAAGATTTAGGAGCAAAACTGATGTCTGAAGTGTTAAGCTAAACAGTTATCATGGAGATTGCATCTGTAAGTAGCCCAAGAAGCTTGAATGATGCACTCAACAAGCCATCATTGAACTTATGCATAAGCAGCATCTCCTTGCACCCTGTTAAGGTCAAGCATCACTTGTAATACTCCAATTCTTCCAGATTATTCTTTTCCTCAAAAGTCCCAAGTAAGATTACTGTATCTCCAAAAAAATTTCCACCGGAGTTCTCTTTTCTTTTCTCTGAAACCTCAGTGCAATTGATTCTTAAGTTTTCTAATGTCAAGTTTCAGCAAGGGTCGTTCACTGCCTGTGTGATTCTCTAGGGATGCCAATTAAGCTCCTCTGAACACTCTCTCTCAATGTTTCTCAACATTTCAGTGCTTAGCAAGTGAAAAGAAGATTTATTTACATGCTGAGTGAGATGTGATAAAGCCATGATGTGGTACAGCCCTGATATGAACTTGGTACCTATCACATCAGGCCCCCTACCAGGCAGGTATCGGTATGAAGCTGGTTGTACTGGAACCAAAAAAGAGTGGGATAAAAAGCACTACAATAACATGCTTTATTTGGCAACCTTGCAGTCATTACACAAACAATCACCATAATAACACCCTCCTAGGTTATGTTGCATCAACCCACACTTGAAATGCTTGTCCTCACAAAGTGGCTATCATCAAAACAACATGGTTTTGTCTCAACTTGTAAATCTGGAGACTGTGTATGGGATTAGCCCCCTCAGCATTCTGCGATGTCATTGGAGCTCCCAACCCAAACCCTATATGCAGTTCATGAAGTATAGATATTTGGCATTTGCAGACTCCTCCCCAGAGATCGAGCCCCAAAGACCACCCACCCAAGTATGTTGCAAACCACAGCAACTCCCCAGAAACCCTCTAATTCATGATTCTGTGTCCACCCATGGTCTCAATTGTTGCTGTAACTTACTCCCACCTAGGGATACCCCTATTGAGGTTTCTTGAAATTCTGCTGAGATAAAATGGTTGGCTCTCACTGGGATAACTGAAGTGATCCTCACTGCATATTCACATTTCCCTCTACATGCACCCTAACAAGACTTCGACATACTAGTGATTGCATCATTTTCCACAATCTCCTTGTTATTCATATGTGATACAGCCTCAGACTTAATTTCCTGCTCCCATGTGCAGTGGAAGAAGAAGACATGAGCAAATTTCAAAGTTCAAGTCTGTATTTTCCTCATCAACCTTCCTAACACTCTAACACATTTGGCTATCCTGCTCTTTTTCCAAAAAACTTAGCTTCCAAAGTCCTAAAGCTATTGTCCACAACCATTCACTAAGAGCTTAACTTCCAGAATGCTGAGAGCTCCTCTTCCAATGCTTCCAGTTTCCCCCTTTTATCTTCCTTCTCGTGCTTTCTCTTCCACACAACTGCCCTCCTTCCTTCCTTCTCCATCCACAATAAATTTGCTCCCATCTCCTCATCTCTGGCAACAATGATCACATTTGTGAAACAACCAAAAACAAGTAAACAACAATCAACATGCAAAGCAAACCACCGTCTCTCAGGTGTCTCCATAAATCAATGTTCAAATAAAAAATGTTCAAAGAGTTTCCATCTTTAGGAAGGGGACAAGTCTTCAATGCACCTCCTTCCCAAACCTTAAATTGATCTGCTTTAGACTAGGTCATGAGCCGTTCATTCCATGTTTATAAAATTTCTGTTGACACCATTTTGGGCTCCAGTACCTCATATCCCTACTAGGCAGGTATTGGTGCCAGGCCTAGGATTGCTTCAAGTCATATCAATCTAGTTGCTTCTTTGATACCAAAATCAATATCCGTCTATATTACATGAATGGTTCCTGTCTAAAGGTGGATTCACACTTGATGATAAGTCATCCGTAACTCAATGTTAAGAACTCGTAACATTGAGTTATGGATGACTTACTGGCAAGTCTGAATCCACCTTAAGACTGGTTATGATTGCACTTGACATTCATTGTGTTAACTCGGGAGTATTCTTGTGGAGCTTTCTCTGCATAGATTTGTTACACATAATTAACCAACAAAGGGTGTGACACACTGTGGCCTTGCCATTTGCATTGTAAAGTATCTTAATGCAAAAGAAGAATTATGAAAATTCAAATATTTCACCATGCAAATTTATAATCTTCCAAAAAATCCTCTAAAAGAAACTAAAATCCTTCAAGATACATTATAACTCTATAACTAATCTCAAGTTTCAACACAAGTGAAAATATCATCTTTCAAAAATCCTCGTATCAAAATAGACCTACTACACAGGGGCCAAAGTCCCTTAAGCTACTATACTCTAGAATGAGTCTAAACACAATATTCTTGCCTTGGTAGGCAAAGCCCAAAAAAAAACTGCATAGATTCTTTAAAAGATAGAAATAGGGTTTAGGAAATTAAGTCATTATCCTCCACTTGTGAGTACATAACTTTCTATGTAGTTCTCCGATTAACACATTTGTCATAAACATTTGACTATAAGGAATTGTTCATATGAGTATTTTGTGATAGGTAAGGTCTTAATGGGAGGGTGCTACGAGAATAATGGTCTATGTGAGTCAGACTCAAGCATTGCCCAAGTTTTGGTAACAGCCTCCCTTGAAGGCCTTACATCATGTACTAATAACTGGCACAATTTTTTTCATTTTTTTTTAATCCTATGATACCCAAAAACACATCTGAGGTTATTACAATTAACCATAATCATCTTATGACTAAGAAAATTTGTAGTTTGTTTGAAATATGTCCACTATTAGGTCTGTGGAATGTAATCTGTTGAAAGGGTCCTTTGAAACTAAACTATTGTAGTTATGCGGCAACCTTCCTTCCGAAAACTTTCAATGCCAAATTGAAAGAGGTCAAGATTTGTAGAAACATTTTGGAAAACTTCATTACACTATCACTTTGTTTTGTAAAATCAGCCCATTTCAGGCCTCTTGAATCACAAAGGGGTTAAGCATTTTTCTTCTACCAATTGAATAAGCTTGTCATTGTGCAGGTGAAACAATACTTTCAATGCATATAGCAACAATTGATTACTCTTTTCAGCCCTCTGTTGAATGGAAGCATTTGCAGGAAATGCAACAAAAAACCTGATCTGTAGAATGGAATTATTTTCATGGAATGAAACAAAAACAGTGAACTGAGCATTCATTTAGACACTAGTTTGTTTCTGGGCATACACCACAAAAAATTGCACATAACCAATTTCACCCTTCATGAATGAAATTGTCCACAAAAACAGCCAATCCAACAACAAAAAACAGCCTGCAACAAAAGATCCAGTAGTTGGTCCTTCTCATGGCCTCAACAAAATCTGTCTGAAATTTTCCGACAACTGATGATGTCTGATCTAATCCAATGGCCAGATCTCCAACCAAATCAAACATAAAAAATGAACTGACTAGAACAGCACCCATCACCTGACCTCTAAATCCCACACCCACCCCTTTTCAGGCCAAAATCAAATGAAAATGTCCTCAAATCACAAGTGTGACAGCAGATGGTCAGAGGTTTAGGAGATTATCAAGACAAAGTCCTCAAAGGTAAAGATATATTTTGGATCTTCACAGGGCCACCGCTGACTCAAGATAAAGTCCAACTCCTAAGGAAAACCAAAAAACTTGAGGCTTGATTTTCAGGATCTTCAATTCTGAAATCCCTTAGTTAATATGCACCATTGCACCAAGATCATCAGCTCAAAGAATTAAACAAGTACAAGGAATGACAAAACAATTCACAAGCAGGTGCAAAAACCACTTTGGTCAGGACAACAAGTTGGTGTGCTCAAGGAAGATCTTTGAAAATCATGCCATTTTACTGAACCATACTTTACTTTGTGTAACTAAAACATAGAACTGTCTGCAGAAGGTCATACCTCTGTTGTAACAGATTTTTAGAGACTGCTGGGCACTACTATATAATCAGTTAGTTCAGATCTAAGAGAGGAAAGGATGCAACTTATTTTTTAGTTGTACACCTGTGCATTTTGTTTGTATATTACAATAGATGTACTCAGCCCAGGAGTCAGTGCAGCTATTCATAATTGTAGGACCCTATGAGAGTGCTTTAATTTTGGCACACATAACCTTCCAGTGTGCAAGAATCTCAGGACAAGAATCTCAAGACCTTTGAGAAACAGTAAGGGCTGTAATTGAACAGGTATTATGTTATTAATTGGTGTCAGCATCATGAACATACAAATCTAATAAATCCATTCATTTGGAAGGTGTAGCTCTGCTGGAGCAGCCTGACGTAGCAAAGGTGCCTGAAGCTTCCTGTCTGGTGGAGGCCATACATGATCATTGTGACGTATTCTCAGTGATCCAGGTTGAGACATTTCCAGCTGTGAGGACAGTGTTGGAGACAAAGGCTTTGATGCAAGATAACCTGAGGAGAAAACACACAAAAAATTCATCAGATTATCAACCCTGTACTGCAAGGACAGTGATAAGTATTGACTTGGGTAAGGTTGCAGGCAAACATGTAATGAACTTTCTTCTTTAAATTAGTGTGGTCCCAATCTCCTAGTTTCTTAGAAACTATTAGTTTCATAGTGGATTGCAAGATGCACAGACAAGAATGTTGTTATTGGTAGGGTGGGCAGGAAACAATGAATGGACTAGTATGTCCCCAACATTCAAGTTATGAACTTGAACTGAGCAGAAAGGGAGCAGCACAGTTGAAGCTGCAGGGGGACAAAGAGCTCATTTGAACAGAGAGCTTTACCCTTCAATACAGTAAACCACAATAGTACAGAAGAAATACTCAGAATATGTAGAAACTTCTACAAGGGACCCAATGTAGCAATCCAACACAGAGTTCTGAAAACAATGTGAGGTTTTTCAGTCCCAGCCAAAAGAAAAACATACATGGCTTGCACTTGTCTGATGCATTTCCAAGAGACCGGGGAAGGAAGACACCAGTGCCACTGGACTCCCGACCAATTCGACCAGTTCCAAAGAAGACTGCTGGTACCCCATAACCGGCTGCTGCAGCACTCTGTTGTACTGCATTACAGCTCGGGTCATAGCTACTGCCATTTTGACTTCCAAGACAACTCTGCTGCTGCTGCTGCAGCTGTTGGGATGGCTGCCTGCTCTGCTGTGCCCAGCTTGTTGGTGAGTGGGTCTTGCCTGCTTGAAACTGCTCCCAAAGTTGCAAGCACAAAAATCAGGCTATTAAACAACATTGAGAGGTGAACAGTCATGCAAACACACAAAGCAGGTCAAGACAAAGGCAGGAACTAGGGGGAAAAACTAAGGTTTGTGAAGTGAAGCAGGATCAACAATCTGCTTATTGCCAGGGAGATAACACAATGCTGCAAACGAGGAAATATTTCAAGTAAAAGAGATCTGAAAGACTTCAGTTTCACACACCTGGTTCCAACAGGGCTTCCGGTGCTCATCTCTTCCCAGAGAACTCCAACTGTGCTGCCGATGACGTCCTGCAGCAGCAGGCCTGTCCCTGGGGCTCAGAACTTTAGACATACTGGCCACTACATTGGTGGTGGTGTTTCGTAAACATGCACTACTTTCAGAGCCCTTAACGTCAATGAAAGGCATTCCAGGCACTGGCATTCGAACAGACTCAAGCTTCCACTGTGCTTGAGCCTGTTCTTGCACCTGATGAGCCTGTTGCTGCACCATCCGTGCCTGTGGTATCATCAGTGCTCTTCTTCGGTCATTTGTCTTCAAACTCACAACTTCACCTGCGGCTGGGTGCAGCAAGTCCCAGGCATCGCTTTGTTTTGACAAGGGGGTTGTAATAGGGGAAGACACTTGCGACGAAACATGAGAAGATTCCTTGGAGCCGTTCTGGGCGTTTGCTGCACCTCCTGCTGCTGAGAACCAGCTCCCTCCCATTATCCTGCTTGCGAGGTCGTGCGTACACTTCAATTCTCCAGCTGCTGCGTTATTCTCCTTTTCGGCGGGGTGGCTTTTATCATCATCAGCTAACATGATGGAGTGCGCAATCTCCTCAGCGAGACTTGCAAAGAGTTCATTATCATCATCATCGCTTTCTGTCTCCGTTGAAGAAGCGGAGGAATCCAGTGGCCACGAAACAGAGGAAGAAGCCTCAGGCGACTGACCATAGAGAGAGGGCTCATATGCGATGCGGATAGGAGATGGCAAGCAGCTCCAAACTCCTCGTCCTAAACCTCGATGCATCTCCTGCAACTCCTCCCCGCCGCCGCCGGCTCCGACTACTAGTGGTTCCTCTCCTGGTCTCACCATCATCATCGCATTGTTCAAGAGGAGACTATCTTCGATGTTGGAACAGATGAGACCATGTACTCTGGCCACTTCAATTGCCATTATTATAACTCTAGACCCTCAATTATGGTTTTTGCTTATTCCAAAACAGGCAAGCAAGCACCGGAAAAATAACAAACAAAACAAGCACAGAAAGCTTCCAATATCCGTAGCCAGAAGAAGAAGGCAGACAAAATGCACAATGTTTCTACTCTAGGTTTCTCGACTGTCCATTGTCGTATTTTCCCCCTGGCCCTCCCCCAGTTCCCCGACCTCGAAAGGAGAAGAAAACTCAGTCCCTTCACATATACCTTCCTTCTCCTTCTAGGTCTTCTTCTTCAAACGATGCCGAGAGTGTATCGGTCGTCGGTCCTGCTGCAAACTCAATAATGCAAGCGCCAGGAGCAAGCAGAGCAAGCGCTAGCTCACCCGCAAGTAAGGATCTCGCGCCAGCAAGCAGCAACTGCACTCCGCAACCGTCTTCTGTTCTCCTTTCACGACTCCCTTCTAAAACCTTTACCACCAGACTTTGTTAATTTTTTCGTCCTCACTCACTCACTCACTCTCCAGTTTTGTCACTACAACAACGAGAACAGCAGCAAAGTGAAGAAGAAGAATCCAAGGGCGCACCAAAAAGTCCAAAAGCACAAAAATCGCAAAACGACTGCAGCAACAGCGCCGTGACGACGAGCGGACGACGAGCGAGCGAGGAAAGGAGGAAGGCGCGCTTTGAAACGAGCTGTGTTGCAATTTCTTCTTTCCCGTGTGAAGAAAACAGCGACCCACTCTGGAGTCTGCTTCTACGCATTTCCCGACGGTGGCCCCCAAAAATCAACCCCTCCCCCTCCTCCTCCTCCTCC
>Ga0116229_10001347_pt1 | contig 38153 bp, 22 predicted proteins | sample S1TSphgellanicum_3_FD_87313 | JGI IMG/M metagenome (GOLD analysis project Ga0116229, IMG submission 87313) | Host-associated microbial communities from peat moss isolated from Minnesota, USA - S1T2_Fc - Sphagnum magellanicum MG | ecosystem: Host-associated > Plants > Peat moss > Unclassified...
CCTCCCTGTTTTTCTCTCCTCCTACCTTTCTCCAAAAGCACCCCCTTTCCTGTCCAACTCCCCAGGATCTACCTCAATTGCCACTTACCTTCATCATGAATGCCCATTCCGGCGCCGCCATGCCGCCTCAAGCCATAAAGGCCAGTACCTCTGTTGCCGTAATCCCGTGCCATCCTCCTCAAGAGGTGAGCTTCCCTTAATGGTCCATTTTGTAGCTCCCAAAACATGTTGACAATTTTTTTCTCTATAATGGAGAACCCATTCAATTCATTAATCTTGGCGCAATAACTATGCATAGTTCAATTCAAAGAGAAAGTACCTTAGCCTACGGTTAGTTTGATCAATAAATAATCCTCAAAATAATGAAACAATTTTTTTATCGAGATATGACGTTGAGATGTTGATGATTATAGGTTACACTCTAAATATTTTCATTACTCATATGACAATATCATAGTATATAATGAAAAATATAATAATTTGAAAACTAAAGAACGGATTAATTTTTGAAAAAAATAATAATCCATTTTGTCAATTTGGAAATTGACCCTAGGCTATGGTAATACAAATCCCAACCCATGGATGAGGACATGTTGGTAACAAGATGCCATTGTGTTATTGTATTGTGTCATATGTACTATGGGGACAATAAGGAAAGTGCAGATGATGATGAGTAAAGTGTGCACAAGCTTTCAAGGGAAGAAGAAAAATGGTCACAGTAAAATGGGATACTTTATACAAACATGCTAGAAAGGTGGAAGGCTGAGATGAACATTCCAAGGATTGAATTGGGCATTTTGTTTTTCAAAAAATTGCACATATGCTAAAAATCAAAGTGTTAATGCAACCCAAGATTTTGAGAGAAAATTGGAAGATGGAGCCATAAAGTATAAATAAAAAGTAAACTATTCAGTCACGGGCTTGGCAATCCATAGAAAACATATCCTTAACAAATAAATAAACATGGGCATCCGAGTCATAGGTCTAATGCATTGCAAGCACCCAACACTAGTTTGACGAAAAGATATTATTCCTATTATTCTTGTAATTATTATATTATACAATAATAGTATAAATAATAATTATCATTGATTTTTACTAATTTATAAAATAAAAATGATCTAAAAGTTAATTTTTAAAAATTTAGTCCCATCATAAAAATTAGCACTTTAGTCATCCTAATCATCACAAATTCAATCAAGTTAATGACATAAATAGTTAGTTTCTTATTATTGGAACCAAAAGTGTTTGGTGTCCAATATGATTAAAATTTGTAATTAATAAAACTAGTCTAAAAATCATGATTTGTAGTGATTATATATATAAAGACCTATATATGTTTAGGGTACACATAATTATAACCTCATTGTAATCATGTAAGTGTGAAATAGGTTTGAAATGGGTGTAGTTATGCTTATAGGAGCCAAAAGCAGTTGTAACCACTACTTAATTATGTACTTTTTACATCAATTTTTCTTTAAAATTTAACTTAAAAACAAGTTAAATTTTTGCACATTATCAAATTTAATATCTTATTCTATAAATGTTCAAAATACAAAATTATTTGATTAACATGTGGACCTTCAAAAATAATGTCAAACTTTTTGACAATTTTTTAAGAAATTGTCAAGGACAATGAATTATTTACTTTATCATGCTTGGACCTTATGATGCAAGGTGCTTCAATGAAATGGAAAAAAGAAAAGTTGTCCAATTTGTTGAATTTTTCCCTTGTTCAAATATAATCAATTCATGACAAATTTGAGTAAATGAAGTTCCTACTTAAACTTATAAAAGTACCAAAAAAGTAAAGAAAACATTAGTTTTATAGTTATTGTTGGGGACCACAAATAAAATCCATCATTAGGTTATATCATAGATGGAGAAATTTAAAGATTTTTTCAATTCCTAGGACCATATATGTGTTAATGAGGTGATTGCCATAGACAAAGTTTCATTGGATTTTGATCCATGTTTACATTGTAGATAAATAATTCCATATCTTAATTATCCTGTTTTTAGGATACCGAACTTACATAGACAAAACATGTGTTGAAAGATACTTTCCAAATATGAATGTCATGTTTTTTCCTATTCCAACCCTTATCAAATGTGTGAAGAAACACAACATTTGTTGAATGATTCCAAAATGCTTTTAAATGCATGTGTTAGATATTGATTTTCAAATATTCTTAAAGATTGAAATATTCTCAATTTGTGATCATCATTTAAAGCAAAATTATAATTTTGATTATAACGTAAGGTTTGATGTCAAACTTTTGAGTGTTTATTAGATTATGGGTTGACATATGGGTTCAAATTTGTATTAAGAGCTTCAAAACACAAGATTTAATTGTTAAACATAAAATATTCTATATTAGAATATGCTTAAAATCACGATTTACAAATAGATTTTTTAAAATTTCCATAAAAATGTCATGTTCAAATTATTTCAAATCATTTTATAAGTTTTTAAACAATGAATAACATTGGTTGCACTCTCCTTAAACCATTTTTGGTATTCCATATACATTAGATTCATTTAATTCTTTTCCATATGTTCTCTTAATGCATTAAGCTTATCTATATATAAGATCTTGACATAGTCCTATATGAAATATTTTCCTTTTCTCAATGTCAACCCCGTTGGAAAAAGGAAGACAATGGCTTATGTTGAAAACAAGTCATGAAGGTGGAAAGAGGGTTCAAGGGACAAATTCCTTTCTTTTATCAAAGGGGTGAATCACAAAACATGTATTTATAACAAGTGTAACCCAATGCTTGATTCTTCATGTTTTAACATTAAAATTTATTATACTAATGTTGCAAGTATTTAATATATTTACAGAATAATGTTTTCAATATATTAATGGATCTTGTGAATTTTTTTGGAATGAATACATTCATGAATATAAAATAATCAAAACTATTTAAAACTATTTACATTGGTCAATCTATTTTAAACTTATGCTTTTGAAAATGACATAGTCATCAATAATATTAATGCATACCTTTACAATATAATAGTTTGATAGTTTTTTTTTCATGAATATTTTTTATCCATGACAATTTGTAACCAATGTCAATTTACCACATTAGCTGGCAAATAAAACCATTTTTTTTTTTTTAAAATCACCTAAATGAACAGGTGTGATTCCTTTTATGTTATTTATAGCTAAAAATGTTTTTATGAGGAAGTGAAATAATTAAAAAGTCATCCTCAAATCTATATTTTTACTTTGTTTGGTGGATATATATATATAATTTTGCAATCCAAATCCAACCACAAATTTAACATATTGTTGATTTTATGGTTTATTATTAGTATGTAAGTACATGACACTTTGCCCAAAAATGCATTGTGACACAAAAACAATGTTGTTGAGTTATGCCAAATGGTTTATGACCTCAATTGGAGTGCCATTCCTAATCAGAATCCCAAATTGTCCAAGATTTTTTTTTGCCCCATAAACCATGAAATAATAATAATAATTGAAGACTTTTCATGGATGGTCAATTTTGACCATCCATTACTCATTCATTTCAGGTCCTTTATATATACATTTATTTATTTATTTATTTTATTTTTTCCACGTGACTAATATGCATGTTTTTTTTTAATCCACCAACAAATTTCTACAGTTTAAATGGAATGCAACATCTGTATCCAAGTGTTTAAAAACTTGCAATTTTGAAGATTGCCCAAAACTTTAAAGTATAAACTTTCAACCATGGAAATTTTACAACTTTGATCCAAATCTTGTGGTTTTTCTTAACAAAAACATTCAGCTTGAAGTCTTGTACAACTCCACCAAGTCTGATTTTCAAAAATCCAAATGTTTTGCATGAAATTTAGGCACATTTGGAGGGGCTGGTCCCTTTTTGGATGGAGACTATTTTGGTCAAATGTCAATTTAGGAGGGTTAAGCAAGGTCTCAAATTTCCAAGACTTGAAACTTGACATATTCAAGATTTCCACATTTGAGAATTTCAAGAAAAAACCATTGGTCATACTATTTTTGGTATCAGTTCATGTACCAATATTGTTATACATATAAGAAATCAATGGGGAAAATCTAAGATACTTGCTAAATAATTTGGGAGATTTCAAGCACCGAAGTTTGTCAAGTTTACAATGAAGTATTTGTGGGAATTCAAGTTTTCAATTAATGAGTCGGTTGGAAGAGTAATAACTATTAGGAGGGCCTCTGAGTCCTCTTACCGTTGGGCTAAGCAAAAATGATACCCAATGTGTTGAAATGGCCAAGGTACTATGGTAGTGCCCAATTGTGGAAAAAGTATTTTGAATTTTAAATTAATTTTCAATGACAAAATTGACTCAAAATTCAATATCGCTTCTCACCTTACATTTTTTTAAAAAAAAACCACAAAACCATTTACAAGAAATCTCACTCATCAAGGGATTTCCAATAGAAACAAACTTGCCCAAATTTCCCTAAAAGTTTTAGTTTTGATTTTGTTGAGTTTTCTTTGACAAAATTATTCAATATTCAATCACTCTTACATTGCCTAGAATGTTCATTAAACCCCCAAAACATGTATAACATGTGCTACACATTGAAAACCAAATATAAAAATCTGTCAATTTTTATAAAATTTTCCATCACTTTTGGTGATTGAAACCTTGCAAAATCACATAATTTTCAAATTTTTTGAATTTTAGTTTTGGCAAAATTTTGCCAATAAGAAAATGATGTGTTGGAAGGGTGCAATTTATCTAAATCTAGGGTTGGGATTCCCTGCCAGCATGATATCCTTGCCAGGGGATGTTATGTGAAACCCTTTTGTGCTAACCCAGAGTGAAGACATTCTGCCTGGAAGGGTCCCCAAAAAACATACAAAATTGTCTCTGAAGTTGTTAGAATCCAGCTTCTTTCTGCCTACCTTCTTGTCATTCATGACTCATTTGAAGCAGTATTTTCTTCAGTTTTGTGATGTATTTCACTAAATGAAGAATAGATGAAATTACACTGAAAAATCACATTCTTCCAGAATTTTGGCTAAGTCTTTTAAGAAACATTTGTTCTTTAGCCACATCAACAAAATTGACAAAAATAAACTGACTAAAAAATGTGGAGTTCATGGTTAAAGTCCTTGAGGGGTGGAATTTAGCATGTACCCCAAGGTATCAACTTGTCTTGGATGGTTTCTTTCTTTTGAAATGAAGCTTTCTTTGGGTATGGGTTTGAGCGAGGTGTTGGGCAATTCTCACTTATTTTGCGAGAGTCTTCAGGTTATCAAAATAAATAAATTTCAAACTCACCCAGTTCTCAAATAGGGCAGTTCTTATATATACAACAACAATCGATTTTCACATTTGATTTTCACAACCTGATTATTAATTATTATTATTATTAATTATTATCAGTTTTTTAAATAATTAAATTACTTCATCAAAGGAAAAGAGCAACACCATTGTGAGATTGATCATGTACCTATTAGATCGGCCTACTTAACAACTTTTGAAAAAAAGGTTCAACCTCTTTGTCAACTTTCCAAAAAAACAATGAGCTTGCTTACTTAAAGAAGTTGAACCCTGGTTTTTAAATTGTTTTTCAAAGTTTTAGTATCACCAAAATGATGCTAGTTGAAGTTTAGGTCACAATAACTTGAGTTGAAACCAATGTTGTATGGGTATATCATTTACTCGGATATGCTCGTTGGGTACAGGTACAATATATTAGTTATTTCATCTTTTTAAAAAAAATCAATATATCCCAATCAAATGCATATAAAAACGTATATAAATTTAGAAAAATAATCCTATTTCATAACCTTGAATATATTTTTAAAATACCCATATTTGAAGATGGGTATGTTTTTTCAAACCTGAGTAAATTTTGTTGTCAATCTGACATAAACCCCTAAAATCACATCCTAAACCTTAAAATTGTCCTTTATTATACGTGATTGGGATGGAAGGTGTCCAATATTGAGAAAAAATGTCTTTTGATGATTGTGGAGATTGTGAAATAGATTTCTTAAATCAAATTGAAGAGGAATTTTAAAATTAAGTAGATCATTATGTTGAGTTTATTGCTATGGTAAATTTCAATTTTCAAATTTGCATTTATGTTTAGTAGGGGCAAGCAGCATGTTGTCCAATTTGATCTCAATGGCCTTTCATTTTATGTATGTTTAAGAATCAAAAATAATAATTTAATGCATTTTTATATTGTAATTTGACGTCACATGTGTGCATTGTTCCACTAAATTTAGGCTTATAAAAGTTGTCTAAATAAATTCCAAAGTGTGAAAAAAAATTCACATTTCTTATTTGAATAGATAAAAAGCTTAGAAATAGCTTAACCAAGGGTACATGATAGGAGATACCTAAACCTTACCCATAAATTTAAAAGTATAAAATTTGTTTATGCAAACCTTACCCTAATGGGAAAAATAATAATAATAAACCTTTATTCATTGGGTAAAGAAATTGAAATTTTATATATACCCTTATTTTAGAATATATTAAAAATATATACCTGTGCACAACATTGGTTGAAACTAATGTTGGCAAGTTCATGATGTAGGTTAAAGTTTTAGGTTGTTTCAGATATCTAAGCTAAAAGTTTAAAAAATTGAAAAAAATGGATTTGAATTTGGACTTTGGAACCACCTCTTTTGAAGATTGAAATTGAAACTTGAATTGGGGCTATTGTCTTCAAAAAAGCGACTTAGGTTCTTTGAAAATATAGGCATCAAAGCTTTTTAAAAGTGCACTCTCCTTGTTTGTGGGGATTGATTTCATTTACAGTCATACCTTCCTTTGAAGTCATGATGTTTGCGGTTTGCAGCCTTTGCATGGTAATACAATGGAAAAAACAAGCAGGTCATCACGTAAGGACTCTGCATTATACCAAGTTCGAATTTCAAACTTAAACACTTCTGATACTGAATGTATAACTTCTCATCTAAGTGCACGCACATCTATGGAACATGCCCATCCAACGCATGCACATATTAGTACTCCAGATGTAACTCACAAATTGGGTCAAGTTTGAAACAAAATTTATACCCAAATCTCCACCTTTGGGGGCAGAGCAAAGAAAGAAAACCAGAATGCAGGTAAACTAAATCCCACCATATTGACCTCCTGATCTATTGAACACAAAATTGTAGACCTTGATACTCCTTTGTTGGTGCCGCAAGATTCAACAACTCAAATGGTCAGATGTTCAAACTTTACGAAAATTAATGTCAACTACAAAGAAATGATGTGGAGCTTGCATGCAGGTTATAGTGAACCAACACCCACCAATACACCGGGCAGGATGGATGCATGGTGCGTGGACAGGAAAGCACTTTTTCATCCTATTAATTCCACGGAGGTGAGTTACATACATAAGGAACCATCCGTGCATTTGTTTACCTACCTAGTAAGCCACCAAATGGCGCACCTACTTAGCTACCCAAATAGTAACACCTGTGTATTTACCGAATCACCTAGGTGATACTTTTACACAATTACATATAGGTACTTTACTTACCTAGGTAAAAAGTGAGGGGGGAAGTATAGAGGTTTGTAGCACATAGTAACCACTTACATTTCTCACCTAATTTCCTATGAGACTGCCCACTTTACATAAGTACTTTACCTAGGTAAAGTGAAGGGGAAATAGGAAGGTTAGCAGCACATGAGAACCACTCACATTGGCTACCTAATTACCTATCATATTTATCCGCTTACATAGTAGGTAAGTACCCGAGTAAAGTGATGGGAAAGTTAACATGATAGGTTACCACGAGTTTCCAATGGCTGGTGCACTGGTTGATGTGTGTGTGCTGGGTTACATAGTCCGGGCCAAAGTGAAACTACAGACAGCCACTGGCTGCACCTTCGAGGATTGATGGTGGGTGGATGAAGAACACTTTTTCATCATTGTGTTCTAGTTCCCTAGCTAACCATAGTGGTTAGCTGAGTTGCAGTGTTTACTAGCTATGTACTAATAACCCACTAGCCCTTTCTTAGTTGATGAATCACAACCAAATTACCATGGTTATCTCGGTAACCTACTCTGTAAACCCTCTTACTTCTTCCCTCTTAATATACCTATGTAAATGGGTAATCATAGTAGCAAGTAGCTAGGGAATGTAAATGGTTATTATACAGGGAAGTAAGTAGGTAAGGCACTTGTTATCTATTAGGTAGGTAAATACTTATGGATGGTTGTTCCATTGCTAACCATCGTGGTTAGCTATGAGAGATGTCAAATATTTATCAAATATAAGTTCTGTAAAGATGTTATTTGTTGTTGAAACCCAATTCACTGGACTTTCACTTTTTTGTAGTGTAGATTTGTTTCCCATGTTTTTATGTGTAAAACTTTGTTATGGACCAATAATGTTAGATACCCATTTAACAACACACGGCAATTTAAGAACACGTTAAAATAGAATTTTCTGTCAAAACATCATCCATCCTGTGCAAATGCACTGGTGGGTGTGGGTTCACTCTGACCTCCCAAGAGTTGTTTTCTCAAGAGCTGGAATATTAATGACATTATTAGGATCCAATAGCTGGTTTTTCTCAATACTCTAGTATCAACCCACAACCCATTTACAGTTGGACCAAGAACTTACCAGCAGCGTAGTTCCAACCACAAGGACAGTAGTGGCATTTAATTTTATTCAATATATTTACTGCACCCGAATATTCAAACACAGTAGCCGAACTATGAAGATGCTGTAGAGGATATAGCATTTTAGAGCATCTCCAAGGGTGCTCAGTATTTGATCCTGCACAGTACTATTGGATGAAGAAAACTAAACATATGCCAGTTTGGCTCAGGAAATTGGTTTTAGGTCAGCATTATCGCACAGTTTGAGGTGGCTGGTAAAAGGCGCAGCACCGCAGTACACCTGTAGAAAAAGATCGTAATAAATACGATTAACGGTCAGTATTTCTGATTCGCCGTCATAATGATTGGTCCAAGTGGTTTGCTATTAGTAGTCCCTCACATATTTGCTGTCCTAGTTTCAGTTTTATGGGTGGGGTTAAAAAAACATTTTAAAAACTAAGCTTGAATGTGAAAAATAATTTACAGGGTCACATACTGAGCACCCTGTACATATTTTAGTGTCCACGAAGTTTGTAAGAGGTTTTTAAGTGTGAATGTTATTGTTTCACACACTACAGCTCATGGGTACATTTCAGGCAAGCTGCATATCCACTAGCAGTGGCCCAAGTTAAAAGCACTAATTACAGTGTTTTATTATTATTTTTATATTTTTTATTCATTTGATTGATTTCAAATTTATTCACAAGTTCCCATGATATATTATGAATGTTATCGTATAAATAAATCCTACAATTTCAATAAAAAATTAAATTACATTTTCAATAACATGGAAATCAAGCACTAATTACAATTGTTGTGGTACGTGTTATCATAACTACACTCAAACTACGTAGATTATATATCTACTAGCCTATTAACAAACCTAACCTAGGCATATTAGGTAGGTAGCTTAGCCTATTAGGTTGCTCTATGCTTGAGCTACCTACCTATTAGGTTGCACTAGGCTAAGTTTACGTAATAGGCCTAGGTGACCTAGCCTAGGTTAGCTACATACTTGATGTAGGCCTAGGTAGCTTAAACTAAATTATTTACTTACCTAATAAGCCTAGGTGCCTTAAATTAGTTACATACTTAAGGTAGGCCTAGGTAGCTTAAATTAAATTATGTACCTCCCTAATTTGCCTAGGTGGCCTAGGTTAGGCTACTTACCTTGTAGGTTTAAGTGGTTTAAATTATTACATACCTAGTAAGTCTAAATGGCTGAATTATGTTATGTAGCTATTAAATAGACTTTGATAGTTTAGGTTAAGCTACCTATCTAATAAGCCTAGGTGGCCTAGGCTACTTACTTAGCTAATAAGATAGGCTACCTATCTACTAGGCCTTGTTGGCCTATGTTATGTATTTAGAAGGCCTAGGCTACATACCTATAGTAGGCCTAGGCTAGTAAGCTACTTATATGGATAATATATAGGTCTATTTAATAAACCTAGGTCACCAAAGATACCTACCTAGAAGGTTTACACTATTTAATAAGCTCCTTAATAGTCTTAGGCTACATCTTAAACAACCTATTAGATAGGTTTAAGCTATGCTATCTAGCTAGGCTATTAACTATATTGTTAAGTTAGGTAGGTAACATATGCTCAAAAAGTAGGTTAAGTCAAATGAGTATGGCTCATTTGATTAAGTGTCAAATCATAATGGTCAATTTGACTAAGGGTCAAATCAAAATGGTCAATTTGATTAAACCCTATCCATTCAATATGACCAATTTGACTAAACCATGGTCATTTTAATGGAGGTTTATCCATTTTGACCAAATCTTTGGTTTAACATTTGGTTAAAAATATCACTTTAATCAAATGTAACATGTTTTTTCATGCTCCAAACCTTTAATGAAAATGGACATACCTTTTGGTCAATGTGGATAGTTTAATCAAATTAGCCTTTTGAAAAGTTGTGATTTTCTTGTAGTGAAGCAATGTGATAATGTTTCAAAAAGCACTCCAATTTTGTGAAGCTATTGTCTTGTGCTATAACATGCAAATTGGTTTTCAAGTTACAAGCCATGTACCTCCTCCCTCTACATGGCATATATAAGAAATCATTGTAAACACTTTGACAATAGTTGTCATTGTTTACATCTTGAACTAGTCCAAAGGCCATTAATTGTTAAGTGATGCCCTATAAACAAACATGTCCCTAGCTTTAAGTTAAAGAAAGAAATGAACATTTTTCATGTGTTGGATGTGTTTGTTGATGATGATTTCACTAAATGAAAATTTGTATATTTTTTATTATAGTTTACAACTAATTTTTAATTGCAAACGACATTGTAGTTACGTTGAACAAGTTCCATAAGATATTAATTGTAAATGATGATGTCATGATGATGTCATCACATATACAATGGATGAAATATGTATTTGAGTTGACTATATTTTTCATTTGTTGACCATATAACACATGCGACTATCATGCAACTAGTGACCAATTTATAATAACCAATGCCATGTTGCCATGTGGTATATTCAAATAATATCAAATAAGTCAGATTTATTACTAAATTTTTTATCGCAACATTTTATTTTTTAAGTCTTTGACTCATACATGTGGTAATGTTTATGATTTTTCAAACATTTAAAATAAAAATAGGTAGGTAGGTTAAAAAATCTAAAATTAGTAGGTAAATAGGTTGATGTAGGTAGGTAGGTAAGTCATAGGACATTTTTTTAACTCGTTTTATTTTATTTTGGATTTAACCAAATTAGGGTTAAGCATCTCTCATTGGCTCATCCCATTTGGCAAATCTTATGATTTTTAATATTTACAATGCATCTACTTATATAGTTGCAATTTATTTATAAATAGTTTGCAACTAGGTTATGAGTAGATGTTTTTCCCATATTGTTTGGCTTTTTCTTCAAATGTGTCAACTCCAGAAATAAATAACTCATTCATTAACTAGTTAATTCATTAACATTGTATTTAGCTACAACCTATTTATTTACTACTTACCTAGTAGCTACCTATTTATCTATTTATTACGTATGTACCTACTAATAATAATAGGTCCTAATGCCATCAAATATTAATAATATTAATTAATGAATTATTAAAATTAAATAAATAATTTATTGATATTAAAAAATCATTAATAGCTAATTAATTGATTAATTCACTAGTTATAGATAATAAATTAATATTTAACTAATGAAAATTATTTCTTTAAGAAATTTTCTAATTTTATATTTAATTTTGAATTCGTTAATATAGTTAATTCAATTATAATTAATGAATAAATATTAATTACAATTTATCTAATATGTAATATCAATCTATTTAATAATTATTTCTAGATTATTAAGTAGTATTTATTCTTAATGACTAAATAAATAATTTATTAAAAATATTTATCAATAAATTAATAATTATTTTTTGTTTATTAAGTAGTATTTAATCTTAATGATTGAATAAATAAATAATAATCATAATTATTATTTAGAAAATATATTTAAATACTAAATTGTAACTTGTTATTAATTAATCAATATTAAATTATTGATCTTTTAATATTAACAATTAAAATTTTAAATGATATTTTATTCTGAATTATGTAATAAATTCATCTATATCTAATGATTAAATATCTAATAAATAATTAGAATTTATTGATTATAGAATATTAAATATGAACCAATGAATAATTAATATTTTTAATATTTTTAATTTGACTAATATTTAATTCCGAATTCTAAATATTTATTATTATTATTAATAACTAGTTACAATTAATTAAATATTATTCAATATTCATTAGTTACATCATAATTATTGATAAGAAAAAAAATTTAAATTTAAACCTTTTTTTTACACCTTTAATATACCTTTGATGTACTTTTCACCAAAAAATTACATTAAACCTTATAAATATGTTGAGAACATTCATAATACATATTTATTATAGTAGACATTTTAATTGTCCAACCCCAAATATGTATCCTTATCATGACCATAATATACATTTTACATGAATTTGCAATTAAAGTTGTGGTTACACATGTAGTTAATGGGCAATTTGAGCTTATTCATGAATGAATATAACCCTAGAACATTCACATTGGAGGATGAAGAAGATAGTAGTTCAGCATTTGTTTGCAATATAGTTGCAAATCCTCCCCAAATTTGATGAAATTGGTACATAGTTGCAAAAGTAGTTGCAAATGACACATAATCACATGTAGTCACAAATAGGATGGTTGCATACCCCCACATTTCTTCTAGTGTTTTGGTTTAAATGTTGAAATATGATTTTTTGCAAGAAACATGAAGAGGGAAGTTATTGGGGTTAATAATGTTTTCCTCTCCTTATTAATAAGATATGATAATAAATGAGTTCACAATATGTTAGCCCTAATGTTGGATCATAGATTTAAAACCTTGAAATTGATCTCTTCTTTTATAGGTTGTAAGCTTAAGGTTGCCATAAATATAGAATATGATAGGAAATTGTTGTTTCCTATGCTCTTTAAGTCCCATCACCATTTGTATCCACTACATGAAACCAAAAGTTCCTTTGCTACCAAAGATAATGCAAATCACAAGAATCACAAAATCCACCATTGACTATCTTTTTTCCATGCCACATTAAATTAATGACCTTCAACTTGTTGGATATCAACCTCCTACCAAGTTATATATGTTACTTTTACCAAGTTATAGTTACTTGAAATATTTGTGTTACATGCACATACTTTTAGAACTATGAGATATGTTAGGTAAGTTTACTTAAATATATGTAGTTAAATTTAGTGTGAAATATCCCAATGCATGAGATGATGGTCTTTTTTCATTGATCCATTATCAATTTCCAACATGGAATCAAATTTTGGTTGCTTTTGAAAGAGAAATTTAATTTTTTTTTAATAGTTTTAAAAATCTTTTGAAACATTGGGTGTGTTTTTTGTTTTGTTAACATTTTGTTGAAACTTTTGAAGTTTTAGGTGTTTTGTTTTGGGCATTGTTCTACTCACAATCATGGCATGCATTTTTTATGTTCAAAGTATTAAGAAGTTGAATGGCAATAACTTGCATACATGAAAGATGAAGATGGAATTTCTTTAGCATGAGAAGGATTTGTGAGAAATCACTTCACAAAAATTATTGCCACCAAAGGTTGAATTTGGAAAGTTTGTTCTTGAAGGATGCATTCTTGAACATTGTTTATTCATGAAGAAAAACAAATTGCATTTAATTTTGGGTTTCACTTTTGGTGTTTGGACATGATATTTTGATTTCACAAAGTTAATAATATCTAACATTATTTGCAAAAAAAAATAATTATTATAAAAGCTTAAATTCAAGGAATATTGAGTATATTTATGGAATATATAGTATAATAGAACCTATTTTTGTTTTTGGACTGCATTAGGTTTGGGTTTGAATTAGTTAGCCAAAAAATGTTTGAAATGAAAATTTAAAAAATTACCCACCTCACATATCTTGTCATCTTCCATTTGAAAGTGATAGTTTGTCAAAATGTTAATTTACCACATACTTATGGTCATAACCCCCAAAAACACCCATTTATGATATGATAATTATGAAACTTTTCACATGGCTAACAAACTTATTCCAATCATATGGAATCACAATGTTTAATAGATACTACAAATCTCATAAAGACTAAAAATTAGTTCAATCATATTTTGAATATATTTTCATTTTTTAATACGTAATGACTTACATTTTTTTATCACAAATATACTTTGGAACTTCACAATATAAGTTGGAAAAAGGAATTTTTTTTTCAATTTAATTCTTTGTTTTATAATCTACCATATTATGCAAAAAGTTTGAAAAAATATGCTTCAATATTACCATGATTAAAGTTCAAACATGGACAATAGTACAATGTGACAACATTTTTGGCTCCCCCCCATAGTGTGCTTTCACCCCCCATAAAAATGAAATATTTGATAGTGTAGAGTGAGGAACAATTAAATGTCATCACATGGGCTAATTGTTATGATTAACTAATCAAAAATAGTTTATTGACATTTTTAGAGTGATTTTTATATTTATTATTGTGTGTATTTATTGGTTCATCTAGATTCAAATTCACACCATTTAATGGTTATACTTATATTAATTACATGTCATTATAGTGTTATTTTGGATGCTCATTTCATTAAGGAATGTTCTCTTTGCATATGCTTCTATGGTCTTTCCATTAAGGTTGTCACGATAATAGTTATGCATGTACAATGTGTTGTGATCAAACTAGCCTAATGGAAAATTATTGACATAGGGCCTTACTTCATTTTGCATAGACGTGGACTTTTCATTGGGAAACTACAATTGTGTGAAAAATGTGTAATAATTAATGAGTGTTAGGAACTCTAGGAAGATATTTCTTTCAAAATAAAAAGACAAATGAGTGAATCACAATTTGATTCACAACACTCACAACTACTTTTTTTTTAATGATAAAATTTTGCCAAAAAGATAAAATAAAAAATTAAGTTATTTGAAAAAAAAATTAGGCGAAAAATTATCAAATGGTGATAAGTTTCCAATTTATAATGAAAACTCCTTGATTTCTAAAAATAATTTGGCAAATATCATCCTTTTTTGAGGAGCATGTCAACACAAGTGCTCTAATAGATACATTTTTCATGTCCTATACAAAAGTGTCACCAATTTAAGTGAAATTTGACCAAATCTATCTAGTGTTGTTACATCACAAAAATGAAAAAACACACTTGTGGCCCATGGACAATCAACCTTCAAATCTTATTCATGTTTATGATGTTAGGAAATTATGTATAAGAGAAGGGTCTAAGTAGAAAGCCATCCATGATTGAATACTGGGGGTATATCAGATGGCATTCAAAAAATTTCAATCGCCATCCGACACACCATCACCATCAAATGACGATCGAAATTTTTTGAACACCCAAGAGGGAAAATGGGAGTATGTTTTTTTGTTTCCCCCAAAATGATAGCATATGCTTCCACACCTTTATGTGACCAAAAACATTTGGTCGCCATTCGACGATGCAGGTATGTCGGATGGTGGTTTAAAACTTTCCATCACAAAAAAGGGGGAGCACATGTATTATCATTTCTCAAAAGAAATTGTCCACCCCCCATGCCCTCTTGGGCGATTAAAAAATTTTAGTCGCCACCTAATGGTGGGTTATGTCGGATGGCAATTGAAATTTATTGGTCGCCAATCAACACACCCCCATTATTGGATGGAGACCAAAAATGGAGGCATGTTATATGTTTTTGGAAAGTTGTCATTAAGGACTTTCCAAAAACATATGACACACACCCCTTCTGTGGTGATTGAAACGTTTTAGTCACCATAGAAAGGGGCAACCGAAAATTTTCGATTGCCACAAGCTTGGCAATGGAAATTTGTTTTCAATCGCCATTCATAATAGGGGTAGCTTGAGTGTCAACAAATATTTTCCTACATTTGTTTTGATGGATGTGATGGACGTGTCATGATGGATGCTGATGTGATGCCAAACACAAAATGGTTGCGTCACATCATTTTGACAACCATGAGTGATGGGGATTGTCGAGTCATAAATCAAGATTGAAAAGAATCTTCAGTATGGCAAGTGTTAACATTGGTTTGAGATTTTGCCAACTTGGGATTAACAATCTAGACAAACTAGTTTTAATCATGAAAAATTAGCATGATGATCCCAAGTTTAGGTGCAATAATCCCCAACCTAAATCAATTCAAAAATACATTGACATTGAAAGTGACATAGTCTTAGAAAATTAAAAATTCATTTATGATTTTAATTTGTTTGAAAAAGACTAACTTTTGTAGTGTTGAAAGGTGTAGAATACGAAAAGAAAAAAGGGAGGTACCCATGAACATCCATGTTTTGGTTCTTTTAATTTGTTGGGTACATGTACATTAACCTAAATTGTTGTCTATTTTTTTTTTTTAATTTCTTGGTTGTACATACCTCAACCCTTAGGGCCAAAGTGGTTCAATGTTGAACAAAGGAAAATTGTGAAATTCCCTAAATTTATTTTAAAACTTCATAATAAGTTAGAGGGTAGATGTGTTGAATGTCATATGGGTTGTTTATTCCAAGTAGATGTGTCTATTGTTTACCTTTGTGTCAGTGTTTACATGAGTCATTATTTTTTTATTTTTTAGTTTCTATTCCCACTTGTCAATTATTGTCTAGTTGAAAGATGTGAATGCAGTTGTTGTGGGATGTCTTATGTTTTCAACTTTTACTCTTAACATTGGGGTTTCTTATGGTTATTGTGGGTTGTCTTTAATGTTTATCCCTAACCTTGGGGTTTTCTTTTGTTGTTGTGGGGTGTCTTCAATTTACATTTTTAACATCGGGGTTTCCAATTTACAAACAATGGGGGATTTGAAGCATGTCATATTGAATGTTGTTTTGGTATGTATAAAATTAATTTTTTAAAGGTTGAAAACACAAGGGTTGCTAAAGTTGATAGTGAGAGTGGTTAATTGTGTTTAGTTTTAAATTGAAACTAGATTATAAGTTTTGTGAAATTGAATGAAAACTTGTTGTTCAAATTATTTAAATCCAATGGTCTTATAGTCTTTTGATGTAATTGTCTTCATCAATTGAATGCAAGATCATTAATATGCATGAGCTTGAATATCTTTCCTTACTTGTGTGTATGGTGTTTGAAAGTCTGAGAATGCACTTTGCACCCACCATCCGATCTCTTGTCAATGTGCTAAGATTGCAACTAAAGGCAACCAATTACTTATGACTTCAAGAATTCTTGTGGCATCCACAATTCAAAGTTTCTGAAATGTTAGGTTATAATGATTTATTTAAACTATAATATTACATCTAGATTTCTAAAATTCTATTTAGATGGTTTATGTCTAAAGGGCATCACTATTTTCCATATTTATTATGCATGCCCGTTTGAAAAAAAAAACATGTCCTATATATGTCTATGCCCAACGAGCTTCAATATGTCAAAAATTCATTTATGCCCAGGCCTATTGGGTTTCACATATGATTTTTTTGGTTCATACCCTACCCATAAGGTATTGTTGAAAATAAATACTCGCCCAACACCAGTTTTCACCAATGTTGGGCAATTTAAATTTTTTTCAATAATCGCCCATTTTAATTTTAAGATTTAAAAAAAAAAATTGAACCAATTCTTTTTCCATCTTATTATTTAGATTAATTCGCATTTTTTCTTTTGCTTCTGCTTATTTTGGTTCTTTCTCCATTAAAATTTGTTGGTTCTTTAAAATTGATTTTAATTTTTAAATAGTTAAAGGCTTTTATATGCCCAAAAAAACCAACAAACTTCATTACAAGGGAAAACATTTAAAAATTGATCATCATTCAATTTTTTTGTTCAAATGAGATTTCAATTTCATCTAACTCTTCCTTCAAATCTATTTCAAAATTTATCAATTCTACCAAAGTAAAAGGGGCCTTACAACCAACCCTTACATCATTAGGCCAATTTTTTGTCACAAAGATTAACTTCTCAAGGTTTTTTTAATTGTAAACAACACCTTTTAAAATTGGTAAGTATACCAACAAGGGAAAATATTTTTTCAGTTTCTATTTGAAAACCTATAATCCTTAATATTTGTTTAACCAAAAAGCCAACAATTGGGAACACAAATTTTTGTTTTTTCCACCACTCCAATGGACATTTGATGTTTTTTGCATCCACTTGTACATATACCTTCTCACCTACCTACCTACCTACCTACATACTTACCCACCCACCTACATATTATCTATTTACCTATCCACCCACTTACCTACTTAATTTTAATCACTAAGTGTAACCATGAGGTTTAGCTAACCACTATGTTTAGCTACTAGATTTAACCATTAGGTTTAGCCATATTTTAGTCATTAGGTTTAATTTAAATTTAACCACTAAGTTTAGCCATTATGCTTAACCATTAAATTTTGGCACTAGGTTTAACCTAAATTGAACCACTAAATTTGGCCAATAAATATAGCCTAAATTTAGTCACTAGGTATAGCTACTAAATATAGCCTAGGTTTAACCACTATCTTTAACCATTAGAGTTACCCACTAGATTTAATTTAGGTTTAGCCATTATGTTTAGACATGAAATTTAACCATTAAGTTTATCAATTAGGTTTAACCATTATATTAAACCACTATATTTAATCAAGGTTTTTTCATTATGTTTAACCATTATTTTAAATCATTAAAGTTAACCATTATTTTAAATCGTTAAATTTAATTGTTAAATTTAACCATTATTTCATGTCACAACCCTAGTTTTGGGTTCACGACCAAAGCAAGGGCTTGTAAAAGTGCAAGGCAAGAGGGAGTTTTGGGAGACATATCTTACTTCTAGGAGTGTAGGAGAGTGTGAGAGAATGAACCCTCACACTCCTAAGGCAACTCCCACTTGGGGAGTTGGAGTCTCGATGGATTCTTGAATCTTTAAGGAGAGATTTCAGGGGTCAAAACCCATTAGATTGAGGAGTTAGTTATATCATTTAAAAGCTATTGAAACGTAGATGTCTAAAATGGGCTCGCATCACCCACAAGTTATGGCCAAAAAAAAAACTGGGAGTCAAATTGGCAGTTTGACTCTCGACCACTAAAAGTTGAGAATCGACCTGATTTCCTTGTGTGTAGGTAGTTTGTGACATACCATTAGAAAGATCTCGACAAGGGCTATAACTTTGCATCAAACCTCATTTCAATCAAAGGTCTGCACACAAAGTTATGGGGCTTCAAAGTGGGAGTCATAACTTTGAGAATTTCGGGATTCCCATTTGGATGTGGGCCTCGTGGAGAGGCACACAGTATACTATAAAAGGGAAGGTGGTGGTTTCCCCCAAGTTCGGGCTGTGGTGAGTCTTATGAGTTCGCATTACCCGTGGCTCATCCTAGCACCAAAAGTGCTCCAGCTATGCACTAACTAACTTGTTGTTTAATTTTGTGCAAGTCCATGTGAATGATAGGTTGCTTGTCATTCTTCCTAATCCCATCCCAGAACTCTAGCATGTCCCTTTACCCCCAAAGTGCTGCGAGCCAGAGAGCATGCCCCAACTCCTTGTTTTCCTGTTGTTTTCACTTTAGACTCACATTTGAATCTATCAAAAAGCTTTGGGGCACGTTACTTTAAGTCTCTAAGTTTCATCACTAAGCTTAGCCATTACTTTCACTAAGTTTGGCCACTAGATTTAGCCATTACTTTAAGTCATTAAATTTAGCCACTAGGTTTAACCATTATTTTAAATCACTAAGTTTGACCACTAGTTTAGCCATTACTTTAAGTCATTAAATTTGGCCACTAAATTTAGCCATTATTTTAAATCACTAAGTTTGACCACTAAGTTTAGCCATCATTTCAAATCACTAAGTTTAACCATTAGGTTTAGTTATTATTTTAAATCATTAAGTTTAACTATTAGGTTTAACTATTACTTTAAATCATTAAGTTTAGCCATTAATTGTCACTTAGTTTTAGCCATTATGTGTAATGATGTGAAATGAATATGTGAAATAAAAAACTTGATATAAATTGAACACCTTTGATGGTGTAATCCATTGGTAAGGATTTGGTTTATTATTGGGAAGACTTGGGGTTCATTTCTTTATATTTACAACCTATGTGCATGTTGAGAAGGCCAAAGTAGGTAGGTTAAACTAAGGTAGTTAAGTTAGGTAGGCTAGACTAGTTAACATTTACTTGCTTGAGTGCCTTTTTTCGACCTACCTAAACCTATTTACTACCTACTTACCTACCTACCTACCTACCTATTAATTTTAAAAAAATATTCCAAAAAATGATTTTAATTTAAATATAAAATTGACCTAGTCAAATTGTCCATTATCCACCAGTCAACTAGTTTGTCCAATAATCAATCATTTTGTCAATCACTTCGTTAGTCAAAATGACAAGGTCCAATTTGACTACCCAACTACGTTAAACATGTACAAAACAACTTGTCCAAATTCACAGGGTGGTTTTTTTACGCCTATCAATTTTGGGTATTTTTTGACAAGAAAACCCAATAAAAAAAACCATGAATTGTAGTAGTGTCTTGGATTGAGTAATTGCACCCACCTTCTTCATGGAATCACAAGCTTTCAAATCATTAGTAAGATATTAACAACATTTGGACATAACATGCCCATAACAACTATTAGCATATGGCTATGACAACATTAGTAAAACACATGTGACACAATGTTTTTTAAGGCATTCGTGAAAATGTTCAAGTTGGTGGTGTTTTCATCTTTTCCATAAGTTCACCATAAGATTTGATTGAAAAAATTAATTCAAAAGACCTTCAATTTGGCCTTTTTGCCCCCTTGTCCAACTTGACAAAAATGTTATTTTTGACAAGTTGATTTGGACATGTTTATTTTGAATGGACTTTTGGTTGGCTATTTTGACAAGTTATTTTGATTGAGTTTTTTTACTAGGTTTTTTTATTGGTCAAATGAAATAACAATATCTATGCAACAAATTAGAAAATTTATAATAATGACAAAATATATTTATTTACTTATTTATCTACCTATGTTATCCATCCTACCTACTTTACCCTAGGTAGAAACACACTATGCCCCCAACAATTCTAATCCCAAGGTAATTTTCTTTGCAATTAAGTTTTTTGATAATGTATGGAAACCACATCTTGGATTATATATATATATGATTGATTATTTTTACACTTAAGTTAGGTAATTATTTAAAAACTACAATAAATTTTGAAAAATTTAAACATACAAAATATATTTTCAACAAAATAATACTTCTCACAAATCATGAAAAAATACATATATATTTCAAACTAGGGTTATGGGTGCAATTTCTAGGGAGTTTTTTTTTATGATGAATAATATTGATATTCATATTAATTGAATCTAAAACCATTTAAAAGTTCAAAAATTTTGGTTGAAAATCCTCTCAAAACTATTTTTTAAAGAAAAAAACACTACCATATATGAAAAATGAAAATTTTTAATAAATTGGCATTGCATTTTCTTTCAATTTTATTTTATTTAGTAATGTTTCATGAATCATAAACATGAAACTCTATGGCCATTGAAAAAATGTATTTTATATATTTTACGTACATTGATTTTATTTCTTCCTTTTCATCTAACTACAATTGGATCAAAATGAACTTTAGATTTGAAAATGTTTTCATGCAGTATCTAAAGTTTTTTTTCCTTGTAATTAGGATTGCCAAATAATGTCATCAAGATTTTAGCTTATTACATACAATGATAGTTTTATACATCACTTTTTCTTGGACAAACATGGTTCATTTGTAATTTGCTTTGACCCCTTACTTTAGCTATTAGGCTAGGTTAAATTAGTTAGTTAAACATATTCAAATAGGTTACAAGTGTGAAGATTTGAACCCCTCACCTTCACACTAAAGGTCCAAACCCTTAACCATAGCACTGATTTTTTAATGAATGATAATTTTTGTTATCACATCATTATGAACATTTCTTCCTATCCTATTTATGTGGTTTAACCTACCTACCTTAAACTACCTTAAACTACCATAAGTTATTTAAAACTACTTTTAAGCCTCTTTAAATTTTACTTAGGTTATACTAAATTAAGTTATTATATGCTAAAAACATTTACCCTAAATTATTCCGCGTTATTTACCCCTAGGTTATTCTAAAGTATTTGTTTTACTTTAAATTAATTAACCTTAGGCTATTTTAAATTATTACACCCCATGTCATTTTTAGGATTATTATAGGTTATTCTACCCTAAATTATCTTAATTTATTAAATATCATAAGTTATTTTATTTTAAGTTATTTAATTTTTTTTTACCTTAAACAATTGTAAGTCATTTTACGTTAATATATTAATGGCCTATAATAACCTAAGTTAAATAACTTAAAATACGTTTTTAAATATCTTTTGAAATGGCCCTAAATAATTTTGGAATCAATAGTTTACAATATGTTATAATAACCTAGGTTTTAACTAAATACCCTAGGCTTAGCAAGTATGCCACAAATCAATATAATTGAGTTGACTAAGTGTCAAATCAATCATATTGATTTGATGACACCTTTGTTATTTAGTGTGGCTTATTTGATTAAACCATTAGCTGTCTTGATGGAATTTTTTTTAGTTTGTCTTTTTTCACTAAGTGAATGACATAAAACTTGGTAAAAAATGTCACTTTATTCAAAATAAGTAATCAAAAGAACCATGTTTCTTTCATGCCCCATACCTTTAGCCAAAGTGAACATCCATTTGGTCAATGTAAACACTTTGATAAAATTGAACCTTAATCGTGATTTCTTACAATGGTTATAACCTTGTCACCAAGTTTTGAAAATAAAGTGAATCCTTTAATTGCAAAGCCATGGCACTTCTTTAACGTTTCATGAACATTGAAAATTTTCACAATAATGTGACAAGGACCCACCTTTTGTTGATGTAATTGATAACTAAAACAAATGTGTCAAATTTTCTTAATGCCATCTAAAGATCAAATTTGGTATTATCCAAGCATGATTAAGATACCCCAATTGAAACATAAGGACTCATTCCTAGGACTCCCAAATCATTGTCTTAGGTTTTATGAAGAATAAGGTCAATTTGTTATATATATATATATATTAGTCAAATGAAATAAATTTGCTCCATATTTTATGCAAGCCTCTAAAATATTTATCATTTTCATTTATGAAAGTCAAAATAATAAAATTTATCCAATGTGGGCCATGTTTTATCAAATGGCCCCAAATTCCCAAAAATTTCACTTTTAAGAACTTTATACATTGCAATAGGGGGGACTTTGAAAGCTAAGGTGATTCATTTTTTGGATGTTTTTGAATTTTTTGCAAAATGTACTTTATTCAAATGCCATAAATGCATTGCAAAATCATCAACTTGAAAAACATATTTATGGATTAAGATTGTGCTTGAATAAAATTATTTATGGAGAGGTGAAATTCAATAAACATACACCAATCGTATAATAATGGACTTTTAAAATGAACATATGGACTATGTTCTAGGTTTTGCATTAATATTCAAATGCATTTTTTGTTATGATTTCATTTCAATATTTTTTATAGGGAGTAAATATATGATACATTTAATGGAAAGAAAAAAATGGATTGAAAAAACTACAACAAAAACTTTAACCAACAAATAACTATGGACTTTTGAATGATCAAATTTGGACCTTATTTTCCTAAGTCACTATCTTAGTCATTTTTTATTGCATTGATATTTTTTTCCCCGTAACATGTATGTCAAAGAATTATTTAAATGGGTAGCCTTTCATATGGACTTTATTAGTTGATTAATCACCACGTAGGGCCGATTAAGAAATTGATTTTAAATTAAAGTTTCCATTCTAGTGTTAAAATATGGACTTTTGGGATTGTGACTCTTGTTGCTTTTGAGCCACCCTAACTTGGTTCTTGTTACATTTGAACATTTTATATACATTAGCACCTAAGGTTTTTGTGGTAAGAATCTTGAAACAAAGTAATTTGTTTAAACATTCCCCATGAGTCCTTAAATTTATTTTTCATGTGACAAAATCCACTCAAATTAGGAATCTTTAAACTTGTTCAAATTTGAAATGCTAGATGCATAAAATAAATACCTTATAAATGTATGTATCTATGAAGAAAAAATAATTCAACATGAATATGCCATTAAATTTCAACAACATTTATAAATGAAAGGGTCCATTGGATATTTAATGAGACAATCCTTTCTGGTACCCCAACCATGTTTTAACCATGTTGGCTAGGCTTTTTAATCTAGGGTTAACATGTGGAAGCTTGTACAAAAAATGAGTTGAATTTTTTTTATCACACCATTTTGTAGGCAAAAATGAAGTTATTTTGTGTTTTTTTATGTTAGGAAGTTGTTGGCTACACGATTGTTGTTGCTCTCAATTTTGGAGGCAACCATATGCTCCTACAAGTAGAAAGAATGGCAAAAGTTTTGTAAATAGAATATAAAATCAACATCCAAATATTAAGCGAATGGAATTTATCTCATATAAACCTTCAAAGAAAAATCTTTTGTGGGAATGGAACCCTGATTCAAATGGATCTTGCCCATTGCAGTAAGAGATAAACCTACAAAAAAACAAAAATGTAGGTATTAGTTCAATAAAAATAACAAAGACATAATAACTATCAATAAACACATACCAAAACCAACAATAAGTTATAGACTACAAAAGCAAGATTATGAAACCAAAAAAAGGTTTAAAAAATAAGGTAACAAGTCTTTTTGTAAAATGTTATTATTGTTATGTTGCCCTTTGAACCTTTTTTTGGGTCCATGATCACATTGTTATTAAAAAAGGGAAATTTTCCAAAGAATGAAATTTTATTACATACATATGCACTACCAAGTCTAGATGTGTGGTAAGTTAGTTTCTCAATTTGCTCTTAGTGAAAGACAAAGTAAAGAAACACCTTTCACCTTCCACATTCCCCAAAACCATAGTCATTAGAAATGAACTTTAGCCATTCAAATAACTTATGAGAAATAATTTGATTATTAGGTAGCAATATTACCCACATTTTTTAACATGGGTTACAATTTGTGGGTGGTTTCAATATTGTTAAAACATTAGACATCATAATCATCTTGAATAAAGATGTTTATTCATCCAACTTAACCTCATCAAACAAGGGATGAATAAAAACTTGGTTGGGACCAATGTTCTTCCCATATAATAATGTGTTCAACTTCTAGTTGAAGCCAGAACTAGGGGTAAATAATGTTAATGGCATTCATTATTTCTTGTGATGGAAACCCTCTCTCCAATTAAGTTCAATGAGGCCATGAGTAACATTGTTACATTGGCTTTTAACATCTTGCATAACCATCAACTAGTCCATCATTGAAACCCAACTCAAACACCATGTTAGTTTGCATCAATTATACAACATGTAGCTCCTCCCATTAAATTGAAATGTTGCATATTCAATCTGTGAAAATGGTTTAGTAGATCCCAAACATGATGTAAAACATCATTGTAATGGTCCACAATATCAAAAAGATTGACCAAAGTCATTATGCTTAACCCTACTTACTCATCATAATACATTTTATAAAGATCCCCTTAACAACTTTTGATAGCAGCAACAAAATCACAAATAAAAACAGCTCAAGTTTGAACAAACTTAAAAAGATTTTGAACATATTCCAACATAGGGATGATGCAAACAAGACCCAAAAATACCTCAATATTGCAAAGTAGCTCCAATTTTGCCTTAGTAGATTCATTTGACACTTGTTCTTGAAACATCCATATCACCAAAATCTTATATTCAGTTAAAATTTGCTTGGCAAGAAAAAACATGGAGATCCAATGTGTTTTGACATTGCAAAGGATTCTCAAAGCTTTTTGTTCCAAAAATTCAACCAATTAATTGCATATGTCCAAAACATGCTTTTATACAAGATTGTAACAAAACTTCAATCTTGGACATAAATGGTAGATTGGAAAATGTCTGAACAATAAGATTAATTCAAAATGCACCCCTAGCATGAAGGGGCATGTTTTTCCTTCAACTGTATGATAACATCAGTCTTAGCCCTTTGAAAAACTATCACACCATTAGCACCAAAGTTGATTAATTTGGAAGTTAAATCAATTTTAGAAAGGCTTCCATACTATAATAGGCTTGCCATAATCACCTTAGTTAGGTTGTCTATAATAGCATTAAACAACATTTGTTCCAAAGTTAACAAAATAGGTATGCATTTTCAACCTTCAACCACATACACATGGACAACAATTCACCCTTGGCAATCCACAATAATGACTTCATCAACAAACATAAAAAGGAACTTTGTTGATTGAATAATTGGACATGTTTTTGTGAACACAAGCTTTTGCATGCATTTGGCCATTACCCAAGCATTTGTGTCACTCTAGTGATGTTGAAGGCTCTTTGTAGAAATCAAAAGATTCCCTCATGCTTTCATAGTCAATAATTGGGCACCCATGTTTCAAGAGATGATAAACTATCACAAATTGCACAAATTTGTCTTTACATTCAAAATTTGATCTAGTTTAGAGATGATCAAGAATATAATTCTTACCGTGCAATGTTGTAAACTAACATTCATTCTTAGCATGTTGGTTGGTTAAACTAATATAATATTGACCTTTTGTTGCCTATGGCTTCATTACAAGAGCCTTTTAGTGACTTGTGTGTTTTTGAAGGCCATCAAACTTGGGGACAAGTAGCTTTTCATGTTTATCTACATGAGGTCAAATTTTACATCTCACCATTAACAACTTCCTATTCAAACTAACAGTTGCTTTTGCCCAAGGCAATTTGGTAGCCCAAACATATTTAAAAACTCAATTAAGTTCCCATTCAATCTTTTTAGGTTTCTTGCAAGGACCAAGAGGATTAGGATTTGTGAAAGCATGAGCTTCTTCCCAAACATTAGTAGTGCTAGAAGAAGATGTTGTAGACATCAACACATCAAGGATTTCAAGGTTTTGTTGCATTGTAGCAATTGAACCATGCTTTAACAACAACTCAGTAACAAACACATCAATAACAAGCTTGGAAATTTTTTTGGAGGTTTTAAAGGAACCATACCTCATATTGGAAGTATAACAAAAAAGTAAGTTGAATTCCAAACCTACATAATATGTAGGATGCAAAAAAAAAACTACAATAACTATAAAAAAAATTTGAAAATTGAATTGTATGAAAAGGTTATTTTTGGGCAAAAGGACACAAGGTCCTTTTCTAAAGTAATGTTGTTGGCTTGTTTGATTTCATTTGCATCGACTAAACATTAAGCTAAACATTCAAGATTGAGCTTGTACTTGGTTACGATTGTTAATAATTATCATCATACCTAGGCATGTGTTGGCACCATGAACTTGAGCCTTGTTGCACTATCGTAAATTGTAGCAACACCAATTGGGATTCAAATCTTCAAAAACAAATTTGTTGCATTTTATATCATTATACACAAATTGTTTTGAGATAAATTAGATTATTTTTTATTTTTCCAAAATTTTGAAGAGTTATTTATTACTTGTGCAAAATTTTTAATAATTATCATAAAATTAGATTCTAAAACATTTTGCCTATTGGGTTTGAACTTTAAACTTGTCAATCCTAGAATTTCAAAGTGTGACAATCTAAACACACTTAGACTATCTCATAAAGACATCAAAATCATGTTTGTTGTTTAGTCTAAACATTACCTACCAAAAATTTCAGAATTAAAAAACCAACACTTGAAGTTAAGATTTGATATTTAATTAATTGTGTAGCAATTTGTTGCCAAATTGCTTTCAGTATTACAATAATCCAACGACTGATGTCCATATGGAATAGTTCGATGATCAATCTTGTATCCACCTTGGGAAATTTTTTGAAGACGAAATCACAAATAATTGATATCCAAATGTTTGAAACTTCAAAACAATTTTATAATAGATCTTGCCAACATAGAATGAAAATGTACATGCTTCAAAACAAATATCCTATTGTCATTCAAAAGTCCACATAAATTTTCAAATCGATTTTAATAATCATATTCAAGAAACTAAATAATCATTAAACCTTCAACCTTGTAAAGTAGGCAACTACATACAAATTCATGAAAACAAAAAAGGTGGTGAAGCTTTGAATAAAGCTCTTGCAAAAGGTGGAGAAATGCAATAGAAGACCATTGAAGAAGAGTTGATCCTTTATCATCATGCATCAAAACCTGACATGCACAAATCACGATTGGTGGCAACAAACTTTAGTCGTTTATTGAAATCCTGGCCTTAAAACCTAAAACAATGTCAATTCCCAATGAATTTGGTGGAATTTGTAACCTAAAATCATAATTGGGAGGTCCAATTTCAAATTTTTTGGTAAAAAATATGTGAAATTTCACCATTAAAAAAACCCTGTAATTTGGAGATCAATCAAGCTTAGGAAATCAATAAAGCAAACCAAACTAAAGAAACTTGAAGATTTCAAACTTAAGAAGAGTAATAGGATAGAACAAAGTCCATAAAAAATGAGAATAATGCAAAATGTACATTAAATTGTAAAGCTCCTCTCAACTTGAGTATCACTTGGAGACATTAATGCAAAACAAGGAAAATCAACTATTATTTGGCTAGACTCAATGATCACATTGAACAATGCCAAGGCTTGAAACTTTGCCCATTGCATTGTAGTCTTCAAAACACACTTTTCATCATTTCTTTACATTGAATTGTGCAACTTCTCCATCCTTTGTAACCCTAAGAATCCAAGCACCCTAATCTACATGCCCTTACCATGTAAGAAACCCAGAATGTCCCCAGCCATGTACATTCACTAGCCTTCACAAACCAAAGGCTTGTTTGTGAAAAATCCTTACTTGTTATGAACGAGGAGATGCCAAGCCATGCAGGTCAGTTTAGATTTTTGAAAGACAATTGCCTATCCATCAAGGCTTCAGCTATGCTTGTATATGCCCTGGTATATATGCACCCAACACTGGTATAAACCCTAAACCATCTACTTAGTAATGGCTGGCCCTTAGTAATCACTTACTTTCCTACCTACCTACCTAAATATAGGGCCTACTTCTTACAGAATGGGTTCCAAAGGTGAAACCAGACATTAACTCAGTTGAGGTTCATTCATGACTGAGTCATAACAGGCATCCAGTGGATGGTAGGCTGGAGGGTGCTGGTTTACTCTGGCCCCAACATTCACTATTGCCAGTCTTCTAGAACTCTATTGTCACCCATGGATTGACCTGTGGTGCTGGGGAAATTAAAACCCTAACTGGAGTTAGGGACTTTCAGAACACCACTCTGAAACTGCTACTTTCAAAGACATTATGGCATTTGGGTTGGTACAGAAGTTAACTATTGTAAATTCTTGATAAGGAATTATGGTGCAAAAAGATAGGTAGAGAGTTTGGACCCTAAACCCTAGAAGTTCTGAAGAGATTCTAAACCTGGTCCATCTCGTTACATAGTTCCCTGGCTGTGAAAACCTCTTACAAATGCATGCAAAGCATCCATGGCTGGGCATTCTGTTTTGGAAAACCTCACTACAAAGCAAACACCATATGGCCGGAAATTCCATCGTGGAATTTCACTTCACCCTGTATGTGTGAGAAGTCCCACTTTACTGGTCGGGATTCCACTCCTGTTTTACAAAGGGGCAAAGCCCTGGAATGGGCCACCGGTCCCGGAATCAGACCTAAATGCCCTTGCTCCCCAGGCTTTACCGTACTCTAAGTGGTCATGAGCTCATGAGCTCCATATCTAGTTTGACAAACATTGGTGTCAATAGCACTGGCTGTAAATATCAAACAAAATCATTTGTATTTGTGGATTTGAGTGAGAGCCTCAAGAGGATGAGAGAGAGATCTTTATTTTGATGTATGATAGACTCAAAATCTTAAGGAGTGGAATAAATGTGCTATAAATGGTAGATTAAGATGTCAACTTGTGATTTATGCCACTCTTGAAAAATTCTATGTAAGAAATTGATAATCATAAAGTTACAACATGAACAAAATAGGTGTGGGTACAGAGTAAAGCCCTAGGAGGGGGGAAGAGAGGGGCATTCCCAACAAGAACGGACCTAGGAGAAGGTTGTTGTCGTGGAGTTTGGCCCTACATTTTGCGAGTGGGGGGCCTAGGATGAGGTAGTGGAAGCCGGCCGTGGGTGAACCAACACCCACCTTAGTACCATGGTAAATAATCCATAAATCCATTTAAATTATTTGTAAAATATTACAAATATCACATGCTTAGACTTAATCAGAGTCTCTTAGTTCAAATCTAACATTATTTTGGGCTTAATTAATATGGTCACAAAGAGGCCTCACTCACAACGGTGAAGGTACGGAGGTGGGTGCCGGTTCACCCTGGTGGAAGCCGAGTCCAACCCTGAATTATTTTGGAACGTTCCCCACCTATGGGCTTTACCAATGGGACCCGTGGAGAGTTATATTTGGGGGGGGGGGAGCTATAGGAAAATATTATTATACCTAGTTATGTGGGCTTTTAGTATTTAAAAAAAACTTTGGTTGCACTTCCCAACCAAAAAAGGTTTGCCACCCGTCTCTATGAGTACCAATGCTTTGGAACCTTCTGACCAAGTGTGGGTACTTCGGAACCTTCTGTTCTGTTCGGATCATGATAATGATAAGAATGAAGAAGCATCATTAACTTAGTCCCCCCCCCCCAGCAGGCATTTCAAACGTCTACTCATCATCAGGGGGTTTTGGTCATTCCGAGTATCATATATTTGGTCGGATTTGGAAAGGAAAAAAATTCTAGAAACCTTTTGGTGCAGTTGGAAATGAGCCTTTCCCACATCAAAAATTTCTCATGTTTTTCATATTTCAATTGACATCCCCAAATGATGGGGATGTCGATTGCAGCAGGGCCGTGCCCCCTACGGAATTGAAAGTTCAGATCCCAAAACAAATGGGCTGTTGTATGGAGGTTGTGCATTTACTCAATTTGCAATCCAGATCCCCAAATGACATGTCGTGGAATGTAGGGCCTGCCCCCTTCTTAATTGAAAATTCATGTCCCCAAACAACAAAAAGTGGAATGCTGGTCATCCATTTGCACCATTGCAATCCAGGTCCCCAAATGAAGGGACGTGGAATGCTGGCCATGCTTTGACGTAATTGATAATTAGGTTTGAAAATTGATGACATGTGGAATGCCAGCCATGTTTTACTTCTATAGTCATCGAGGTCCACAATGGAGTAGGATGTGGAAAGCTGGCCATGGTTTACTTTGTGGCCATCGAGGTCTCAAACCACTGTGGAATGTTGGCCATGGTTTGCTTTGTGGCCATCGAGGTCTCAAGATGGAACAGGACCTGAAATACTGGCCACGATTTACTTTGTGGGCATCGAGGTTCCAAGATGGAACGAGACGTGAAATGCCGGCCATGGATTACTTTGTGGGCATCGAGGTCTCAATATGGAACGGGACGTGAAATGCTGGACATGTTTCACTTTTGTGGACATTGAGGTCCCAAGATGGAACGGGACGTGAAATGCCGGTCATCCCTTCCCCTTTGTGGCCGTCGAGAGCTTCGTTGCAAAAGCGAAGGAGTCGAAGAAGTGAAAGAAGGAGGGCTCTGGGGTTTGCACAATCTGTCGCTTATATTCGTCGCATACTTACGGCTTGACGTTGTCGCTTGCGGATCGGCTTGTTGTTTGCTTTCTGTTAATAGATCGCTCGTAATTTTTCAAGAAAAAACATAATCCGGGGGCTGCTTACAAGATGGGGCTCACTTTCACCAAGTTGTTTCAGAAACTGTTCTCCAAGCGGGAGATGCGCATTCTCATGGTCGGTCTCGATGCCGCGGGTAAGACGACCATTCTGTATAAGCTGAAGCTTGGAGAGATCGTCACCACCATTCCAACCATCGGTAAGACCGACTCCCGCTGCAATTTTACTTTTTTCGCTGGGGACGATGGTGAGGGTTTTCGTGTGGTTTGCTTCTGTGAACGTCTTTTTCTTCCTAGTAGCATAGAGTCCATGTGTAGAGTGGTCTGTTAATTAGGAAGTGCAGAGTGGGTAGGCGCAGGGGAGGATCCGCCTGAGAGCGTGGTTACTCGGAGCATGACAATAATCCTAGCCATAAATCTTCACACACCAGTTTCTTCTTTTCAGATGAATCAGAAAAGATTCATGAAGCACGTCCTGCTGGACGTCTTTTAACTTTGTGCTCCCTACTTCGACTCCCATCTGTCGTTTCCAACCCACTCCGCGTGCACGATATTACAGAAATACAATCTTGGATCTTAGTTCTATTACTTTTTGACTCACGATCCGTGAGCTTTATACAAAGGTATAGGAATAGTTCTCTCTGCTTTGTCGAACTGGTCCATCAGTTCATTGAATATGGATGCCACTGCTACATCTCTGTTTGTTACTGCAACTGAATTGTGGCCTATCAGTATCACCTCAAAAGCATGTGAGGTCATTCCCACACTCAAAAAGTTCTCATGTACAGGGGCTTCTAATCCCTGCCAATGTTAGTTTGATTGCATCTAAGTCTGAAGTCGGACCTGTCATCTTTACAATCAGGTTTGTAGATGTGATATCACATGTGTAGTGTCTGGAAGTCTTTATTTTCAAAGAACCAGATATTTACAGTTTTCTTGGTTGTAAAGGGTTGTGGCAAACCTCAATACCAGGTTACAAGGTTTGTATTCATCAGTAGTTTGGTGGTGACTTTTTGTTGTTGCAGAGGTATCCATATCTCTATGATCAGCTTCTACTTGTGATATGGTTTCACCACCATGATAGGGTTCCTGCTTGTTGTCAATGACTTTTAAGAGTGAAGCTGCTTTTGAACATTGATTCTGAGAGCTCTGTTGCAATCTGTGGATGAATTTCAAGGATTCAATGTGGAGACAGTGGAGTACAAAAACATCAGCTTCACAGTTTGGGATGTTGGAGGTCAGGATAAGGTATAAGGATGGTTTTCATCTCTCAAACATAGCCACTGTCTTGTGCTTATATGGTCAAGAGATATTGCTGGTGACCTTGTTGCTTCTTTAAACTAGTCAGTGGATGGTATAGTGCAGGTGCCAAACCCAGTATTGTGTCATATTCATCCAGACATTGTAGAAGTTTTTGTCAGCACTGCAGTCTTACTCATGCATGCAGGTTCCTTGTGATATGATGTCAAAGGAGCCTCATAGGAACCCTGTTCTAGACAATTGTGTCAGGTCAGTTTGCTTGGGGACTGGGCTTTTGTATGAATTTGGAGGATGCTAATAACAACGTGGTATCATGAAACAGATTCGGCCATTGTGGAGGCACTACTTCCAAAATACACAGGGTCTGATCTTTGTGGTAGATAGCAATGATAGAGATCGTATTGTGGAGGCAAGAGATGAGCTGCACCGAATGTTGAATGAGGTAACTATAAGATGTTCTAATAGGTGGGGATTAGTCTGAGATAGGGTTTGTCTACCTATGAACTTTGAAAGCACTCCAGGGATTGTTTCATCTCTGTGCATGACACAGAGCAGCTTGTGCATGAAGCCCACTTGTGTGTACTCAACCTGGTTCTAGATGGAGGACATAGGCAGTGGGAAAGTTATGGTAGTTAGTCAACATGACATTGCTGTTGATGGTGACAGAATATGTGGGAGACCATCACCACTCCTTGTTTTCTTCTGCTCTTTGTATTTCATGTCTCTCTTCTCTTTCTCCTTCAGTTGTCTTGAAATCTTGTCAACTTTAGGATCAGGTCATATCATAAGTTCTATTTAGGTTGACTAATATTGTAAGTATGGAGGGCTCTTGATACCTAAGAGGATATGCTTTAATTTCCAACTTGTCAGTGATGTGGTGCTCATACAATGCTGTCTAGTTTGAGAATGATGCTGGAGCCACAATCTGGGAAGGATTGCACCTGTGTTCAATGTAGAGAGATCTAATTTTTTGCTTGGGTTGCTACAGGATGAGCTGCGTGATGCAGTCCTCCTTGTTTTTGCCAACAAACAGGATCTGCCTAATGCCATGAATGCTGCTGAGATAACTGACAAGCTTGGCCTCCATTCCCTCCGTCAACGCCATTGGTATGTCTGACATCATATTTCACAACTTGAACAAATATGTGTACCATCCAAAGCAATATGTGCTTCCTCTTTTCAGGAAGAGGAATTCATTGTTCTCCTGAAAAGATGTTGGCTTTTTGTGCAGACAAAGGAGGGAACTTGGCTCTCACGTTTGCTGGATAAGTTTAGAATCCATCACTCATTCCTCCTCCTTTGCAATGTTGCCAGGTATATCCAGAGCACATGTGCTACGTCTGGGGAGGGCTTGTACGAAGGTCTTGACTGGCTTTCAACCAACATTGTTAAGGTAAATGTCACATCAGAGGATGTGCAAAATTCTCTTTCATTGATTCTTGACTGAAAGGATCTTTTACCCTGTTTAAGTTGTTTTCTTCACCTGCTCAATGCAGAGACATGACATTTGGGATATGCTTTGCAGACTTAAAACTGTGTGACCCGAAGAAGGTTGGAGATTGTGTTCTTTTGAACAACTTTGGTGGTTGGAGAGCTGGTGCCATCGATGGTGCTGTCTGTCCTGGTTGGTGATTTAGTTACTATGTGATGACCCAGTGCTGTTTAGGGGTTCAGAGTCGATTGATGAAATCTGTGTGCCTCTATATCTCTTGATTTGTAGTTCTCTTCTGTATTCTGAAAGTTTGCAATTGTGTTGGAGGCATAGATAGTCTGAACGTAGCATATCTAAAGACCTTGGAAGGAAATCATGTTATAGACCTTTTTGTCTGGACATTGTAAGTACTGTCAAATTCTTCTTCAAAAAGTAAGATCTACTGGTTCTAGCCATCCAACATATTACTGAGGTAATTCAATGTATAGTGAATCTGTGCTGCAATGTCTTCCTCTCAACTCAGATCACCCCCCATCCATGCGAATGTCGCCTTCCATCACCACCTTGCTGCTCTGAAGAATGCAAATGATCATGTTGGTCATGTCAGCTTTGCTTTGTCATAGAAGTTGAATATGACCCATTTAAACGACAAATGCCTTATTAACTATAGTCACAAAGTAGTGAAGATCTTAGTTTTATCTTTAGTTTGAAATGAGTAGGTAAAATTGAAGAACACTTTTAAGGTATACTGGGGATTTCAAATAATATCAATATTCATACTTGCATTGGTCTCCTCACTACTCATACGGTAAATCTTTAAAATCACAAATTTCATTGACAATTGTACATTGGCACTGCTTTAGGTGTGCAGTTTTATGTTCCATTTGTGACTGTCCTTTGCAATGACAGTTCCACCTTAACACTTCCATGCTTGGAACCCTTTCATATTTGTTTTATTATAGGATCACCTTTCTATCATTACACACGAAAATTGAATGTGTTCTGGTCTTTCCTAGCAACACCAACACATATTTGACTTCAATTTAGGTCACATCATATTGAATAAAAAGTTAATCCTTTTAAAATCCTGTTTGAGATTCTTATGGTTTCATAAGTTATAATCAATACACAAATTTTAAAAAGTGTTTTCAATAGCTTAAGATTGAATTTGATGCATAAAATTGATGGAAGTGGAAATGATTTCATGGAAAATTTATATGATAATTAAATTTTGTTTTGATACTTTACTTAGGTGACTCACAATTGCTTGAAATTGTTGCATTTATTACAATTTTTTAATTTTCCAAAAGTGAGTCCAGCAAGTTCAACAAATCTTTTTTTAATATTCCAAAATTTCAGCAACTAATAATAAGTAAAACAAGGTACAATATTCTTTGTGAATGAAAAGGTGGTAGTCTAGTGATTAAGACAACAGGCATTCCTTCCCAATAGTTTATGAGTTTGATTCTCTAAATTTTGACAATATATATTTTAAAAATTCAACATTTTCTTTTCAGAATATAATTAATGCCAAACCCATGTGATAGGTTTTAAAAATTCAACGAACAAATGAAAATATATTAATATTCTAACTTATGTCAATTTGACTGTCACTAGGAGTGTGGATCAACACGAAGCCCAAGTTTGGTTATATTGGTACCATAGCAATTATATAAAAAGTCAATTGTTATGGATATGAAATCAGCTGGAAATACAACTCTGAGCTCAATTCTTTTGTGTGTTCCCAAAAGTTAATTGAACTCTAAAAGCAACAAAATCAATCAAGCAAAAACATTTTTTGATGCTCACCCAAAACTTGGCCTCATGTAAATAAGTTGATGTAAAGAAGAAATCAAGTTTTCCACAAATAATTTTGTTTGCACCAACCATTTGTGAATTTAGTCACAAACAGTTTTGATAGGGAATACAAAAGCCATGGACCTTTGGTTATCATCATCTTTTCTCACATAAGCAAAACAACTCCATGTTTAATTGAAGTGTATTGGGCATGATCCACATTGCATACTTTGCACACCTTTAATACAAAATGAAAAACCCTTTATTTAGATGAGAACTCTAGTATAGTTCATATTCATGCAATAACTTCAATCATTATGATCACACTTTTATTATATATTTAAAAATTAATTAAAATAACCCCACACACACACACACACACACACACACACAGAGGTGTGTCTGTATGTATGTTATTTTGTGTTTTTTCCTTTCAGTCTAGACTCTAGAGCACTGAGAATGTCATAATATTCTCATTGAAATTTCATCATTAAATATATGTTTTCTTTTTGTTTTTACTTCAGTCTAGAGCTCTGAGATTGTCATAAAATTCTCATTGAGATTTCATTATTATATGTGTGTGTGTGTGTGTGTGTGCCCTATTACATTTCCTGTTTACCCTGTAGACGAATTTTTATTTATTTATATCTCCAGAACCACTTTGGTTCGCAGTGAACTGAAGAGTACGCCTAAGCATGCACCTTAAACTGGAATAGCTTCGACCGGCTCGCTCAAGAGTTCACGACCTGGCACAGAGGATCCTCGCGTATTTCGCCAACGGTAACGTTCGGGAGATTTCCCATCTTGATAATTGCAGCGATGAAGGCCGCTTGCCATTCGACAGTATTGTTAGCGAAATTTTGTGTTGTGCTCTGGGTGGAGTTATCAGTATAGAGCGCCTCGTCGGAAGTCAGCAGGCCGTTTAAGTCTGCCAAGTTTTTGTAGTATTGGTTGTCGAAACACAGAGGACTAACTATGTCCAAATCCTGGCGGAAGTCCGGATTTGCTCCTGATTGAGGACACTCGTTCTCGAGCTCGGTAGCCAGGCTTGCGTCTAGCGTCGGGTCTGGAGTTGGGTATAGCCTGTTCGAGAAAGTGCCACAGTGCGCTTGGCCAATTGTATGTGCACCTGCAAACAGAAAATTTGATTAACAATTGTACATAGAATGCAGATCAGTCGCCTGCAATCGATCAGTATGGAATTGCAGGAGTAGAGATCACGTTATCGCATTCCATGTAATTTACTTCCCGAGAACTGGTCGACTACGGTATTAAAGTCTCTTTCCTTTGGGCCGATGTCACCACAGTTACACAAAGTGTGCTGTGATCACACCGAAATAGGGTCTTGTTTCTTGCTGCAGGGACACTCGCTTTCCATTGGAGAACTGCAAGTGCGTTGAAAATATGTAATTTTAATCATGTTAGAAATTCTGGGAACACATGTTCTGGTGGAACAAAAGAGAGATATCATTGTATGGAGTCACAGTTTGACTCGGAGCTCTCATAACTCGTGCAATTGTGCAATTGGTCAGTGCTTCACCTGTAGAGCTGTGTTGAGCAAAGTTAGTTGAAAACATATAATGGAAAGCTACTGTGATCACAATAGCCTGATGGAAAGATGTCTTAGCAGATCATGGGTCAGGCTAATTGAATTGACGCCCACCTGACAGAGTTACCATCTCTGTTTGATTGAAACCTTTGGAAGCGAAATTTTCGGTCAGTTGGGAGACATCGAAAAAAGGAGCGGGTAAGATGAGTGCGTCTGTGGCGTTCGACACTCTTCCATCAAACCGACCCGCTGGAACGTCCCAATAAGGGCCTCCACTCTGAAGATTACACGCATAAACTACGTCAGGATCAC